>MDTE01179951.1_pt1 | contig 12635 bp, 10 predicted proteins | sample 811231 | NCBI WGS metagenome assembly MDTE01 (sample SAMN05326651, study PRJNA326480) | marine metagenome | isolation source: seawater | place: Indian Ocean: Red Sea | collected 2010
CGGCAACCTGGCGGGGTTCCGTCGCATGCTGGGTGGGATTCTGGCCATCTATCTTGTGCTGGGCCTGCTCGGGTTGGCGATGGTTCCGCTGATGGGGCGATGGTTGTTGGACACTTTGTTCGGCGCCGAGTTTGTCGAGCACCAGGACCTGTTGCTGGTTGTGATGTTGGCCGCTGCGGTGGCTTACCAATCGGGGGCCCTGACTGCAGCAATGATCTCGATCCGGGCCATTCGTTCCCAGTTGCCACTGCGGTTGATGACCGTCGTCACGTCGCTGGCCGGTTGCGTGTTCCTGATGCCTCGCTGGGGTTTGCTGGGAGCCGGAATGGCCCTGGTGCTGGCCAAGCTGCCATTTGTCGTCGTGTCCCTGGTGATCCTGTTGCGGGCGACGCGGGCCACGTCGCAGTTGCCGGAGGGCGATTGAACATGTGTGGCCTGGCAGGTTGGCACCGTTCGAGGAATCTTCCCGACGTCGGATTGTCGGCTGACGTGATGGCCGGGGCGTTGGTTCATCGAGGGCCCGACGCTGGGGATTCGTGGCAGAGCCACGATGGAACCACGTCGCTGGGATTCCGACGCCTGGCAATCCGTGATCTCGACATGCGAGCCAACCAGCCAATGACATCGGCCGGGGGCAACACGACGATTGTTTTCAACGGTGAGATCTACAACACCCGGCAGCTGGTCGCGCGGTACCTGAACGGGGTGACATTGCGGACGACCGGTGACACCGAGGTCTTGTTGGAACTCTTCGAACGGCGTGGGCCCGGGATACTCTCGGAAATCAACGGGATGTTTGCCGTGGCGATCTGGAGCCGTGACAGTGGCACGGTGCACCTGGCCCGCGATGGTGCCGGCAAGAAACCACTGTATCTTTATCACGGTGATGGTTTCACAGGATTTGCATCGGAGTTGCGAGCCTTCACTGGTTGGCCACGTGATCCAGATCCTGACGTGGTTCCCCACTTCCTGCACTTTGGTTACGTCCCTGCTCCCCGGACGTTCTTCAGGCAGATTGACCAGTTGAGACCCGGTGAGGTGGTGCAACTGCGTGGTGGGCGGGTTGTCTCGCGTCGTCGATTTCATGATCCGCTTGAATGGGAGTGGGGCCGTACGACCACCTGTGACGAGGATCGGCTTGCTGGCTTGCTCGACGATGCGGTGGCCTGCCGGACTCAAAGCGATGTTCCGCTGGGCACGTTTCTTTCCGGAGGGGTCGATTCATCGTTGGTCGTCGCCGCGCTGGCCGACGGCGGTCACCGGGACCTGCCGGTGTTCACGGTGTCGTTCGACGAATCCAGGTACGACGAGGCTCCGCATGCCGCTGCGATTGCGGCGCACCTGGGTCTCTCGCACCAGGTGATCTCCGTCGATCTCGATCGGCTTCCCGAGCTGGTGGACGACTACCTGGATTGCTACGAACAGCCGTACGCCGACACGTCGGGATTGCCGACGATGTTGTTGTGCCAGGCCGTGCGACAGCATGTGACCGTCGCCTTGTGTGGTGACGGAGGCGACGAGTTCTTTGGTGGGTACACGCGGTACGACTGGTTCCAACGCGCACTCTCGGCGAACCGCTGGCCACGGGCGATGCGATGGCTCGCCGGCCAGGCGGCCGTGGCGTTCAACCGTCGGAAAGGCCAACGGCTGGCCAGTTGGCTCGAGAATCACGATCCGCCGGGACTCTATGCCGAGATTCTCAGGGGATGGCACGTCACTTCAATCTCTCAGGTGGTGCCCGACATCGATGGAGCCGACGAGCGTCCGGTGTCGTTGGTTCGAGATGTTTTTGATCGTGTTGACGCCGACCCGGTTTCCTCGGCCGCCGCCTTTGATGCCGCTTTCTACATCCCCGATGATTTGCAGGTGAAGGTGGATCGCGCCTCGATGAGATTCGGACTGGAAGTGCGGTGTCCGTTGCTGGATCACCGAGTGAGGCGATTCGGTGCCGAACTCTCCACGGATCTGCGGACCCGCAGGGGATTGAAAACCGTCCTGCGAGATCAACTGGCCCGTCGCGTGCCTCGTGCGTTGTTCGAGCGCCCCAAGATGGGATTCGGAGTGCCATTGGCTGGCTGGCTGGCTGGTCCATTGGCCGATCGCATTGCTGACAGCCTGGGGGCCCAGGTGTTTCGTGAGTGCGGTTGGCTGGATCGGGAGACAGTCGAAAGTGTGATGAGATCTTTCCGGTCGGGCCGCTCCGAGTACGCCGGGGCGATCTGGAAGTTGTTCGTGCTCTCGGAAGTCCTGCAGAAACAGGCGACGACAACAACCGCGGCGTCGCGGGTGGTTCCCGTGGGGAACGCCGCATGAGCCACGTGCATTCCATTCCGAGCGTCTCATCGGCCTCGACCGGCAACCTGCAGACAGCTTGTGCGGTGACCGCGTTGTACCTGTTGCCATTTCCGGCGTTGAACTTCGGAGTCAGCTTCACTCTTGCAGATGTGTTCCTGCTGACCGCGGTGTTGCTGAACGCACCACAACTGGTCCGATTACAGCCATTCCAGGTGCCATGCCTGTTGGCGGTGCCGCTGTTCGTGGCTTCGACGCTGCTCGATCCCGACAGCAGCCTGGTCGAACTGGTACAGGTGGTCTACATCTGGGGTTTTGTCGTGCCATTCGGCTGGGTGGCGTTTGTTGGCCTGGGGATGCGTCGCATCGTGCTGATCGTGTTGGCCTCGGCCGTGACGAATGCCGTGGTGGCGATTGGCCAGGGAATCGGTTACCTGCCCGAATTGGGCAACCAGCACATCATCAATTTTGGAGGGAGTTTCTCGAGGGCCGCCGGTCTCAGCCTGAAGTGCAATTCGCTGGTGATGGGTCTCACCCCGTGCCTGATGTTGATTCCTCTCCTGTTGCGGGGCCGCACACGACTCGTGGTACTGCTGGTGTTGATTCCCGGATTGTTGGCGGCAGTGTCCAAGTCGGTTGTGTTCGCCGTACCCGGGGTGCTGTGGTACGTCTGGCACGAGCCCCGTCGCCGTGGTGTCGCCGCTTTCCTGTGCGTGTTGGCACTGGCGTGGGTGGTCCAGGGCGAGGGCATCACCGGGGTCGGCGACCTGTGGCACCACTTCAGCGATGTGGTCACCCGGCGGCTGGACCGGATAGACAATTCGGTCGAGGAGCGGATCGAGTTGATCCGAATTTCTCTTGACCATGCCGCCGATGCCCTGATTCTGGGATTTGGACCGGCCGGGACGCATGTTCGTGTTTCGGCCATGACCAACAACACCGTCCATGTCTACTACCTGGGCGTGTTGCTGACGGGAGGTTTGCCGGCCGCGTTGCTGTCCTTCACCGGAATGGGCCTGATCGTGACGGGGTTGTGGAAGCACCGTCAACGGCATGTTTGCCTGTATGTCGTCTCGCACCTGTTGGCCCTGTCGGTGATGACGGCGTTGCTGGTCAGCTTCCAGGTTCTGCCCTTTGTTGTCGGTGGCGCCATTCTTGCCCAGGTCTCGGCAAGCACAGTCGCTTCGAGAGAATCGGAGCGCCGAGGGTTGTCGTTTTCATCGCCCAATTACGCCTGGACCCCCTCTCGATGAGCCCCTGTCGCATTTTGCATGTGATCAACAACCTGCACCTGGGCGGTGCCGAGACGATGCTGGTGCGTTTGCTGAGCCGCCTGGATCGGGACCGCTGGTCGCCGCGGGTCGTCTCGTTGGTTGGTGGGGGGCCGACGTCCGATCAACTCGAGTCGTTGGGTGTGCCGGTGACGATGGTGGGCATGCGGCGTGGACTGCCGGGTCCCACGACACTGTTCCGGTTGACCCGGGCCGTTCGCCAGGCGCGTCCCGAATTGATCCAGACATGGTTGTATCATTCCGACCTGCTGGGTGGGCTGGCATCACGATTGGCGCGGACAGGGGCACCGGTTGTCTGGAACCTGAGACGGGGCGGACCGGTCCGGGGTGTCGACAAGCGGACGACGATTTGGACGGCTCGTCTCTGCGCCGGACTGTCCAGGCGGATTCCCGAACGGATCGTCGCCAATTCCGAGTTCGGACGGGAGGAACACGTCGAGTTGGGATATGACGCGGACCGGATGGACGTGATCTCCAACGGTTTTGACGTGGACCGATTCCAACCGTCGGAGATGGCTCGTCGAGCGATCCGTGATGAACTGGGGCTGTCACCGGACGCCTTACTGGTCGGAATGGCCGCACGCTGGGATCCATTCAAAGACTACGCCACCATGCTGGGGGCGGCGTCACGGCTGATCCTGGAACAACCGCGGTTGCACGTTGTGCTGTGTGGCCCGGGACTCGAGTCGTCGAACCCGGAACTGGCTTCGATGATTGAATCGATCCCCGGCGACGGTCGCTGGCGAGATCGACTGCACCTGCTGGGCCGGCGGTCGGACATGCCGAGATGGCAGGCCTCCCTGGACGTTGCCGTGTTGTCCTCGTTTTCCGAGGGTTTTCCCAACGCGATGGGCGAGGCGATGGCATGTGGGGTGCCGTGCGTGGCAACCCGGTCAGGAGGAGCGGTTGAAATTCTTGGTGACACCGGGCGGCTGGTCGATGTGGGTGACGTGGAGGGGCTGGCAGCTGCCGTGGGAGATCTGCTGTCTGCATCGCCCGAATCGCGGCAGGAATCAGGCCGGGCCGGACGCGAACGGATCGTGCGGGAATTTTCACTCGAACGCATGGTCGAACGATTTGAAATGACCTGGAACGACGTGCTGGCTCACTCGGTTTCGCCTCGGCGACAACACGGCAGGATGACCAGGACCGTACTCGATAGGGCGGCGTGAGGGTTGGATCATGTGTGGCATTCTTGGCAGTTGGACAGCTCGGCCCGTTGAATCCGGAGTTGCCGATGAGGCATTGTCCGCAATCTTCCATCGGGGCCCCGATGATGAGGGCAGGCTGGTTGATGGAAACGTGTTCCTGGGAATGCGACGCCTGGCCGTGATCGACTTGCAGGGCGGGCGGCAGCCGGTCACGAACGAGTCGGGCGATTGTGCCGTGGTGATGAATGGCGAAATCTACAATTACCGGGAGTTGGCCACCCGGTTGAAAGTGGCTGGCCACCGATTGGCGACGGATTCGGACACAGAAGTCGCCGTTCATCTTTACGAGGACCATGGCACGGATGTCGCGACGCACTTGCGGGGCATGTTTGCCCTGGCGATCTGGGATCGCAAGCGTCGTCGGCTGGTGCTTGCTCGTGACCGTTTTGGCAAGAAGCCGCTTTTTTATGCCCGCACGCCTGGTGGGGGATTGGTGTTCGCCTCGGAACTCAAGGCCCTGCGGCCGTTGCTGGAATCGGCTGGTGGCTGTTGGTCAATCCGTGCCCAGGGTATTGCGGATTACTTGTCCCTTGGCAGCGTGCCGCAGCCGGAGACGATCTTCGAGGGTGTCTCGATGGTGCCGCCCGGCCAGGTGTTGACCTTCGATGGCCAGGATGTGGAATTGAGCAGTTATTGGTCGCTCGAAGACTCACGCTACTCGGTGAAATCGCCCAAACCGCCGGTCAGTTATGACGAGGCGATCGGGCGCACGCGTGAACTGGTTCGAGACGCGGTTCGGATTCGCCTGAGATCGGATGTGCCCCTGGGGGTGTTTCTCTCCGGTGGCGTGGATTCCTCTATCGTTGCCTGCGAGGCGGCGGCAGCGGGTGGCGGCAATCTCGAGACGTTCACCATTGGCGTCGACGATGCCCAATTCGACGAATCGGACGTGGCCCGTCGCACGGCCGAATCTCTCGGTGTCCGCAACACGGTGCTGCCGCTGCGGATCACTCCGCGGGACACGCTGCTGGAGTTGGTTCGTCATTACGACCAGCCATTTTCGGATCCCAGTGCGATTCCCAGCCTGGCCATTTCACAACTCGCTCGTGAACACGTCACGGTGGTTCTGACGGGAGACGGTGGCGACGAGATTTTTGCCGGATACCGACGCCACCTGGCGGCTCACCTGGCCGGTCCGTTGGACCATCTTCCTGCCGAGTTGGCTCGCCGGATGGCCCGCAGTGCTGCGATGGTGCTTGGCCAGGTGGCCGGGCAGCGGCGGAGTCGGTTGGGGTTTGCAGCGAGGTGGTTTCGAGGGCTGGGGATGGAGCCATCGGAGCGGTACCTGGCGTGGACGGCTGACAAGTTGAGAGAGGTGGACAAGCAGGCAGCGTGGTGTGGTCCGGACGTGAGATCGACCGAACAATGGCTTGACGGTGTGCGTCCGTCCGGCCTGGGAGCTCTCGACACACAGGCCGCCACCGACATCCGGGTCAACCTGCTCAGTGGGCTGTTGGTCAAGATGGACATGGCGACAATGGCTCATTCGCTCGAAGCCCGTTCGCCGTTACTGGACCATCAACTGGCAGAATTTGTCGTGTCCCTGCCGCCTCACCAGCGGTTGCATGGCCGGAAGCTCAAGAGCCTGCTGCGGGACGGTTGGCGCGACCAACTTTCCACCGAGGTGATCCAGGGGCGGAAGCGTGGTTTCGAGATTCCTCTGGAATCCTGGCTGGAGGGCGCCTTGCGTGAACCATTGATGGACACGTTGGCACCCGGTTCAGCTCGGGTTCGAAGCTACCTCGACGGTGGCCTGGTGGACACGCTGATTGCAGGTGACGGCTTTCGCGATCGCAACCGGCCGACGTTGCTGTATTCGTTGCTGGTGCTCGAGTTGTGGCTGCGCGAGTTCGAATCGTCGACGGCGAGCGAGCCGGCCGCGGCCGCTTAGCCGGTCCCGCGGGCGGGCCTAGGCCGCGCGTCTCATCGGTGTGATGTTGCGATTCTCGCTCTCGCCGATCCCCAGCGCGTTTCGGTAGATGCGGGCATACGCAGCCGACACGATATCGAGGTGGAATCGCTCGGTGACCAGTTCCCGGCTGGCTTGTCCCATCCGCTTTCGACGAGCGGGGTCGGCCAGCAGATCGAAGATGGTGCTGGCCAGGGCCTGCCCATCACGCTCGGGGACCAGAACGCCATTTTCACCGTGCCGGACCACTTCCCGACAGCCGGGCACATCGGTCGTGACCAGCGGCAGACCCAACGCACCGGCTTCAAGCAGCACTCGAGGCACTCCCTCGCGGAGGTAAGTTGGCAGGACAAACAGGTCACTGATGGCCAATAGTGTTGGCACATCGGATCGTCGGCCCAGGAATCGGACGTCGGGACAACGGTGAACGCGTTCGGCAGGAAAGGCCGTTGGTCCCTCCTCCACCTCGGGACCGACCAGCAAGAATGTGACCTGTGGGTTGCGAGCCCGGACCAATGAGGCTGCTTCGAGGAATTCGGAGATTCCCTTGGGACGGATCAGTCGTGAGACCATCGTGATCACTGGTTTTTCGTCCAGGCCCAGGTCGTCCTTGAGTGCGGCACGGGTGGCTGGGCTTCCGGCTGAGGCGATGTAGGGTTCGACATCGATGCCCGAGGAGAGCACCAGTTCGTCAGTTGACTCGACGACCAGGCCATGATCCTTGAAGTATTCCTGGTCGTCCGGGTTCTGGAAAACGGTTGTGTGGCAGGCTGGGGCTGCTCGACGCTGCAGCCGACGGTAGAGCCATCTCATCGCGAGCGCCTTGGGCGAGGACGAACTGAACAGGGCCCCCATTCCCGTAATAGTTCGTACACAGGCCGGGATGTTTGCGCGGGCCGCGGCCGAGGGGACCAGGATCGATGGCTTGGTGTTGACCGAGTGGACCAGGTCGGGACGGTGCTGCCTCATCAGCCCCTCGAGGATGTCCCGGGCATGCCAGTCACCGACAGGATCCAGCGCGCGTCGTAGTGGAAAACGGTGGTAGCTGAATCCGGCCTCGTCGAGTTCTTCGCCCTTGTCCGGTCCGACGGCAGCCACATCGAATCCATCAGCGGTCAGCCGCTGCATCAGGGGGATTCGCAGGTGCAGACGTCCGCTGCCGATGATCCAGATTTTTGGTCGAGACGACGACGCCATGAGTGGGAATCAACAGGGGAGGGGCCGGGTGAGACAGGGCGGGATCGTAGAACGAGCAGGACACCGGCGGCAAGAGCAAACTCATGTTTGTCCGCGTCGACAACGCACGTTGATTGATTGCTTGGTCTTCTGATACCTTTCGCCGCCTCCCGGTCCGTGATCGTGTGTCATGGACCGGGTGGGTGACCGAACATCGCAAAACAGTCGAACGAATTTACGGGAACAGTTTGGTGCAATCGCGGCACTCGGCCCCTCTGGCAAGCTGGTACCGGCGTGGAGGCAAGCGGTGCCTTGACCTCGTGCTGGGTCTGACGCTGTTGGTGACGGTGTTGCCATTACTGGTCGTGGCCGCGGTGCTGATCAAGCTCGAATCACGGGGCCCGGTCCTGTTCATCCAGCAGCGACTGGGACGCGGTGGCCGGCTGTTTCCCGTGTGGAAACTCCGGACAATGACCGATCGTCCACGACACGTTCACCGGCAGGTCTTCGACGGAGATGCCGAGGTGACCCGGGTGGGGAACTGGTTGAGACGGACCAAGGTCGATGAACTGCCCCAGTTGTGGAACGTGGTTCGGGGTGAGATGTCAGTCGTGGGGCCACGACCGGGGCTGGCCGAACATCGACCTCAACTGGATCACCATGGTCAGCGACGGCTGGAGGTTCGTCCCGGCCTGACCGGATGGGCTCAGGTTCATGGAAATATCTATCTCTCGTGGCCACACCGCTGGTGCTACGACGCGTGGTATGTCGACCACCAGTCGCTGGCACTGGATGCCTGGATCGTGATCAGGACGGTCGCTGTGGTGGTGTGTGGTGAGGAAAAATTTGCCAGGCGATCGGGTTCCAGGAGAGCGGCATGAAGGGTCACACCAATGGCCGTGCTCCACGGATCGTCCTGGCCGGTGCGGTCAACAGTTCACGGCTGACATTCGAGGCTCTGCAGCGGCACCAGGCGTCACTGGTTGGCGTGCTGGGGTTGTCACCTCAACGAGGCCACCGGGTGAGTGGATATGTCGACCTGGCTGAAATGGCCATGGCCGAGGGCGTGGCCTCGGCGAGTTTCGAGAACATCAACGACGAGTGGGTGATGCAGCGTGTTGCCGACTGGGATCCCGACCTGTTGATGGTTGTCGGATTGTCACAGATGGTGCATCCCGGATTGCTGAACGTGCCTCGACGTGGGTGCGTGGGGTACCATCCCACGGCCTTGCCTCGTGGCCGTGGTCGGGCTCCGATCGCCTGGCTGACCCATGATGGATCTGATGGCGCAGCAACTTTTTTCGTGATGACCGCAGAAGCCGATGCCGGAGGGATTCTGGTCCAGGAACCATTTGTGGTTCCGGGGGACGCCTACGCTGCCGACGTGGTGGCCGTGCAGTCGACTGCAATCACTCAGGCGCTGGATCGCTGGTTGCCCCGGCTGATGGAGGGTTGGTGGGATCCGATGCCGCAGGACGAAACCCGGGCCACCTGGAACGGCCGTCGTGGTCCTGCCGATGGCTGGATCGACTGGTCGCGACCGGCCGTGGATATTCTTCGAACAGTTCGCACGGCGTCGAAGCCTCATCCCGGTGCCTACACCTATTCCGGTGGCCAGAAATTGACCGTGTGGCGAGCGGAACTCGAGACCGACTGGCCGATTCGCGGATCGGTGGGCCGGGTGCTGGCCGAGGAGCCTGATCGTGGCCTGCTGATCCAGGCCGGTGATGGATTGATCTGGCTCACAGAAATTGAAGGAGTCAATCGGCCACGAGTCGGCAGTCGACTGGGGTTTGTCGTCGAGACCGAACTGGCAAACCTGGCAGGACGGATGGCCGATATGGAAAAACGGCTCGAGGAATTGACCGGAGACCGGTCGGGTCACCGAGCTGCCTGAAAAAACTGATTCGGATCGTGTGACTGGCGTGAGATTGGAGAAGACAAGATCGGCATGAAGGTCCTGGTGGTTGCTCCTCATCCTGATGACGAGGTGCTGGGTTGTGGTGGCGTGATGGCCCGCCACGCCGCGGCCGGGGATGAGGTGTACGTGACGGTGGTTGGCCGGGGAATTCCCGAGAAATTCTCGGACGAATCGGTTGCCCGGTCACGGGGCGAATTGGCTGACGCTCACCGCGTTCTGCAAGTCACCGACTGCCGGTTCCTGGATTTTCCTGTTCCACGACTGGACACCGTGCCGGGCCACGAATTGGCCGACGCTCTTGGCGGGCTGATTTCCGAATGGCAACCTGACACGATGTACCTGCCACACCACGGGGACATCCACACCGATCATTATCATGTCCACACAGCGGGCCTGGTCGCAGCGAGGCCCCTGGCAGGCTGCCCGGTCCGTCGGGTGTTGGCCTACGAAACACTGTCCGAGACCGAATGGGCTCGGCCGACCCCCGACACGGTGTTCCAGCCGACGGGGTTTGTCGATATCGAGCCTTTCCTGGAGCAGAAGGTTGAGGCGATGGCGTGTTACCAGAGCAAGCTGGTGGCACCGCCCCATCCCCGGTCCCTGGAGACGATCCGATCATTGGCCCACCTGCGAGGTTCGACGGTGTACCTGGCGGCGGCCGAGGCGTTCATGTTGGTACGAGAGATCCTGGAGATGAACGAGTCTCCAGCAGAAATGGCAGGATAATCCATGACGACCCAGCACAGTTCTCCCACCCCCGGCACGAGTGTCCCGGACGCACTCCAGTCCATGGCCCAGTCCCTGGCTGCTCCGTTTCGCAAGGACGCGGCGGAAGAGTTTTTCCTGGACGACCTCAACCAGCGACTGGCCGCCGCACATGACCAGGAATTGGTCGAGCGGCCCGAACTGTTCCCGACGCTCCACGTGGTGGGGCCGCCCCGCTCGGGGACAACTCTCCTGATGCAGCTCTTGGCGGCTCACCTGGAAGTTGGCTACATCAACAATCTGATTGCTGCCTTTTGGCGGGCGCCGCTCTACGGCATCCGGCTCTCCAAGAAACTCTGTCCACAACCGGCCGACACGAGGTTCGTTTCCAGGTACGGGCGGACCGATGCAATCACCGAACCCCACGAGTTCGGTTACTTCTGGAAGGAACTGCTGGGCTACTCCGATCTGGCCGAGCCGATGGCCGGACACGAGGAGACCATTGACTGGGAACGGGTCCGGGTGCTGCTGACGGCGATGACTCACGAGTTCCGGGGACCGGTCGTGTTCAAGTCGTTCCTGGTTGGCTGGCATGCCCGGCGACTGTGTCAGGAACTGTCACGAACATGCGTGGTTCAGATCCGTCGCGATCCGACCGACACGGCTCGTTCGTTGTACGGGATGAGGAAGAACTATGGCGGGTCAATCGATACGTGGACTTCATTGAAGCCAAAGGAATACGAATGGCTGAAGGACGAACCGGTCTGGGACCAGCTGGTCGGGCAGGTTCATTTTCTGGAGAAGCGATTTGACGAGCAGGTGGCCGATGTGGATCCGGCGCGTGTTCTTCGTGTCGAATACGCGCGGTTGTGTGCCGATCCCCGGGGGGTACTCGAGGAGATTCGCCAGTTGTTGTCCCGGCAAATGGCCGACGATCGAGACATCACCCCGCGAGGGACACCGCCACGTGAGTTCCGCTTGAGTCACGGGGGCGGCGTGACTGACGAACAAGCGGGACAACTGGCGGCGGCGGTCTCGCGGTTTTTCCCGGGTCGCGACGCTGGCGGTCGGGAGGCCGCATGAAAACGGCCTGGCTGGATCCTCAGGACTCTCGTTGGTCGGACGCGTTGGCCGGGTTGGCTCACGATGTCTACCACCTGCCCGGGTACGTCGAACTGGCGGCCGCCGATGAGGGAGGCAAGGCGATAGCGTTTTGGGCCGAGCATGACGGGCACACGATGCTGGCCCCGCTCGTCGAGCGAATGCTCCCCGACAACCTGGACCCCGATGCTGGTTGTCGTGACGTCGCCGGTCCCTATGGCTATCCGACGCCCCTGCTGTCGGCCGGGGCCGACGTGCCGTTGTTTTTTGAGGCGATGAAAGATGCCGCGATTGATCGCGGGTTGGTGACCGCGTTCCTGAGGCTGCATCCGTTGATTGAATTGCCTCGGGAGAGCTGGCGGGAGGGATCCGACCAGCAACAACTGATCTGCATCGACCACGGCCAGACGGTCTATGTTGACCTGGGACTGGATGAATCCGATCAGTGGGGACAGGTGCGGTCGCGATTGAGGTCGCAGGTCCGGAAGCTCGTCCGTGACGGTTTCACTGTGTCCTGGAACGACTGGTCGCGCTACGGAAACTTCCTGTCAATCTACGAGCAGACGATGAGACAGGTCGTGGCGTCCGACCGGTACTTCTTTGGCCCTGATTATTTCTTTGGCCTCAAGGCCGTCCTGGGCGATCGGTTGCACCTCGGGTTGGTCGAGGCACCGGGTGGGAACAAGGAGATTGCCGCGGCGGCGGTGTTCACCGAGGTGGATGGGCTGGTCGAGTATCACCTGGGGGGAACGGCCGACGATTGGCGTCGATCTGGTCCCAGCCGATTGCTGTTTGATGCGGCACGGCGATTCTTCGGCCAGGAAGGGGGACGTGGGAACCGGGCACTGCACCTGGGAGGTGGGTTGGGTGGTGACGAGGATTCGCTGTTCCGTTTCAAGGCGGGATTCTCCAAGTGCCGGGCGAGATTCTCGACGCTTCGTTGGACACTTGACCAGGAGAAGAACCGACACATCGAGTCCCTCTGGCGAAAGGTCCACGGGGTGACTACCTTCAAACCGGACTTCTTC
>MDTE01032048.1_pt1 | contig 12631 bp, 12 predicted proteins | sample 811231 | NCBI WGS metagenome assembly MDTE01 (sample SAMN05326651, study PRJNA326480) | marine metagenome | isolation source: seawater | place: Indian Ocean: Red Sea | collected 2010
AAAAGATGGTGCCCAGAGCCGGACTTGAACCGGCACGAAGTTGCCTTCGAGGGATTTTAAATCCCTTGTGTCTACCAATTCCACCACCTGGGCATAAAAATATATAACACTAGCCTTAAGGCTTGAATTATACTTTGTAATTATAGTTTTTATATAAAAATAAAGTCATATCATCATGAAAGTTTTAGTCATTGGAGCAGGTTATGTTGGGCTTAGCAATGCAATACTATTATCAAGTTATTATTCAGTTAGATTGGTTGATATAGATAGAGAAAAAATAAACACTCTAAAAGCCAAAAAAAGTCCGATTGGCGATTCACTAATTAAGAAATATTTAAAAGATAAGCATCTAAATTTAGATTTTAGTTGCAAGCTTGATGATGATTTAGTAAACGTTGATGTGATTCTTATTGCAACACCAACTAGCTTTGATGATCAATCAAAAAGATTTGATACAAGCTCAATAGAGAAATTACTGAAAGAAATAAAAAAGAAAAAATTTTCAAACCTAGTTGTAATAAGATCAACAGTGCCAATAGGATTCACCGACAAAATGCAGCAAAAATATCCAGATTTTAATATTTCATTTTTCCCAGAATTTCTCCGTGAAGGTTTTGCATTAAGAGATAATCTTTTTCCATCAAGAATTATTTGTGGATCTAAATCTAAAAAATCAAGTCATTTTTTGAACATGCTAAAAAAGGCTGCAAAAAAGAAAAATATTAATACTTTAGTAACATCTCCATCTGAGGCTGAAGCAATAAAATTATTCTCTAATACCTTTTTAGCAATGCGAATATCTTTTTTTAATGAGTTAGATACATTTGCAGCTTCTAAGAATCTTAATTCAAAAGAGATAATTGAAGGAGTTTGCATGGATTCAAGAATAGGTAATTTTTATAATAATCCTTCCTTTGGGTATGGGGGGTATTGTCTTCCAAAAGATGCAAAACAACTTAAGGAAAACTTTAAAGAAATACCTCAAAAGATAATCCACGGAACGATACTATCAAATAAGTTGCGAAAAGATTTTATAGTAAATGAGATTGTTAAAAAAAATATAAAAAGAATTGGAGTTTATAGGCTATCAATGAAAGCTGATTCAGATAACTGGAGAGAATCTGCTGTAATTGACATTATAAAAAAATTAAAGAAAAAGAATAAGGTAATCACTATTTTTGAGCCATTGATGACTAAAAAGCTATTTCTTGGTTGTAAGGTAGAAAATAATCTCAAGCTTTTTAAAGAAAATTCAGAGATGATCATCGCTAATAGGCTTAGTAAAAATATTGAGGATAAGATAGATACAATCTATTCAAGGGATATTTTCAGAGAAAACTAAAGACTGGTCCAAATTTTTTTATTTATTTAATTTTATTGAGTTTTTTTAAAAATAATTGATTTAAAGGATAAAAACTCATCAATACTTAGAATCTTAAATAAGAATAATACGGCTATAAATGTAGTTAGTAGCAATAATTTTGAAAGATATAAAATGTGAGTATCTAGAGAATCAATATAATTAAATGCACAATAAAGCATCACAAGTGAAATTAAGAATACTGTGCAATATCTATACCAATTATGTTGAACATAATACAGTTTTTGGCTGAAGTAAACGTAACAGAAAAATCCAAAAAGATTAGCACAACATGTTGCAAGTGAAGCTCCAAAGATTCCTTGCTTTGGAATCAAAATATAATTCAAGAGAACATTTATCAATACAACAAGAAAGTTAAAAATTAGAATTAAATAAGTTTTCTTTTTTATTGCTATTCCTGGCATGAAAACATACATATGCGAAAATAAAAATGATAGAACTAAAATCGGAATTAATGGTGCTGCGATTAAAAAGTAATCAGTTGTCAGCAGTAAAAGTATTTCATTAGCCAATAATGAAAATGATAAAAAAAAGATTAGTGCAAAAGCAGTAAAATATTTGAAAATGATTGATAGATCATTTCGAGTTCTTTCAAGATGATAATTCTTATATACCAGGGGTGTGATAGCCATTTGAAACCCAATTAGTATAAGGCCAGTTGCTGATGAGATCTTTGTACCAATACTGTAAATACCGACTTGTTCTAGACCTAAAAAATGATTGATCATAAATCTGTCAATATAAAGACTTATGAATATGAAAACAGATGCTGGGACGAGAGGAATTGAGAAAGCTAATAACTTTTTTAAAAGATTGAAACTAAAATTTAAAGCAAATGAATTTCTAAGAAAAAATAGTCCAAGAAATGAACCAAAAAAACTACTTAGAATTAATGAGATTAAAATTGCTTGCAAGGAATAGTCAAGAACAACACCTAATAAAAAAACTATAACAATGTTTATAAGTGCATATGTAACTGAGGAAATAGAGTACTGAGTACTTTTACCCTCAAATCTTAGTATATTTTGAAAGTAGTAGTAATATGAGTTAAAAAAAATATATATCAATATTAAATAAAACTCTGTTAAATATTGATTGCTCCCTGTAATGAAAACACTTAAATACTCTGCAAAGATATACATCAAGAAAATTGAAATAACATACATAAAGGTCGAAAAAGCTAGTCCAGTAGTTGCATACGAGCCTCTTAAACCTTGATCAGATTCTGGCAAAAAACGAGAAATTCCCTGAGTAATCTCAAGAGCCACTGTTATAGAAATGATAGTAGAAAAAGCAATAAATAATTCTAGAGCGCCAAGCTGATCTGGTGATGTAATCCTTGTATATATTGGCAAAAGAAATATTCCAATACCCCTGCTGACTATCGTTGGGATAGAGTAGATTAAGGTATCTTTAATTAAAGATTTAATCATTATCCTTTTTTATAGTATTTCATTTCAAAAATTATAGACTTGGCGTACAACCAAGCAAATCATAAAAAATCTCTATTTAAATATAAATTATGCTCATCTAATCTAAATTATTAATAAAAAGATTATAGTCAAATTTTATTAACCAATTTTTTACATATATTTTTATAATGAAATAAATCGACATTGTATTTAAAAATTGATGCGTGTATTTTAGAGGTTGGATTTTCTTTAATGCGGAGAGTCTCATATAAACTAGAGAGAATTCTTTCTTTATCAACATCATTACAAAAAGAATCCTCTAGAACTATCCCAGCATCACACTCATGAACAATTGACTTTAACTCGCTATTTTCCAGATCGCCAGTTACTATTCCAATAAGTGGTTTTTTAAGCATGAATGCCTCAAAAACTTTTCCAGTTAATATGCCCTGCTCAAATCTAGAGTTCCAAGTTGCAACTGTTATAAAATCACATGTTGCTTGTATATTTAAAGATTCTGCTCTTGTTACCTTGCCATGATTAATAAGTATCTCTTCAATTCCAAACATTTGAGCTTGACTAAATAATGTGTCAAAGTCTGAGCCAGCATAATGAAACCTAAGCTTATCTTTAGAGGCCTTATGTTTTAGTAAAAATTCATTCAAAACTATAAATAATCTTGAAAGATCTCTTTTGCCGCCATATAGAGTTCCAACGTAACAAAAATTTATATACCTGTCTTCGATAGCATTAGTTTTTTTTAACAATGGTGGATCGTCATATCCATTATGAATAACCTCTACTTCGGCAGATGGGTTATCTCTAATCAAAGCAAGTTTTACTCCATTTGAAATTGATAAAATAGTATCTGCATTATGTAAGATATTTCTTTGTAATTTTTTAAAAAACTTAAAATGATCAATACTCTCGTAAATCATTGGATCCCTAAAATCTGCAATCCATTTAATATTTTTGGAAATTTTTTTAATTCTTAAACCTGCTTTGTGTGAAGCATAGCTTGGATAACTTGTTAAAAGGTAATCAAACTCGAAAGACTTTGTTAGTTTTTTATAATTTTTTATTGAAGAAGCAAGAAAATCTTCATTTTTGAGTATAACAAATTGATTAAAAATGAACTTTGAAATATGTTGTTTCAAAGATTGCATTATTGATTTTTTCTTTGGTTTAATACCTATAAATTCAGCTGGATTTCTATTTCCAACGAACATATCTCTTAAATATTTAATTTGTCTAAAAAGAAAAGAGTATTCAGTTCGATATATAAAAAGATTATCTGTGCTGTCGAGAGAGATTGTTAAATCTTTAAAACTTGCATCATTAATTTGTGGGCATATTACATGCACAGATTCAAACTCTCTTGACAGATATTTTGCTAAATTTGAGATTCTTACTGCGCCAATAGCATTCTCAGGAAAAAAACTTGTAGTGACAATTAATAATTTTTTAGTATCTTTTTCTCTCATGCTAAGTTTTTAGGAAAAGTTTAATTCTTAACAAAATAAAAGGTCTTAATTAAGGAATTTAACTAGCTCTCTAAGAATTTTTTGACCAGCCTTACCATCACCAAATATCCCTTCAGGCCATCTAGATTCATTATTTTCTATTTGAAGTTGTGCATCAACAATTTTGTTCCTAACTGGCTCAACATTTAAGCAAACGCCAGCTTGTATTAATTCCGGCCAAACTGGATTGGATAAAACAAAAACACTTTTTTTATCAAAAAAATAGGCCTCTCTTACAAGCCCTCCTGAATCTGTAATAACGCTCATAGATGATCTTAGGAGTTTTAGGGTATCAAAATGCCCAAGGGGTTCATACAATTTAAATTTAGGTTTAAGTTTAAAAGACTCAATCTTATCCTTTGTTCTGGGGTGAGTTAGCATGACAATGTTATTTTTTTTATGGATAGAGTTTAAGTCATGAATTATGGCGCTCAAGTTATCTAAATCATCAGTATTTGATGCACGATGGATAGTTACAAGGATAAAGCTATTATTATTTTGAAGTATTTGATTGCAAACTGCGGAGACATCCTTTTCTTTTGAGCTTTCAAAAATTGCGGCATCATGCATTAAATCTCCTGAATTAAAAAATTTTTTATTCATTTCTTTTGCTCCAAATCCTTCGGAGATTAAGTTATTAAAAGATTTGTCTGTGCAACAGAAATTTATATCTGAAAGACGATCTACTAAATATCTATTACTTTCCTCTGGCATCTTTTCATCAAAATTTCGAACTCCTGCTTCAATATGCGCAATAGGAATATTAAGTTTTTTTGCAGCAATGCCTCCTGCTAATGTCGAATTTGTGTCTCCATAAACAAGGACGCATGCTGGATTCTCTTTTATAAATATCTTCTCTAGCTCGATTATCATCCTACCAATCATTTCTCCATGAGAGGTATTGTTTATATTTAAAAAATAGCTTGGCTTTGTAATATCAAGTTCATTAAAAAAAATATCTGACATATTCTGATCAAAGTGCTGGCCTGTATGAACCATAATCTCAGTTAAATAGTTATATCTTTCATTGATAAGCCTCGAGATTACTGCTGCTTTTATAAATTGAGGTCTAGCACCAACGACAGTTATAATTTTTTTAGATTCCATATCTTAAAATTATTTTCTAAGTTTAGTTAGTAAACTTTTCATGATGAGGTTTTTAATTCGAGATTTTCGCCATTAAAAAAATATTTATCTTCTGTATTCGGACACTTAATCTCTTGCGCTTCCCCTTCTAATGGAAGATTAAGTCTTTCACCAAACCTGCTTATCCATCCAATCTGAATACCAGGAACACCTACAACTAAGGCAAAAGGCTTTACATCCTTATTTACTACAGAACCGGCTCCGATAAGAGCATATTTCCCAACCCTGACACCACAAATTATTGTACAGTTAGCTCCAAGGGTTGCTCCCTTCTCAATATAAGTATCCCTATATTCATTTTTCCTTTCGATAAATGATCTTGGGTTGTATACATTTGTAAATACCATGCTAGGGCCGCAAAATACTTCTTCTTCTAAAGTGACATTGTCATAAACCGAAACATTGTTTTGAATTTTGCATGAGTCTCCGATTAAGACATTGTTTCCAACAAAAACATTTTGCCCAATAGATACATTTTCTCCTATTGATGCTTCACCTGAAATATGAGAAAAATGCCATATTTTGGTTCCTGAGCCAATTTTGGCTCCCATATCAATTATTGAGGAGGGGTCTACGAAATAATCACTCATTATCTATATTATCGTAATTCTATTAAATGGACTTAATTATACTCTTTCTACCTTTAGGGAGGTATACAGGAGCATTTATCTATTATAAAGGAGGTATTTCTTTAGCCTATTGATAAATTTTATAGATTATCCAAATAGTTATATTTGTTATTAATACAGTTGAGATTGAATTATTTCCACAATCTTTAATGCGTTAAGGCCATCATCAAAAGATGGCACTCTTGTTTTATTGTTATAACAGTATTTCCCAAACGAAATTAATTCAGATAATAACGCCTCTTGATAGCCTACCTCAATAGTCTCACTTGTACTCTCTACTCTATAAAAATTATCTGAACTATCAATTAAATCAGAAGATTTATGCATGTAGATCTCTTTCTTTAATAGATCGCAATCAACATAACACTCAGATGTAGTTAAGTGTATAGACCTTATTTTTTTATTAGTAACTTTGCTTGCCAATAATCTTGAATGGGATCCATTTTCATGTTCAAAAGTCGCAATACAAAATTCTGCCGAATTTTTTATAATTGAACCATTCGCTGAAATATTTTTTACTGGGCCATTAAGAAATAATGCTAAATCTATATCATGAATCATCAAATCAGTAACCACATCAACATCAAGAATTCGATCAACTTTATTGGATCTTGTGAAATCTAAGTTTATTATTTTTCCAACTGAAGTAATTAATTCTGATAGTGCAGTAATTGCTGGATTAAATCTTTCTATGAATCCAACCTGTAAATTTAAATCATGCTTCTTAATTGTATCCTTCAGGGTAATAGCCTCAGTCAAAGAGGAAACCATGGGCTTCTCAACAAAAAAATTCTTTATATAAGGGGCAAGAGATATTATTGCCTCAAGATGATGAATTGTTGGACTAGCAATTATCACAGCTTCGCAACAATCCTTAAGATCCAAAATATTTGAGGTTGTTTTAATACCGAGTGATTCAGAGTATTCACTTAGAACATCTTTATTGGGATCACAGATTATTTTTAAATCAAATTCTTTGAGTAATGATATTACCCTAACATGATTTTTACCCATCGAGCCAGCTCCAACAATACCGACACTTAAGGATTTACCATTCATTATTTATTCCTTTTATAAATTTAACCATGAAATATCTTTAGAAAACCTCAAAGAGAGGATATGAAGCGATAAAGTAATAATCATCAAGATGATTAATCAATTTTTTTCTTTGATGTGAGTCTTTTCCCTTCCTCGTCAACATAGCCAATCACTCGTGCAGGATTCCCAACAACTAATGCAAAATCAGGCACATCTTTTATTACTACGGAGCCGGCTCCAACCATTGAAAATTCTCCTATTCTATTTCCACAAACAATAGTTGCATTTGCACCTATTGAAGCACCTCTTGAAATATAGGTTTCGATGATTTGCCAATTTTCATTAAATGCTCTAGGAAATAGATCATTTGTAAAACATGCATTTGGCCCTATGAAAACATCATCCTCAATAAAAACACCAGCATAGATTGAAACACCATTTTGTACTTTACATGAGTTACCAATTGAAACTCCTACATCAATATAAACATCTTTACTAATAATGCAGTTTTGACCAATTCTAGCATTCTCCCTTATTTGAGCATTGTTCCAGATTTTTGTATGACTCCCAACTCTTGCTAAGTTGCTAACCTCTGCTGTTTCGTGAATATAGCTAGACATAATAATTTACTTGTAAAATTATAACTGTTTTTAAAATTTAAAAGAAAGGAATAAACTTAAGGCGAATCCATTTATCTCTAATGCATTAAATGGAGATTTAAGATGAGTTTAAGATTGATACAAGTGAATTTAAACTTGAATCAAAATTTTTAGCTGCTTTAACATTGAAATGTAATATTGAAAGCATTATTGACGTTCTTTGAACGTTTCTTAAGTCATATAAAAACTGGTCAGGATCATGATAATATTTCCCAATATTATTTGAATATGGAGCTAGGAAAAAGAAAAAGTACTTATAAGCATATTGATAATTAAAAGATATTCTTGAATTAATATTGATTGTTCCTCTTGCAAAATCATTTTTCATTAAAAAAACAAAGGTTTCAGATGTAATTGAAACGTCATATTCAGATAAGTTCTCACTTTCATCTTCCTCATTAATATTGAAATCTTTGTAAAGAAGAGAAATCTTAATCTTTTTTTGAATGTCACTTAAAAATATTTCTAAAGAGAGAATATCATCAACAGATTTACTTCTAATTTTTTCTAATAATGTGTTTTTTGATGAAACTCTATCAAAAAATTTAAAATATTCCTCCTTTAATGTTTCAAGCTGTTTAATTGATTTGGTATGAAATTTTATTGGAGCAGAATGATGTCTATCAGACCAAAAATTTAAAGCCTCAATATTGTTAGGTGCAATTTCATTTTCAGATAGATTGCTCAAGTCGAATATTTGGTCAATCATTGGCACTATTGTCTGAGTATTAGAGGAGAAACTATTTAAGTTATCCACCACATGATCAAGATAGAAATTATCATTCCAATAGTAATTTTCTTGATGTGAAAAATAAACAAATGATGCCATCAAGAGGCATGTTTTAGGCTTTAATTTATCTACTACATAATTATTCTTTTCATCAACTATTGTTTGTTGATGCAAGGAAATTTCTTTATCGCCTTCATTTCCTGCCCAATTAGCATATGAAAATTGCAAGCCCACCATATCTAAAACTTTATTCCTTAAATTTGGCATTATTTCCGACTCTAAGTGATTATCAAGATCAACTCTTGCATCATTTATATTTAAGAATGTGTGTCCCTCTTTTGATTCAAAAAGTATAGATGAGTCATAACCATCGCAAACAAATAAAGTTAAACTTATACCTTCAAGATTTTTCTGTTTGTTATGCTCTAATTCGATTACTTCATGACCTTTTGATTCTAAGTAGTTCTTAACTTTTCTATCAGAAGTTTTTTGATATAAAAACTTTGTTTTCCCTTCTAAAGATGAGAGGGTTGGAATTGAAAAGTGGTCAGGGTGCTCATGAGAAATCCATATATAATCAAAATTTAACTCATTTATATTATGAGACTCATCGTAGAGCAATGACCAGCCATCCTGAAATGCCGAACCAAAAAACCATGGATCACAAAGGATGTTTATATTTTGGTAGCTTACCAAAACACATGAATGGTTAATGAACTGAATTTTCAATTAGTTGTTATATAAATTTTGTTATAGAGTCTATGTTACTTTATTTAAGAATTATTATCGGCTTATTTCTTCAATTTTTATTATGGTTTTTTTATGATCAATAACAATGTTTTATTTGAGATTAAGAAAATATATATTTAATTTTCATGAGGATTTTGCACCAAGTTATCACCTAGACGTCCAATACTGCCAAACTCTGAAAAAACTTTTTGTAACTTTTGTTTTTGACTCCAATTGAATAGTCCCATCCATTGCGTTTGTCTCATATACCAATAACTTCTAAGTTTAATTCCTTTGAGTTCATTCCATTTTACAAGCAGGTTATAGTCATAAAATATATCATAGGGATGCAAATAAATGATTGGTGTGAGTCCTTTATTTATTGACTTAATCATAGAGTGTCTAACAACTATAGATGGAAATAATTTTAGATAGCTGCCGCCGGGCTTCACCCTAAATTTTGAAAATAAGAAACTTTGTTGTGGTACAGGAAACTCAATCAAGTCAATTGGACACTCTTTAGCCCAAACTTGAAATTCCTTTTTATCGCTGAAATGCAAAGACGAGTCATAATTGAAAACTTTTGATACTGCATCTAGTCGTTCAAAATCATATTTATCAAGCGAGAAGTTAGGCGCCCTAAACCCTTGGACTTCAGTTTTTGTAAGCTCACTCAGCTTCTCCTTGGCTACCTTTAGTGATGTATATATATTTTCTGGTGACATACTATTTATATTATTGTGCGTGTTCCCATGACAGCCAATTTCGTGTCCATGCTCAGCAATTAGTTTGATAATTTCTGGATACCTATCAGCAGCTACACCTGTACAAAAAAAAGTAATTTTATTATTGTTTATATTATTCATATCTAATAAATTCGTTATGTTGTAAAAGCTTTTGAGCAGGCTTTTAGTTCTTGGTGCAGGAATGTTAGAAGTCCCTAAGTACCGACATAGGTCATAAGTAAAGTCTTCAAAATCTACTGTATAAAAAACTGATTGTTTATGTTTATCTTTTCTCACCAAGCGTCATGCTCCCAAATTTGAAATGACTCAAGAGAACTTTCACCTGATAAATTTAGAGCGTCATAGGTTAAAATATTCAGAAATTGATTAGGTCTTTTTTTATTTGTTGTTGATTTTACGAGACATAAATTTATATTTATTAAGGCATTTCTTGGCAAGGATAAACCTGAAATTGGTTGCTGATAACATCCAGGCACTAGTAAATTAATTTCTATAAACAAACTTCTAAATAAGTTCCTCAGAAAAAGGATATTTTTATTTTTATAATCTATTATTACTCTACCATTTTTTATTGAAACCTGGCGCTTCAATTGTTCTTCAGTAACGTGCTCAAGCCCTTTAAACTCATTTAAACTTCGTCCAACGAATGCTTTTAAATTATCAATTCCATTGACGAATTCTTTATAGGTCATAATTTCATTGTCTTTCTCAATATTACTTTTTTTCCAAAAAAATATACTATGAAATGCAAGGTGCAGGCATCCAAAAACTTTAAAATTAGCTGCCTTATGAATTTTTAAAGCATTTTTTCGACGTACCACAAAATAAATATCATCAAATTTTTTTTCTTTTATTAATTTGCGAACAAAGCTAACTATTTTTATATAAGCCAGTCCATCTCGATGATTTTTATCTACAGCTAAATTTTCCCAATATAGTACATTTTTTAATCCAGATGCTCTTTTGGTTTTGCGGATACTAAATGTTGATATTGCAATTGGTTTAGATTGTTTTTCAACCAAAATAGTAAATCCATTTGTATTACTATCTAGATACAAATACTTGGATGTGTAATGGGTAGATGATCCAAGCTGACTTAAAAGTTCAAGACAAAATTTGAGATCTTCACTTTTAGCAATCCTTATCATACATTTAAGTTTTATTTTTAACTCACCTTAAGATTAGTAAGGAGATGAAAATGGTCCTTAAAAACAATTCAATGATACAGCTATCTTTGAAGAATAACTGCATTGTGCGATAAACCGACCCCAAATCCTGAAAGTATTATTTTATTGTTGTTTAGTTCTTTAAGATTTTCTCTAATTAAATTTGGAATAGATGCTGATACTAAGTTGCCATAATTTTCATAGTTGGTAATAACCTTAATATCTTCTGGGAGCTTCCTTTTAAGAGTATCTAAAACTATTTTGCCGGCCTGATGCGGGAAAAGGACATAGCTTTCATTATTATCAATGATCTCTTTTAAATCTTTTGCAACTGTTGACATTGCAAATTGAAGTACTTTAGGGCCATTCATTTTAATTAACCGTTCTTCATTAAATTCTTTTTTTATTAAATTTTCATATGTTCCGGGTACTGAAGAAGAGATTTTCTTCTCTATCCTAAACCCATTTCTATCTTTACGAACAATAGTAGCTAATGAGCCATCACTAAAAAGAGTTCGAGTTGATCGATCGCTATGTAGAAATTTAGAGTACGTATCTGAATTAATTATCAAAGCCTGATTATAATAATTTGAGCTAAATAATGCATATACAATTTCTATTGCATCTACAAATCCAGTGCAGCCTGCATTTATACCAATACATTTTACTCTGTTATCTAATTCAAGTTCTGAATGAACAAAATGAGCAATTGTTGGGAAATCATTTGATTGAGTGTTTGAGACGCTAATTATTAAGTCACATTTTGATAAAACATCTGTAGGAATTTTTTTAACTGACTTGAGAGCTAAATATTCTGACGTTTCATCTTGCAAAGAAATATATCTATTATTGATGCCAGTTTTTTCGAAAATAACATCCGAGGGCCAACCTACTAAATCTTCAATATCAGCATTTGTTTCAAAGGCAGACCCTAAAGAGTGATGAATTGAATCTATGTTAATCAAAATTTGCTATTTTAATGTTTCGATAAAGTCATCAATGCAACCAATTGTTTTAAGGTCAGGGATATGATCAGGATCAATTTGAATATTAAATTCTGTATCAATATAAGTTTGAAGCATGACCATTGTCATGGAGTCCCAATCAAACTTATCTAGTTCATGGAATCTTTTAAGGTCATAAGCATCATCAAGTCCAAGAACTTGTATTATTGCCTTTTTATTTACTATGTCATTCATTTTTTTAAAAAAGTAAGTATTTAGTAATAATTTTAAAAAAGCAAAGAGTATCTCAAATTCATCTTAATTATTATTAAAAACTAATTAATCATAAGGTCAAGAAATTCTATATGTATTTTGGTGAATGTTCATTATCTATACTCTATTCCCACTCATTCCCACTCAATAGTTACACTTTTACAAAGCCTTATGTAGCAAGCGTTTGCGAGGGGCAAAACTGAGTTTACAAGTAGTTTACAAGTGCTAATGCCCTACTCCAAATATTTCTTTCTA
>MDTE01050912.1_pt1 | contig 12631 bp, 13 predicted proteins | sample 811231 | NCBI WGS metagenome assembly MDTE01 (sample SAMN05326651, study PRJNA326480) | marine metagenome | isolation source: seawater | place: Indian Ocean: Red Sea | collected 2010
ACCACGCGCTCAACTGACCTGGGTTCTAGAATGCCGGCCTACATTTGGGAGCGCGAAGCGGCGACCTTAGCCTAAATAAGATCATCGCCATCCCATTGAAACGCCGAATTGTCTAGCTAAAGGTCGCGCCAGCACGAGATTAGCCCCCTGCCGCCAAGCCCGCGGCGTCCAGAAGTTCCTTTACTACCTTGTTCTTTAGGTCGATCCCGACCCCGCACTTGCAGCCGGGACAATTGGTACAGACGTCCAGACCCAGATCCCGCGCCTGCGTGACCGCCTCGTCCTTTTCCGCCTGCGAGCTCAGGGGATCAAGGCGCACGATCTGCAGCTTCAATAACGAGAACGGATTGCCCCACAGGTAGCCTTCGTCCGCCGCCACAGCGGCGGTAACCCCGCCCTCGTCGAACTTCAAATTCTTGGCATGCATAGGGCAATTGTGGAGGCATGCGTAGCACTCCACGCAGGCCGTCAGTGCGTGGTAGTCCTCCGGAGCTTCGACGTTCAGATCGTTACCCGCCGCCTGCACCGGCATGCGGCCACGCATCTGCCGGGCGATCCCGTCGCGCTTCACCACCAGGTCCGCCAGGACAGGCAGGGTCGCCATGGCACTGATGCGGTCGCCGTCGCGGATGCGCGCCCGACAGGCTAGCCTGGGACGACCATTGATATCGACAGTGCAGACCCCGCAGTTCCGGGCCCGGCAGCCATAGCGGAAAGCTAGGTCTGCATGGCCATTCAACTGGGCCTGCAAGAGGACGTCCAGGACCATGGGTTTTTCGTCAACGGACCGGCTTTGGTAGTCGTATTCGACAACCGCCACTTTGCCGTCGCGATTTGTAACTATTTCGACCTTCATCCTTGAACCGACTCCGCTGGCGCGCCGGCGAGGCTCCCGGGCTCTATCTCCAATGGGCCGACTGTTTTGTTCATCACCGCCTCATAATGTTTGCGAATGCGCCGGTCACTGATCGGTGCCGGCAAGCGGCGCAATACTCTGAGCTTCGCCTTCCGCCAGAAATCACCCACCAGGTAGGCCCCCAACCGACCAAACGGAAGCCCCTCTCGACCGATGCGCCGGGCCATGAACATGCCATCTTCACCACGACGGATGACCGTCGAATAAGGTTTCGCGAAGACCGAGATTTGAGGCCCGTCGGAACGTACATGGCCGCCAACGCTGCCATCACGTTCCCGCGCCGCCGCTGCAATGGCGCGGCCACAAACCAACATATTCGCAAGCTCGATGTATTCGATAAAAGCCTGGTTCCAAGAGCTGTACGCTGGAATGCCGACGTTCGCGAGCGCCGCCTCGATCCGCGTGCAAACCGCCTCGAACCGGTCCAGACGTTGGACGGACCGGACCGGACCGATATTCGCCCAGGCCGCGTCCTGAAGTTCCACTTTCAACACCGCCGCAGACTGGTTTCCATCCCGGCCGAAGAGTTTGGCCGCAGCCGCCAGCGCCGGCTGGAATGCAGCGTCGGCGACTTTGTTGTTATGGGCCAAGGCATGAGCGGCTGCGCTGTGGCCGCTGCGAATACCGAAGATAGCGCACTCAGCCAAGGCGGTTGAACCCAACCGGTTCGCCCCGAAGACACCTCCCATCGCCTGACCGGCAGCATAGAGACCAGCGATGGCGTCTCTGCTCTCTTCCGCAAAGGCTCCGCCATCATGATCAGCGCGGAGCCCACCCATCATGTAATGTGCGGCGGGTCGCACTTCCCACGGTTCCTTCAACTGTCCCGCCGCCTTGCTCATGGCCTGACGGACATTCCTATAGGCCGACGGCATGACCTGTTGCAGATAGCGCTTGAAGTGATCACCCGACAGCGGCGCCTGGGCGTTCTTGGTCAAATCCAGATAGGCTCCGCCGTTGGTGGTGCCGCGCCCATCCTCCACGGCCAGCATAATCGCCGCCGCACATTCCGCTCGAGTGCGGAGCATGACGCAATCTAGAATTACCTTCCCGTTTTTATCCAGAAGATCCCCCATGAAACTAGCGACCGACGGCTCACCGCAAAGTAGCCCCTCATAAGACGGCGGCGAAGTCAGACAGAACGGCAAGAACTGCAACTGTTCCATGTCAATGAGGTCGGCGCCGGCGCGGGCCATTACCGCATAGGCATCACCTGTATTGCCCCGCATGGTGTCGGTCTTAGGGAAAAAGAGCGTGCTCAGTCCGCCCGCCGCGATTACCACCGCAGGCGCGCGCGCGACCACCAGCCTGCCACCCGACGCATCATAGACAATCCCGCCAACGACCCGCTGGCCTCCAACGTCTGTCGCTTCGGTGATCACGACATCTAGGAACCAAGCATCCTCCATGTAGTCAACCCGGGGGGTTTGCACCACCGCTGTCCAAGTCGCATGGCTGAGCGCGACGCCGGAGTTGGCGTGCCCGATAGTCCGGCGTTTGGTGTGCCCCCCCATGGCGATAGAGACGGGCCGGGGGCCCCCACGTTTGGCGTCCACCTTCGGACGCGCACCGCGCTGACGGTACCAATCGTAGGCCGCCCGGTTGTCTCTCGCAAAAACCTGCGTGATGGCCTTGTCGGGGATGCTGCCCCCACCCATGCGAAGGTTGTCTGATAGCGCTTGTTCCGTGTCGCTGTCTTCCCCCGTCGCGCGCACGGTCACCTTGCCCTCTGAAATCTTAGTGTCGGAACAACCAATGGGGTCCTTGGAAACGACAAGCACCCGCGCGCCCCGTTCGGACGCCGCCTGCGCCGCCGCACTCCCCGCGCCGCCGGAGCCAACGACAATCACATCGTAATCCCACCATGCCGCTTCGATGGACATGTATCACCTCCTCAAGACGGAAAGTGAGCATATCAGGGGCGGCTATCAATTCAATCATGTAGCTTTTCGCAAATGGTGGATGCGACCATCAGATCTGCACTCGAATCATGGTAGGCAATCAATATAAATGTGGCTTAACCACTTCATAGCTAATGACGAAAACGTCATCGTTCCGCGATTCTTAGACCTGACGAAGAGATGGAATCAACATCAACCCAAAGTTTTCGGCACGGTGGTCGTCTTCATTATACCGCCGACGAGGTTGCCGTCAGGGTCGACTTGCCACACCATGTATTTGTGCATCTAGAAGGAGACTTTTCATGTCCTGGGACAGGAATTCTGGCAAAATGCTGCACGTGGTTGATCACCCGTTGGTTCAGCATAAACTTACGTTACTTCGCGATAAAGAAACCGGTACATCTCAGTTCCGACAATTGCTGAAGGAGATCGGGCTTCTCATGGGATATGAGGTGACGCGTGGCCTTCCCACAAGGCCGCGGATTGTCGAAACCCCTATGGCACCCTGCGAGGGCAACACCGTCTTCGAAGACGATTTGGTTATTGTCCCCATCTTGCGAGCCGGCCTCGGGATGGCCGACGGTCTGCTGGAGCTAATGCCTGGTGCCCGAGTAGGGCATATTGGTTACTATCGTGATCATGTCACCAAGCGGCCTATAGAGTACCTCGTCAAGCTGCCGGATACCGCGGGGCGGAAATTCATTGTCGTCGACCCGATGCTTGCCACCGGATTTTCCGCAACGCACGCTGTAACGGTACTTCAAGACCGGGGTGTTGCCGCTGCAGACATTCGGTTTATGGCACTAGTAGCATCGCCAGAGGGCATCGAAGTATTCCACGAAACCCACCCTGGCGTGCCCGTATTAGTAGCGGGCCTCGATAGCCACCTTGACCAAAATGCATACATCGTGCCCGGCCTAGGCGACGCTGGTGACCGCCTGTTCGGCACGCCTGCAAGAAATTGACTAATTTTTATACAGATAATTTGGTGATGTTTATTTTTTAATCAATAAAAACTCCCCCTTTTGTTATGCCATTGAATTTTCTCGTTTTTTATGTGGCATAGTATTTGCTAATTCATTCCGTATGTAGTGGGACATTGAATTTGAAATGTTCCGTAATATCGCGAGGCAGCTATTGGTAGATGATTGCGCTAGTGCCAATTTCGAGGATTTTATCACATGGGTGAAAAAGCGCGCTGGCTAGGCAAGATTGAGCTGATTTCCTTATCAAAATACTTCGGTGAAAGCGCCGCCGTCGATGGCATTTCCCTGACCATACCGGCAGCTTCCTACTGTTGCCTACTAGGTCCCTCCGGTTGCGGCAAAACAACAACTTTGCGTTTGATCGCTGGGCATGAAACGGCTAGCGATGGCAGCGTTCTGATTAGCAACCGCGAAGTTACAGGCGCGCCGCCAGCGCGGCGCGGCACAGCGATGATGTTTCAGAACTATGCACTGTTTCCGCATCTGAACTGCCTTGAAAACGTCGCTTTCAGTCTGCGCATGCAGGGCATCGACAAAGAGGAGCGAAACTCTCGGGCAATGGAATTGTTATCGCTCGTGCACATGGAAACTTATAGGGAGCGCATGCCTTCACAATTGTCAGGCGGTCAGCAGCAACGGATTGCCCTGGCGCGCGCTTTGATCACTAAACCCGACGCCCTGCTGCTGGACGAGCCACTTTCTGCGCTGGACCCGTTTCTGAGAACCCGTATGCGCGCGGAGCTTCGCCAGTTGCAGAAAAAATTGGGCATCACTTTCGTTCACGTCACTCACTCCCAGGACGAGGCTATGGCCTTGGCCGACTTAGTCGTAGTCATGCAAAGCGGGCGCATCGAACAAGCGGACCACCCTCGCGAAGTCTTCAATGCCCCAGCCAATAGCTTCGTCGCTAAGTTCATTGGCGGGCACAATGTCTTATCCGGCGTTGTGCGTGAAGGTGGCGCCTCAAGTTTGTTTGTCGAAGGGCCGGGTGATTTCCGCTTCGGTGTGAGATCGCAGCAATCGGAAGTGGGCACAAAATTGAGTTACGCGATCCGAACCGATGCGATAAAGCTCTCGCCTCCCGATATGGCGCAGGCCGAATTTAGTGCTGTTCGCGCCGTGATTAAAGAGACCGAATACGCAGGGTCAGACGTTCGGGTGACCCTTCAGGCCTCAGACGGGCAGGAATTTGTCGCCGTTTGCAAGGAAGCTGAATTTTACTCTCACGTTTGGAGCGCAGGGGACAGCGTAAACGCCTCGTGGGACCAAGAGAGTATCCATGCCATTGGGCATGAGGACTAACTCCTGACAAATAATTCAACCAAGAGAGGAAAGGAAGAACAGATGACTAAAAAAACTAAGAGTACGGGACCGAAGGGCCGCATTGGTCGCAGAACATTTATGAAAGGAATTGCCGCTACTGGTGGCCTAGCCGCTGGTTCCGGAATGATGACAGGTTTCCCAACGATTTGGGCCCAGAACATTAAGGATGTCACTCTTCGCCAGTTCGGGACCGGCGTGTCGAACATCAACGAGATTGCCAAAAAGGTGAAGGAAGACCTCGGCTTCACTCTTGAAATGACGGCGCTTGATACAGACACCACGGCACAGCGCGTCGTTACCCAGCCGAAATCTTTTGATATCGCCGACATCGAATACTTTACCGTAAAGAAAGTGTGGGGGGCCGGTAACCTGCAGCCCTTCGACGTTAGCAAATTGAAAAATTACGACAAGATCGTCGGTATCTTTAAAAATGGCAAACTGACCCCAACCTCCAAAATCGCTCAGGGCACTGCACCGCACACTGTCGGATTTGCGGACTCTCAGGAGTCCAAGACCTTCGCCTCCTCAGAGACCAACTGGTACACACTCGTGCCGACGATTTATAACGCTGACACCTTGGGAATCCGTCCTGACCTTATCAAACGGCCAATCAATTCATGGGCCGAGCTACTAAACCCTGAATTCAAGGGCAAAGCGTCGATCCTAAATATTCCCTCGATCGGCATAATGGATGCGGCCATGGTCTGTGAAGCGATGGGCGAGGTCACGTATGGCGACAAAGGAAATATGACCAAGGCTGAAATCGACAAGACCATGGCGATCTTCACGGAGGCGAAGAAGTCGGGCCAATTTCGCGCTTTCTGGAAAACCTTCGACGAGTCAGTCAACCTCATGGCTTCCGGCGAAGTGGTGATCCAGTCTATGTGGTCGCCGGCAATTACCAAGGTCCGATCGATGAACATCCCGTGCATATACCAGCCACTGAAAGAGGGCTATCGCTCCTGGGGCGGCGGTCTAGGCATGTCGCGCAACCTGTCGGGCATCGCCTTGGATGCCGCGTACGAGTACATCAATTGGTATCTGTCCGGCTGGGTCGGCGGTCTCTTAATGCGCCAAGGTTACTATTCCGCAGCGCCGGAAACTTCGAAGTTACATATGAGCAGCGACGAGTGGGGCTTCTGGTTCGAGGGCAAAGCAGCGAAGTCCGACATCATCGATCCGTTCGGCAACAAACTCGAAAAAGCCGGCGCTACCCGCGATGGCGGCTCATTCTATGACCGCATGGGCCGAGTCGAGTGCTGGAACTCCGTTATGTCCGAGAATCGATATATGGTTCGGAAGTGGAACGAGTTCATTGCAGCGTAAGTATTGACTAAGAAAACCATACCAAGAGATTATGGCCCCGGGAGAAATTCCGGGGCCGTTTCTCTTGGGCCCCAAGTTTGTGCTGGAGGCATAGTTTTTGAAGACGCAACTGCAAATTCTGCCTTTGATCGCAATTCTAGCGCTTTTCCTGATTGGCCCAATTTTAATTATTTTTGTCGTTAGTTTTTGGGATTATACCGAATTCAGTCTAGTCCCAGACTTCGTGCTGACCAATTATGTCGAGCTATTCGAGTCATCGGTAACCTATTCCATTTATCTAAACACTCTGAAATTTGCAGCACTGAGTTGGATTCTTACCCTCGTGATTGGTTTTGGCGTGGCTTATTTCCTTGCCTTCCATGTTCGCCAGTTGCGATGGCAAGTGATCTTATTCTTGGTCTGCACCATCCCTTTTTGGACATCAAACATTATTAGAATGATTGCTTGGATACCCGTACTTGGACGCCATGGATTGATCAACAAGGGACTAGTCAATATGGGCATAGTCGACCAACCGGTGGAATGGCTTTTGTATTCCGATTTCGCCGTGGTCCTGGCGTTCGTGCATCTCTACACCCTGTTCATGGTGGTGCCGATCTTCAATTCCATGATGCGGATCGATAAGTCAGTGTTGGAGGCCGCGCGCGACGCCGGTGCAAGCGCGATGCAGGTCCTGACCCACGTTATTATTCCCCTTTGCCGTCCCGGCATTGCCATTGGCACGATATTTGTCGTCAGTTTAGTAATGGGTGATTTCATAACTGTCCAAGCGATGTCTGGGGGACAAAGCGCTTCCGTTGGAGTCGCTATGAATCATAAACGTGCCCTCCTACAATATCCAGCCGCTGCAGCGGACGCCATGATCTTGCTCATCGTTGTGCTGACCATGGTCGCAATGCTAATGCGAACCGTGAACATTCGAAAGGAGCTGTGAATTTTGGCCCGCACCCCTGCCTATTACCTCATGGCCGCTTTTTTTTCGCTATTCCTGCTTTTCCTCTATGGACCTATGGTCGCCATCATGGTGTTGTCCTTCCAGGGCCCGGACGGCGGCCTGACCTTCCCCATGAACGGTTTTTCTTTCCACTGGTTTGGCGATCTGTTCAAGGAACAGCGGGTCGGTGACTTCAAAGGATCGTTCCTTCGCTCCATGGCTTTGGCATTGATCGTCATGATTTTGACGGTGGCAATTTCCCTGGCAGCGGGCCTAGCCTACCGTAGGAGTTTTAAGTTCTCTGGCACGGTATTCTATATCACCGTGGCTAGCCTCATCGTGCCGTCAATTTTGATCACCTTGGGTATCGGCTTAATGTTTGATCGATTAGGACTAGAAGCACATTGGTATACGTCTGGCATGGGTGCGCACTTAACCTGGACGTTGCCGTTTGGGTTGTTGATCATGTTCGCCATCTTCAATCGCTTCGATAAGTCATACGAGGAGGCGGCCCGCGACCTTGGGGCTACGCCTTGGCAGGTGCTTCGGTATGTGATTATTCCAATCATCGGCCCGAGTCTTGTGGGTGTCGGCCTATTTGGCTTTACGTTAAGCTTCGATGAATTTGCCCGGTCGCTGCTTTCCATCGGCTCAAAGAATACCCTGCCATTAGAAATTTTCGGCATGACAACGACGGTAACAACGCCGACCTTATACGCGTTGGGCACATTGACCACAGCGGTTTCGTTCCTGATCATTGGCATAAGTTTCTCCACTATCGCCTTCCTGGAACGGCGTCGCCGCCGGCATGGGAGCGACGCTGGCCAAGGTATGGTTTAGGCCCATGAACATCATTTTAATCAACCCGAATACAACGGAGGCCATGACCACACGCATGCACGCCGCCGTGTCGCCCCTGATGGGCGAGGGAGTCAAGCTAACGGCAATCACCGCAGACTATGGCGCGCCCAGTATCGAGGGGTATTATGACGAGGTTTTTGCTGTCCCACCCATGATTGAGGCTTTGAAGCCCATTGCCGACCAGGTCGATGGTGTCGTTGTGGGTTGTTTTGACGACACGGGTGTAGATGCCCTGCGCTGCCTACTTGATGTACCAGTGGTCGGGATCTGTCAGGCTGCGATGCAGGCAGCGGCGGTGATCGCTAACAAGTTTTCTATTGTTACCACCCTTCCTGTCTCCGTCCCGGCGCTTGAACACTTGGTCTTGCGCTATGGTTTCGAACGCCTTTGCGGGCGGGTAAGGGCGGCCGATATTCCTGTCTTGGACCTTGAAGAAAATACGGAAAAGGCAACTCGGCTGATCGCCGCAGAGTTGGAGCGCGCACTTGCGGAAGACGGCGCCGAAGCGATCGTTTTGGGTTGCGCTGGCATGGTTGAACTCAGCCGCAGCCTGACAGAGCGTTACGGCGTTCCAGTTATCGAGGGCGTCGGCGCGGCTGTGAAGCTGGTAGAGGGGCTGGCGGCACTTGGTATTTCGACGTCGCCCCGGGGCGGCTATGCGCCGCCGCGTCAAAAGACCTACTCGGGCGCCTTATCCCACTATTCGCCAGGCGCTTGATTCTAAAGGCGCTTCAGAAACATTCAGCATGCGCTGTAAACTTGCCGTATTAGCCTGTGCTCCTCGGTAGCGATGTATTTTCAGGGTTCGCCCCAGAGCAGTGTTAACATGGCGCCATCGACCACGGCGATGGTGAGGAACGCAGTCGCCGAGATATTCTGGCAGTCAGTGCAGCGACAGATACTGACCTTGCCCGGGTCCAGTTCGGCCTCAAAGGCGATTTGGCTGCAATGGCAGACGCCGTCAATCTTCATCGCTCCGCTCCTTCTTCTTAGAAGTCGAGATCGGCGTAGTGCTTCGCAGGCGCCACGCCCGGGATGTGATCCTCCAATAGGGGCCGGAAGCTCGGTCGGGATTTGACCCGGGCAAACCAGTCCTTGGCGGAGGGATGCTGCTCCCACGGCACATCGCCCAGGTAGTCGACACAGGACAAGTGCGCGGCGGCGGCCAGGTCTGCCAGGCTCATGTGGTCGCCGGCGAGCCATCGGCGACGGTCAGCCAAGTAGCTGATGTAGTCAAGGTGATGGTGAATGTTGGCGTGGCCGGCGCGGATGGTTTTGGACGCGGGCTCGCCAAGGCCCAGGAAGCGCTTCATAATCTTTTCGTCAACCAGGTTCTTGGTAACCTCGGAGTGAAACTTGTGGTCGAACCAGTAGACAAGGCGACGGGCCTCGGCGCGCGACACGGCCTGACGGCCAATGAGGGTGGGTTCGGGGTGGGCTTCGTCCAGGAACTCGCAGATGGCGTCGGAGCCCGACAAGGCGGTGCCGTCGACTTCGATGAGGACAGGGACTTCGCCCGCAGGGTTAAGCTTTAGGAAGGCTTCGTTGCGCACCCACACGGCTTCAGTCTTCAACTGAAAGTCGAGACGCTTCTCTTCCAGAACAAGGCGTACCTTGCGGCAAAACGGCGAGAGCCAAAGGTGATGGAGGGCCCGCATAAACCCCTTATAGCGTGCGCTTCCAATCTCGACAATGAGACCTAAACGGCGCACATTGGGCCGACGCATGCGGCTCCAAAAGCCTAAGATTCAATCGTATATCGCAAACCTTGGATATATGCGTCAGTAATCTCACCCTAGGCAGGGGAAAAGCATATCCTTATGTTCACGTCACCGATTATCACATTCAAGGAGCTTGGATCATGCTGATCCGCCATTCGCGCGCTTCCGACGTTCTTTCTTCCGAGATCACGCCGCATTCGGTGCTCATTAACCGCCGGGAAGTGCTGCGCGCCGCCGCGGCCACCGGAGCCATCGCCGGCCTCAGCCCGTTTATGCTCTCGAACACGGCCGTTGCTGCCAGCCAGAAGCTACCAAACGTAATAAAGACAAAATGGACAGAACACGCACTCGGCAAGGACGACAAGCTTACGCCCTACGATGACGTGACGTCCTACAATAACTTCTATGAGTTTGGCACAGGAAAGGGAGATCCGGCGCGGAACGCCCACACACTTAAGCCCAAGCCCTGGACCGTGGTGGTCGACGGACACGTCGAAAAGCCCGGCCACTACGACTTCGACGACCTGATCAGGGGCCACGACCTGGAAGAACGGGTCTACCGGTTCCGCTGCGTAGAAGCCTGGTCCATGGTGATCCCGTGGGTAGGCATTCCGCTAGTCAAAATCATTAAGCGCCTGGGCGCCACCTCAAACGCCAAGTACGTGGCCTTCGAGACCCTGGCCGATATAGAGCAGATGCCGGGCCAGCGCTTCGCAACGCTCAAATGGCCCTACCGTGAAGGGCTTCGCATGGATGAGGCCATGAACCCGCTGACCCTGATGGCCGTTGGGCTTTATGGCAAGGTGATACCAAACCAGAACGGCGCGCCGATCCGCCTGGTAACGCCGTGGAAATACGGCTTCAAGTCCATCAAGTCCATCGTCCGGATTTCCTTCACGGAGGAGATGCCACCAACGTCTTGGAACATGTCTGCGCCTCGGGAATACGGCTTCTATTCCAACGTCAACCCGCTGGTCCATCACCCACGCTGGAGCCAGGCCAAGGAACGGCGTCTGGGTGGGCCGACCAACATCTTCGGCTTCACACCAAAACGCCCGACCCTCATGTTCAACGGCTACGAAGAAGAAGTGGCTAACATGTACCACGGGATGGATTTGAAACGGAACTACTGATGACAGGCACCGGCCACAATCCCAGGCGCGAGGGCTAGGGCTGGCTCGGTTGGCCAGACCGGTATGTCTCAACACGTTTCAACTAAATTCAGATTGAGGATTTTGGCTGTTAAAGATCGCTATGCGGGCTGAAGACAAAATTTTCTGGGTGTTCAAGTCCATCATCTGGGCCCTATGCCTGCTACCGCTGGCGTGGCTGATCTGGTTAATCCTCAACCAGGGCCTGACCGCCAACCCGGCCGAGTTCATGAACCGTTATCTGGGTGAATGGGCGATCCGCATCCTATGGGTGGCGCTGGCGGTGACACCGGTGAAGATTTTGACTGGCTGGAAACAAGCGCTGCGGTTTCGCCGCCTGATCGGCCTTTTCGCCTCCTTCTATGTGGTCCTGCACGTGACCAGCTACGTGGTGGTGGACCAGTACTTCGACTGGACTGCCATCTGGAACGACATCGTCAAGCGGGTTTATATCACGGTTGGCATGGCGTCCTTTTTGATCCTGATCGCGCTGGCAGCCACCTCGTGGAGTTCCATAGTCAAACGCCTCGGCGGTAAAGCCTGGAAAAGGCTACACCAGGGCGTATACCTGGCCGGGATCATGGCGGCCATCCATTTCATCATGATGCGCAAGGGTTTCCAGATTGAACCATTCATCTACGCAGGCATCCTGGCGGCCCTTCTTGGTACGCGGCTAGTGCCGCATCTTAAGAAACTGAAGAAGAAGGCCGCGGCGGCCTAGCAGATGCGCCGCGCCCGACTGACGCAGGTCCAGACGCACTTCATCCTCGCCGAAAGCGCAACGGCAAGTCCGGTGCCCAACGTCAGAGCGCCGGGGCGACCGCGAGGCAGGACGTTACCTTCGCCGCGGCAATGGCCCAGGGCGGCGACTTCGAATTCGTGGGAATCAAAGAAAAGCTTGCGCGTTCCGCGAGGCGTTCGGTCCCCCCGTTCTAGACGACGAGAGATTGAAATTCTTTTCCAGCGAAAGCATAGCGGCTCGGACGTTAAGGTTGCGTTGCCGGGATGCATTCGGCCATTGATCCCCCGGCCCGCTAGGCTATCATTCACGTGATCAGCGACCGCTCACAAACGAGGCCCGACCATGTCCGCCCCCGAAGTCATTGAAGTCGAGAGAAAGCGCGTTGCCTGTGATGGCGGTGGCGGCACGCTGGGGCATCCAAAAATCTACCTGGAGATGGGTGCAGCCAACGAAGTTATCTGCCCCTACTGCTCGCGCCGGTTCGTGTTTAAAGAACGCACGGTGGTCGACGCCGAGGACTAAGATCGCACGCTTCCTTTTATTAGTGAATTCAGCCGTCCTTTGGTAGCGGAAACTCGACTTTTCGACTCGACTAGCTTCCAGTGGTCGCTGGTGGCCATCATGCAGGTACGCGCCTTGATGGGGCCCCGAGATCACCCTCGCGGTACCGTAAGAAGGTTGAAAATTCGAACTTCGTGGGGGAAACGCCACGGACCCGTTGATAGGAGATAACTCGCTATATTTCTGTTTTATTCCGGCTCGATCAGGAA
>MDTE01185115.1_pt1 | contig 12631 bp, 9 predicted proteins | sample 811231 | NCBI WGS metagenome assembly MDTE01 (sample SAMN05326651, study PRJNA326480) | marine metagenome | isolation source: seawater | place: Indian Ocean: Red Sea | collected 2010
CCGGCCTGGCAGCACACCGCGCCCGGCAACCCGGAGTTGGTCAAGATGCTGGAAGACGAGTACTTCCGCTCCAACTACAACATCCGCTCCATGCTCCGGGTGCTGTTCAACTCCGCCTATTTCAAGTCGGAAGATGCCCGCTTCGCCAAGGTCAAGAGCCCCGCCGAAGTGGTGGTGGGCACCCTGCATCTGCTGGGTGACTTCAAATTCCCCAAGCGGGGCATCTTCGAGACGGCGCTGGGGTGCCGCTACATGGGCCAGGACCTGCTTAACCCGCCCTCCGTCGAGGGTTGGCACACCGGGGAGGAGTGGATCGACAGCGGGAGCCTGGTGGAAAGGGTCAACTTCGTGGCCGACCAGGTGGGCAACATCAACCAGCCCGGAGTCCGGGCCATGGTGGACGCCCTGTTGGACCGGACCGCCGAGCTTGATCCCGAATCCATCATCAACGGCTGTCTGGAACTGATGGGTCACGTGCGGCTCCACGAGAAGAACCGCGCCCATCTGGCAGACCAGGTAAGAGGTCTGCTGGGACAACGCAGTGGCCTGGTCTCCGGCAGCCCCGAGGAAAGAAAGTCGGCGGAGGTAACCGTGCTCCACACCATGAAGATGATCGGCTCCAGCCGGGAATACCAGTTCGCCTAGCCATGACCACCCAGACTGAACACCCGGTTTCCGCCAACGGCCATTTCCAGTATGAGGACGTGATTGGCCTGCTCTCACCGTCCGGACCCGGCTTCAGCGGTCCCATGGCGGTGACGGTGGGCCCAGACAACATGCTCTACGTTGCCTGCCGGGCCAACCCCAACCAACCCGAGGGCGTGCGGGTCTCACGGTGCACCAGGGAGGGCGAATTCCTGGACCAGTTTGGTACCTGGGGAGAAGAGCCCGGCGAGTTCATCTGGGTAACGGACGTCGCATTCAGCCCAGCGGGCGAGGTCTACGTCGCCGACGAGAACACCCACCGCATCACCATCTACGACACGGAACGAAACTTCTCCCGTTGTTTCGGTGCACAGGGCAGCGGTCCGGGGCAGTTCGACCGGCCTTCGGGTATCGGCTTTGGCCCCAACGGCAACCTCCACGTGGTGGACACCCTGAACCACCGGGTACAGGTGCTGGACCCCGAGGGCGGCTTCATCTCCCAATGGGGTGAACTGGGCGGCAGTGAAGGCCAACTCAACATGCCCTGGGGCATCGCCATCGACGGGTCGGGAGACGTATACGTCACCGACTGGCGCAACGACCGGGTGCAGAAATTCGACGCCGGGGGCCGCTTCTTGATGGCCTTTGGCAGCACTGGGGAGGACGACGGGCAGTTCAACCGCCCCAACGGAATCTTTGTTGATTCGTCCGGCGACATCTACGTCTGTGATTGGATGAACGACCGGGTGCAGGTATTCGACGCAAGCGGCGCCTACAAAGACGTCCTCATCGGCCACAGCGGCATGTCCAAATGGGGCCGCACCTTCCTGGACGCCAGCCCGGACATCGAGGCCAAACTGGAACTGGCCGTCCACAATATCGAGCCCAAGAAACGCTTCTACCGCCCCGTATCCGTCCACGTCGCCGGTGACGGCAAGGTCTACGTCGCCGACTGCTACCGCCACCGGGTGCAGATCTACCAGAAGCTCTAACCCGGCCTAGCGGAGCCTGGAGTCGAAGTACTCGGTCACCCGCCGGGCGTATTCATCCGGATGGGTCAAGAAGGCGTCCACGTGGTCCACGTCCGGCACCAGCCACAGGGTGCTCCCCTCGGGCGCGGCGTCGGCAACTCTCTGGCCATGCTCCCATGGAATACGTTCGTCGGCAGTCCCGTGTATGACCGCGATGGGGTAGGTCAGACCGGCCACCGCCCGTTCGGGGACAAGCTCTCCCAGGTCTATCCCGTAGAAGCCGTTGGCCATCAACTTGGCTGTTGGGATGAATACGGGAATCAGCCACTCAGGAAAGGGCGTCTTTCGGGCCGACTCTTGGGAGATTAGATCAGAGGCATTGGCATAAGGACTGTCCACCGCCACAGCCGTGATTTTAGGCTCCCCCGCGGCGGCCAGTATGGAAGTGGCAGCCCCCATGGAAAAGCCCATCAACCCGATGCTGGCCGGGTCCACACCCCGTTCCATGAGGTAATCCACCGCTCCCCAGACGTCCCACCGTTCAAAGTAACCGCCGGAGACCTTGTCGCCCTCAGACGACCCGTGGCCGCGCAGGTCAAACATCAAGACGTTGTAGCCCTGGCCCACCATGCGGGCCGCCAGGTCCACAGCGTTGTCGCCCGAGCGGACGCCGCCGATGCCGTGGACGAATATCAAGTGGGGACCGGGTCCGGCGGGCAGGTACCATCCGCTCAGATTGAAATCGCCCCGCCGTGACAGAAACTCAACATCCTCAAATTCCAGCCCATAGTTAGACGGGTGGTCCTCCTGGGGGTCCCGGTCGGCTTTGGTCACCCCCTGGGCGATCAGAAAAGACACCAAGCCATACGCGGCGACGATGAAAACCGCGACCACCAAGGATGTTATTCGGAATCTCCGCCCGGAGAGCAACATCTTCATTTCTCATCCCCCAAATCGGCCGGTGATTGGGCCAGTATAATGTCCCCCGGCGAAACTCCCAAGGCGGCCGTTTTTGCCTGCCGACAGGACTGCTCACCGGCGGGGCTAGGCAAGGTCACCTCTGCTACTTATAATCGTTAACGATCAATTGGCCTGGACTGCGGGCAATCGCCCCCGGAGAACTCGCAGCAGCCCGGGAAACCAAGCCACTAAGAGGAAGAAAATGCCAGAAGCGTCCAAGATTATCTACACCAATATCGACGAGGCCCCGGCCCTGGCCACACACTCGTTGCTCCCCATCCTACGTGCCTTCACCAAGGGGTCGGGCATCGATCTGGAGTCCTGGGATATCTCGTTGACCGGGCGTATCCTCGCCAATTTCCCGGACAAGTTAACGGAAGAGCAGAAGATTCCCGATTACCTGACCATGTGCAGTGAATTGTGCGAAAGCCCGGCGGCCAACATCATCAAACTGCCCAACATCAGCGCCTCCATCCCCCAGTTGAAGGGCGCCATCGCCGAGCTGCAGGAGAAGGGTTACGACATTCCCGACTATCCCGATGAGCCTGCCAACGACGCCCAGCAGGCCATCTTCGACCGTTATTCAAAGGTCTTAGGCAGCGCCGTGAACCCCGTCCTGCGGGAAGGCAACTCCGATCGCCGGTCCGCCACCGCGGTGAAGGAACACGGCAAGCGCTATCCCCACAAGATGATGCGGGAATGGCCCGAAGTGTCCAAGGCCCGGGTCGCCCACATGACCGGCGGTGACTTCTACGGCAGTGAACAGGCTGTAACCGTCGAGTCGGAAGGGACGGCCAAGATTGAGTACGTCTCCCGCGACGGGCGTGAGACCCTCCTCAAAGACGGCATCCCCATGACCGCCGGAGAGATAGTCGACTGCGGCGTGATGAATATACGTGAGCTGCGTGACTTCTACGCCGACGAGATGCAGAAGGCCAAGGACGAGGGCGTCCTCATTTCCCTCCACGTGAAATCAACCATGATGCGGGTCTCCGACCCCATCATCTTCGGCCACTGCGTGTCGGTCTACTACCAGGATGTCTTCACCAAGCACGCCGCCGAAATGGATGAGCTGGCCGTCAACCCGGACAACGGGATCGCCGAGCTCTACACCAAGATTCAGTCCCTCACCGACGAAAAGAGGGAAGAGATTGAGGCCGACATCCAGGCCACCTACAGCGCGCGCCCGGAACTGATGATGGTGAACTCCAACCGGGGCATCACCAACCTCCACGTACCCAGCGACGTGATCATCGACGCCACCATGCCCGTGTTGATACGGGACGGCGGCAAGACGTGGGGTCCGGACAACGAACTGCACGATACCGTGGCCATGATCCCCGACCGCTCCTACGCCACCCTATACCAGGCCGTTGTTGAGGACTGCCAGAAGAACGGCGCCTTCGACCCGGCCTCCATCGGCAGCGTCGCCAACGTGGGTCTCATGGCCCAGAAGGCCGAGGAGTATGGCTCCCACGACAAGACCTTCCGCGCCCCCGGCAACGGGACCATCCGCGTGGTGGACGACAAGGGCACGACCCTGATGGAGCAGTTGGTCGAACAGGGCGATATCTTCCGCATGTGCCAGACCAAGGATGAGCCCATCCAAGACTGGGTCAAGCTGGGCGTGACCCGCTCCAGGATCACCGGAGCGCCGGCCATATTCTGGCTGGACCCCAACCGGGCCCACGACGCCGAGCTGATCAAGAAGGTTGATAAATACCTGCCCAACCACGACACCTCCGGACTGGAAATCCAGACCATGGCCACCGTTGACGCCATCAAACACGCCATGGCGCGCAGCCGGGCCGGACAGGACACCATCTCCGTTACCGGCAACGTACTGCGTGACTACCTGACCGACCTCTTCCCCATCTTGGAACTGGGCACCAGCGCCAAGATGCTCTCGGTGGTGCCCCTGCTCAAGGGCGGCGGGATGTTCGAGACCGGCGCCGGTGGATCTGCCCCCCGGCACGTCCAGCAGTTCCTCGAAGAGGGGCACCTCCGCTGGGACTCCCTGGGCGAATTCTGCGCCCTGGTCGCTTCCTTCGAGCACCTGGCCCAGGTGTTCAGCAACGACAAGGCTCAGCTCTTGGCCGACACGCTGGACGAAGCCATCGGTGAGCATTTGGAGCAGAGCCGGGCGCCGTCTCGCCGGGTCAACGAACTGGACACCAGGGGCAGCCACTTCTACCTGGCCCTCTACTGGGCACAGGCGCTGGCCAAGCAGACCAAGGACACGGAGCTGCAGGCCCGGTTCAAGCCCGTGGCCGAGCAGATGGCCGCCAACGAAGCGAAGATCGTCCAGGAGCTGAACGACGCCCAGGGGCAGACGGTGGACATCGGCGGCTACTATCATCCCAATGATGAGTTGGCCTCCAAAGCCATGCGCCCCAGCGTGACCCTGAACGCCATCGTGGACGCTCTCTAGGCACAGAATAGGGGGCCGGCGGCGGGGTACCGCCATGCCTGGTTCTCATATATAATACGCTCGGCTTGGCCCCCAAGCCCTTCAATCCATCAAGTGAGACAGCGAAAATCCCCCCTGCGCCCCCACGGGGTTGGGGGGATTTCTCCCGCCCGGCAAGTTTCTAAATAGAGGAGCAAGCACCAAATGCGAAGTAAGGTAACAGTCGTCGGCGCCGGCAATGTGGGCGCCACCACCGCACAGAGGATCCACGCCCTTGGCTACACCGACGTGGTGTTGGTGGACGTGGTCGAAGACCTGCCCCAAGGCAAGGCCCTTGACATGCTGGAATCAGCCCCGGTCATGGGCAGCGACGCCAAGATAACCGGCAGCAACGGCTACGAAGAGACCGCCGGGTCCGAGGTGGTGGTCATCACCGCCGGTATCGCCCGTCGCCCCGGCATGAGCCGCGACGACCTGCTGCTCACCAACATGCGCATCACCTCCTCCGTCACCGAGCAGGTGGTCAAGTACTCCCCCGACTGCATCATCATGCCCGTCACCAACCCCTTGGACGCCATGGTCCAGAACGTCTATGAGGCCAGCGGCTTCCCCAGGAACCGTGTCTTCGGCATGGCTGGAGTCCTGGATACCGCCCGTTTCCGCACCTTCATCGCCGAGGAACTGAACGTCTCTGTGGAGGACATCCAGGCCTTCGTGCTGGGCGGCCACGGCGACGACATGGTGCCCCTGACCCGGTTCACCACCGTGGGCGGCATCCCCATCAACGAACTGATGGCCGAGGAAAAGATCGACCAACTGGTGCGCCGCACCCGCCAGGGCGGCGGCGAGATCGTGGAGCTGCTGAAAGAAGGCAGCGCCTATTACGCCCCCTCCGCCGCCATCACCCAGATGGTGGAAGCGGTCCTTCTGGACAAGAAGCGCATCCTCCCCGCCTGCGCCTACCTGGAAGGCGAATTCGGCATCAACGGCCTCTGCGTAGGCGTTCCCGTGAAGCTGGGCGCCGGCGGTATGGAACAGGTCATGGAGATCAAATTGTCCGCCGAGGAATCGGCCGCGCTGAAGAGTTCCGCCGACAGCGTTCAAGAACTGGTGGAAGTCATGAATAAAGCCAAGGCCGAGGGCTAGCTGCCCCGGCGTACAATCTAGGAAAATTTGGGCCGGCAGGAGTATAACTATGGTCCGTCGCAGCGACGCCGAACAACGCCTATTGGAGAAGGCGGGCCAATACCTGCCGGGCGGCACCGGCGGCAACCTCACTCTCCCCAAGGAACTGGACTTCCTAGCCTCCCACGGCAAGGGCTCCCACATCTATGATGTCAGCGGCAACGAATACGTCGACTGGCTGATGGGTTCCGGCCCCATGGTCTTGGGCCACGCCTATCCCTCCGTCACCGAAGCCGTCATCAAGGCCGTCGAGGGCGGCAGTACCTTCTTCGCCACCAACGACAAGGCAGTCGAGCTGGCCGAAACCCTGGTCAACGCCGTCCCCTGCGCGGAGCAGGTCCGTTTCACCACCAGCGGCACCGACGCCTGTTTCCAGGCCATGCGCGCCGCCCGGGCCTTCACCGGTAAAGAGAAGATTCTCAAGTTCGAGGGAGGGTTCCACGGCACCAGCGATTACGCCCTGATGTCCCTGACGCCGTCCCCTTCCATCGAGTACCCCCAGGCTCAGGCCAACACCGGCGGCATACCCAAAGCCATTCAAGACCTGATGCTCATCGCGCCCTACAACGACCTGGCCACCACCGAGACCATCATCAACGCTCACAAGGACGACATCGCCGCGGTCATCGTGGAGCCGGTCCAGCGGGTCATCGCTCCCCAGCCGGGGTTCCTGCAGGGCCTGCGCGACCTGACCAAGAAGAACGGCATACTCCTGATCTTCGACGAGGTGGTCACCGGATTCCGGCTGGCCTACGGCGGGGCCCAGGAGTTCTACGGTGTCACTCCAGATATGTCCACCGCTGGCAAGATCATGGGCGGCGGCTATCCGCTGGCCGGAGTATTGGGCCGGGCCGACATCTTCTCGGTGTTCGATCGGGGCGTGTCAGACGACGACACGTGGATCAACCAGATCGGCACCCTGAACGGCAACCCCATCGCCTGCGCCGCCGGCCTAGCCACCCTGGAGGTGATGCGGGAGAAGGACACCTACAAGAAGATACACGGGGCCGGAGCAACGGTGAAGAACGAGCTCCTGGACCTCTGCGAAAAGAACGGCATCGCCGTCCAATATTGCGGTGAGGACGCCATCTTCGACGTCTATTTCTCCGAGCAGCCCATCACAAACTCCCGGGACACCCTGGCCGCCGATAACGCTATGATGAACCGTTACAACACAGGTATGCTGGAACGGGGCATCCTCAAGGGCGCCCAGAAGTACTACCCTTCGGCTGTGCACGACGAAGAGGCGCAGGAAAAGACCGTCCAGGCCATGCGGGAAGTGGTGCCCACCATCCAGGGGTAATTAGTGTTCCTTCCCCCTCTGGGGGAAGGTTAGGATGGGGGTGCAACTCCCCTAGAGCGCCTGCCAATACCGCCGTCCGCTCTCCCTGATCACCCGGCCGAAACCGCTGTGGTGGCAGATGGCGATGGCGGCGTTCTCCTGTTCCGCCCTATCCAGCATGTTCCGGCGTGTTTGGCCCGCCTGCTCCGAATCGCTGTCATAGCGGAATACCCAATTGGTTTCCGTCACCTGGGCCGGCCCGTGGAACACGTCCCCCATGATGAAGGCCCTCTCACCGCCCGAGTTGACGATCATGCTCATGGAGCCGGGAGTGTGGCCCGGCGTCGGGGTAATGGTCAGTTCTCCTGTAAGCTCCCTCTCCCCGTCTACCAGGTCCAGCAACCCCATATCTTTCAAGGGCGTCACGGTGTCGGCCCACCAGTCGAACCCGAATATCTCTGAGTCCCGGGGCGTGTTGAAGGCGGCCCAGTCGGCCTCGTGGGCCACGTAGCGGGCGTTGGGGAAGGCGGCCGACCCATCAGAGATGTTCCAACCCACATGGTCCGGGTGTAGATGGGTCAGGAACACCGTATCGAAGTCTTCGGGCTTGAACCCAGCGGCCAGAAGCGCTTCAGGAAGATGACCGTCGGTCCCTCCGCCCACGTTGGTCACCGTGCCGGGGTTGGTATTTGAATCGCCCAGACCTGCGTCCACCAGCAGAGTTCGGCCCTGGGACTTGACGACATAACAGTCGAAATGGAGCCGCATCTTGTCGCCGTCGATGTAGGCCTCGGGATAACGCTCCATGTAGGGCTTCCAGTCTCCGGCTGGCACTTCTGGGAATGCCAGGCTGCAATCACGGGCAATCTCGGCGTCGTGGATGATTGAAATCTCCACGTTGCCGACTGTCAGTGTGCTGTGGGCCATGATTCACTCCCTCTAGCGAAGAATAAACAAAGGGCCGCTGTTTGGCAGCGGCCCTTCGTCATTTGCCGTTTTAACCGCGGCTGACTAGCTGGCCGCTCCGGCCCCAATCTTGGTCAGAAGGGGCTTGGTGTTGACGATGTGGCGTTTCAGGCCCATTGCCTCGGGGCTCAGGCCCATGGCCAGGCCGATGGCCTGGGGCATGTGCAGGATGGGCATGTCGATGGAACGCCCTGCTTGGGCCGCCGCCTTGGGCTGGAAGCTGTCCAGGTTCAGGTGGCAGAGGGGGCAGGGTGTAATCATGGCATCGGCACCCAGGTCCTTGGCCTCGGAGGTGTGCTTGCCCACCATGGCCATGGAGTTGCGCTCGTTGATGGTCAGGATGGGGAAGCCGCAGCAGCGGGTCTTGCCCTCGAAGTCCACCACGGTTGCTCCGATGGTCTCGATGATCTTCTCCAACGCCACCTGCCGCTCCGGGTTGTCATCGAACTCCAGGGCGTCGGTGGGGCGCACGATGTAGCAGCCGTAGAAGGGCGCCAGCCGCATGCCGGCCAATGGCCGGGTGATGAGACTGAGCAGCTTGTCCAGGCCGATATCTTCGATCAACACCCAGAGCAGATGCTTGGGACGGGCGTTGCCCTTGTACTCCAGGCCTTCGTCGGCCAGGAAGCCGTTGACCTTGGCCAGGTAATCGTGGTTCTTCAGCCGGTGGTTGGCCTGGCTCATGACCCCCTGACAGGTACTGCAGATGGTCAGGATGGGCAGGTCCAGGGCCTCGGCCATGGCGAAGGTGCGGGCGTTAAGGGTGTCGCCCAGCAGTTCGTTCTTCTCCTGCAGGACGCCGGCGCCGGTGCAGGACGCGGCGGGCATCTCTTGAAGCTCGATACCCAGCTTCTCGCAGATCAGTTTGGCCGCTGGATAAAGCTCCGGGCAGCCACCTCGGGACACACAACCGGGAAAAAAGGCGTACTTCAACGCAGGTCTCCGTAATTACTGAGTAAGTCTTGGGCTGAAGAGCTACTTGCCCCGCTCTTCGGGCCCATCCACTTTGTCGAATATCTTCCGGATGTTCTTGGAATCCGGCAGCTTCTTGTGAATGATGGGCGGCATCTTGCCGTGGGTCAGCGCCTGGATGGCGATGGGCGCGTAGCCGATGAGGGCCGACACGTTGGTCATGCCGACCGACTTGGGCACCAACCGCAGCTCGTCCAGCCAACCGCTGTGCTCCACAGACTCGGCGAAGGCCTCGGTGTGGCGGGCGCCGTTGGTGTTGTGGAACCCGGCTTCCAGGGCCTGGTCGCGCATGGCCATGATGCGGTCCATGGGCGCGACGCCCTTGGGGCAGGCCTGGACGCACTCCATGCAGCGGGTGCAGTCCCACATGCCGGTGGGCTTGTTCAGTTCCGCCAGCCGGTCCACCGACACACCGTCCTCGTTGCCGTCCCGGGGGTCGGCGGTGAAACGGTAGGCCTTGGCCAGGGCAGCGGGTCCCAGGAAGGTCGGGTCAACCTCCAGCACGGTGCAGTCCGATACACAGGAGCCGCACATGATGCAGGCGGTGACGTTGGACAGATGGAGCATGGACTCGTTGGAGGCGATGTATTCGGCCTCGGGCTCGGGGCCCTCGGGCTTCAGGTAGGGCTCGACCTCCATAATCTTGTCCCAGAAGGTGTCGAAGTTGACCACCAGGTCCTTCATCACCGGCATATTTCCCGCCGGCTCCACCGTGATGACGCCGTCAACGATGACATCCTTGGCCTGGGTCTTGCAGGCCAGGCCGGCGTGACCGTTGATGCGGACAGCACAGGACCCGCAGATGGAACTGCGGCAGGAGCAACGGAGGCTGAAGGTGCCGTCGGTGTCCTCGCGAACCTTGATCAGGGCGTCCAGCACCGTTCCGTTATCTTCTATGGTAGCCGTGAAGTCCTGCCAGTAGGGCTCCGGGTTTTCGCCTTCGGGATTGAACCTTTTAACTTTTAGCGTGACATCCATCGGCTAGTATTTCCTCTCTTCGGGAGTCCACTGGGTGATGCTTACGGGAGCGTAGCTCAGCTCCGGGCCGGTCTCCCCCTTCTTCACCACCAGATGCTTCATCCAGTTTTCATCGTCCCGGTCGGGATAGTCGGTGCGGGCCTGGGCCCCCCGGCTGTCCTTGCGGTCCAGGGCGCTCACGGCGATGGTGGGCGCGCAGTCGAGCATGAAGCCCAACTCCAAACCGAACACCAGGTCGGTGTTGAATATCTTGCCCTTGTTTTCCACCGGGACCGTCTTGTACCGCTCGGCCAGGGTCTCCAGGTCTCCCAGGGTCTCCTGCATGCCCTCTTCGTTGCGGTAGACGGCCAGGTTGCGGTTCATGGACTCGCCCATGCCCAAACGGACGGCGGCGATGCGGTCGCCGTTCTGAGGGCGGTCCAGGAACTCTTGTATCCGCTTCTCTTCGTTGCGGACGGCCTGGTCGACGTTGAATTCGACGTACTCGATATCCCGGGCTGCCTCGGCCGCGTGGTTGCCAGAACGCTCGCCGAACACGATGGTGTCCAGGAGGGAGTTGGCCCCCAGCCGGTTGCCCCCGTGGACGCTGACACAGGCGCACTCGCCGGCGGCGTAGACACCGGGCAGGTTGGTCTGTCCGTCAACGTTGGTCCGGATGCCGCCCATGGCGTAGTGCATGCCGGGGCGGATGGGAATGGGCTCTTTGATCATGTCGGCGCCCACCAAGTCGATGCCGATCTCGCGGATCTGGCTGAGTTTCTCCATGATCAGGGCTTCGCCCAGGTGGCGGCAGTCCAGGTGGACGCAGCCGTCGATGCCGTTCCCGGCGTTGATCTCGGTCTGTTCGGCGCGGGAAACCACGTCGCGGGAGGCCAGCTCCATCATGTTGGGAGCGTACTTCTCCATGAAGCGGTTGCCGTCCTTGTCCAGCAGGTAAGCCCCCTCACCGCGGGCTGCCTCGGAGATGAGCACTCCGCTGCCGGCCAGTGTGGTGGGGTGGTACTGGACCATTTCCATGTCCATGAGCTCGGCGCCGGCGTTGTAGGCCAAGGCCGTGCCGTCGCCGGTGCAGATGAGAGCGTTGGTGCTGGGCTCGAAGATGCGGCCGAAACCGCCGGTGCAGAAAATGACGGTCTTGGCCCGGATGGCGTAGACCTGGCCCGTGCGAATCTCCAGGGCCATGACGCCGCAGACCTGGCCGCCTTCGATGATCAGCGAGGATACGAACCACTCCTCGTAGCGGCGGACGCCCGACTTGATGAGCTGTTCAAACATCACGTGGAGCAGGGCCTGCCCGGTGAAGTCGCCCACAAAGAAGGTGCGGGCCCGGCGTTGTCCACCGAAGGCCCGGGTGCCCAGGCGTCCCTCGTCGTCACGGTTGAAGGTGACGCCGAAGTGTTCCATGTCGATGAGCGCCTGACCGGCGGCCTTGCACATGACTTCGATGGCGTCTTGGTCGCCCAGGAAGTCGCTGCCCTTGACCGTGTCATAGGCGTGGTCTTCCCACTCGTCGCCGCGGTCGGTAAGGGCCGCGTTGATGCCGCCCTGGGCCGCGTTGGAGTGGCTGCGCACCGGGTGCACTTTACTGATGATTGCTGTATTGGCGCCGCCGGCACGGGCCGCGATGGCTGCCCGCATTCCCGCCAGACCTGCGCCGATTACCAGGACATCATGCTCAAGCATGCTTGTCTTATTCCTCCAATTTCCACATTGCCACGTTGAACAATCGGGTAGTCTTCGTTCCAATCCCACGGGTGAAGACCGCTCCATATACTATCAAAAAAGGTGCCTGGAAACTACCTTCCAGCCAGCGGCAACCGCACATCCCGCTACTTGGGCAGATGCGGTTGGGCCAGGAGCATGGAGGCGATGGTCTTTCCGTCGTGAATCTCACCCGTCTTGAACATGGCCAGGGCCTGGTCAAAGGGCACCCGCACCACCTCGATGTTCTCGTCCTCATCGCCGTCCAACCGGGACTCCCTCAGTCCAGTGGCCAGGTAGGCGTGCATATACTCGGTGGCCCAGCCGGGAGCGACCCAGAAGCTGGAAAGGTGCAGCAGGCTGTCGGCGGTGTAGCCGATCTCTTCCTGAAGCTCCCTGAGCACCGCCTCCTCGGAGACCTCACCGTCCTCCACTCCGCCGGCCGGCACCTCCAGAAGTGCCTCCTCGGCGGGCTTACGGTACTGGCGCACCAATACCACGTTGCCGTCGTCGTCCACCGGGACGATGCACACCGCGTGGGAGTGCTCCACTATCTCCCGG
>MDTE01003082.1_pt1 | contig 12629 bp, 12 predicted proteins | sample 811231 | NCBI WGS metagenome assembly MDTE01 (sample SAMN05326651, study PRJNA326480) | marine metagenome | isolation source: seawater | place: Indian Ocean: Red Sea | collected 2010
TGATAGTTCACACATCGACTTTGTAATCCACGTGATTTGTTTTCTTCATTCCATTGCTCGGCGAATTCAACATCAATATTGAATGAGTAATGAATTGAACCTAACTCATGGAAGTCATGATCTACCATCACCCATTCAGGATTAGGGTCTGAAATAATTTGATGGCCAATGATACTTGGCCAAGTGGTTGAATAAATAATCAATAAATCTGCACCACTATCTTGGATAATTTTTGCAGCATCATCATATGCTTTTCTTAATCTGCCCCAACCCTCATTTTGTTCAGGTGCCAGCACAGTGTGTGGATGAACAGGTACAACAAATGATTCAACAATCTCACCATTAGTCATTTTCATGCCTCCTTATGTTTGTAGACTGGCCACTCAACGATTGCATTACCAGTGCCAATAATTGTGCCGTATCCGTGGAGAATTGCTGGATAGTTTGGGACTTCTAGAGTAGATAGCAACCAAGTAAATGCTCCACCATCTGTTTCAGCAATCGCTTGTTCGGTAAATTCAGGCATTTCATCAATAATTCTCTGGCATTGACCTGATTTCATGTAGTCAATAATTCGCATATCCCACAAATGCATAGCATGACTAGTAATGTGCTCTTTGCTCATATCTTCTGGAATATCTGACTCAGTGGTGAAATGACGATGAGATAATGAGTTACTTGCTAATACAACAACTTTCTTTCCACTTTCCAAAATCGCTTCACGTGTTGCTTTACCAAGTTCTATCATCATTTCTTGCATAACTTCAACTGAATAGTATGCACTTGAGCGGTTACTGGAAATTACCACTAATGGCTTATCCCATTGTGGTCTAAACATGTGGCCTGTGGTAATAGTTCCATAATCTACTCTAAAATCAGGATTAGTCATCATCTTGACTGTCAAACCTGCTTTTTCGGCTTTGTCATGAATCTGTTGAGCAAGTTCAACATCAACATTCATGTCGTAGTGATAGCGAAATAGGTTGGGAAAAATAGGATCTACAGAAAGACTTTGGAAATTTTCTAGTCCAAGGAAATGAGTTCCAACATAGGTTTGCCAGTGTGGCGATAGAATTACTATCGCATCATATTCTATCCCCTTTAGCGAGTCTCTAAGCCGTTCATAACCCCATCTAAGCTGTTCCCAGCCACCTTCTGCAACCGGTTCATTCTGATCTGGATTCTCAGCATAAACCAAGTGGGGTGGGTGCGGTGCTAAACAGCCCGCAACAATCTCGCCCTGCGCCATGTTGCACGCTATGAGTAGGTTGCCTATATCATAAACGGATAATATCCCCGCCCTAAGGCTCAAACACCAGCGCTGATTGGGTGAATTATGGACGAGTTAGAAATTGAGGTATCTCAGTATGCAAGCTCGTCCAATGAATCAGAATTAGACCGTGTAAGAGGTATTGATTTTGATACTGGAATAAGACACATTATCGCACCAGCATTATTTGGTATGATTGTAGGAATTATCTTCCAGCAATATATCACTCCCGAATATAGTTGGCCTTCACCACCCCAAGGAGCAATTTTGACTTCGATTCTTCTTTCTCCATTACTTTATTTCATACTGGTAAGGGGAGAAGCATCAAGATGGTATGAGTACAGCATGGGTATTGCTTTACCTGGAGTAATTTTCTTTGTGGTTTGGTTCTCAGGATGGGGCGCATTATTTTGTGGCGGCTATGGTGCTCTGCTACTATGGGTTTGGATTTCTACCTCTTGGGGTAGGTATGATTTGCCACCATTTAGGTATGGTGTATGGCATGCATTTGCTGTTGATATAGGCTCATTTTCTGGCGCTTTGCTAGTTTACAGCATGGGCCTATGATGTATAACTCTCAGAATCATTAGGGAAATCGCCAGTTCTAACATCTTCGCAGTATTGCTTTACTGCACCATCAATTGATTCTGCAAGATTTAGATATCTCCTAAGGAATCTTGGTGAAAAGTCCATAGTTATGCCAAGCAAATCATGCAATACCAATACTTGTCCATCACAATCAGGGCCAGCGCCGATTCCAATGGTTGGTATGTTAATCGCCTCACTTACTTTCTTTGCTAGTTCACGGGGAATCTTTTCTAATACAATTGCAAAACAACCAGCTTCTTCAAGGATTTTAGCATCTTCAATTAACTTAGCCGCTTCATCATCTTCCTTTGCTCTAACACTGTATGTGCCAAATTTGTAAATTGATTGAGGAGTAAGTCCAAGATGTCCCATTACTGGAATACCAGCAGTTAGAATTCTCTTAATTGATTCAACAATTTCAGCCCCACCTTCTAACTTGACAGCATGACCTTCTGCTTCTTTCATAATTCGAATAGCAGATTCAAGAGCAATTGCAGAATTACCTTGATAGGTTCCAAACGGCATATCCACTACAATAAGTGCTCTGTCAACAGCTCGCTTTACACATTGAGCGTGGTATATCATGTGATCCAAAGTCATCGGCACTGTAGTAACTTGCCCAGCCATTACATTTGATGCCGAATCTCCTACAAGAATTACATCCACTCCGCCATTGTCAACCAATTTTGCTAGTGAGTAATCATATGCGGTAAGCATAGTGATTTTCTCACCAGCACGCTTCATTTCTTGAAGCGTATGAGTTGTGACCTTCTTGGCTTGACCGTGAACGGACATGGTTAAACCACAGGCGTTGGAGTTTTGAAGGTCACGCTATCAATCTATTGAGTTAAACATCCATTTCTGCAAGAAATCTTGTCAATTTTAGGAATACCTCTTTCAGTTCAGAACATGATAATAATTGATACTTATTTTCTGGGTCACTAATAGTTAATGCAGCAACTGCAAACATAGATGATGAACTTTCATCAATAACAGTCGCAGTTCTATCTTCAATCCAATCCTCTAAAGTATCCTTTTCAATTTGCAAAATTCCACCAATTTTACCCAATATATCATTAAGTGTAGACCTTAATTCAGTTTGTTGAAATTCTGTTAATTCTTGTTCATCATCTAAGAAAGTCACATCTGCTGAAAGATAAAGTTTCGAATGTTCACTATCTTCTGGAATTCTCTCAAGAATTGTCTCTAAGTCGGGAAGAATTCCAATTTCCGTAATCAAATCAGCCATTGATTCATCCTCAAAAGGTGGAAGAGCAGGTTCGATTACTCTGTCGATTTTAAACCGTCTTCGGCCAACAAATTCAATGAAGTGATTACTTCCTTTGGTTTCATGACTGATAATTTCTGCTTCACATCCAAATGCTCGAGGCCCATTCCATCCATTATGGAATGCGAGAGGATCTGTCATAATCATGCCAAATGGTTTGCCATCAAGCAGACAGTCATCGAGCATTTGCCTATATCGCGGTTCAAAAATCCGCAGACTTTGTATCTCTCCTGGAACAAGAACCATTGGAAGAACAAACAATGGCAATGTTCCAGTCTCGGACATAGCGTGAATTCAATGAATTTGCTTATCAAGATATGTTCATTCTTCTTTTACACATATATTGCTGAGTTCAGAGAAGAAATTCAGTGACCAGTCACCACCTTCTCTACCTACTCCTGAACTTTTGACACCACCAAATGGAGTTCTAAGGTCACGGTGAAGCCATGTATTTACCCACAAAATACCACTATCTATTCGCTCAGCGACAGATTTGCCACGAGTAGGATTTGAAGTCCAGACCGAGCCTGCTAAACCATATTCAGTGATGTTAGCCATTTCAATTGCTTCATCGTCAGTAATGAATCGATGAATTGATGCTACAGGTCCAAAAATTTCTTCAGTTGCACATCTGGAATCAATTGCTAAACCTTCGATAAGAGTAGGTTCGATGAATGCGCCATCAGCATTAGGAGGAGGTAGTGTTAACTTGGAGCCTCCCACAGAAATTTTCCCACCATCTTGTTTGGCAAGTTCAATGTATGAGAGGACTTTTTCCATGTGTTCAGATGAAATCACAGAACCGATGTCAGTGTTTTCATCACTTGGATTACCAATTGTCATGGATTCAACTTCATTAATCAATAAAGTAACAAATTCATCATAGATGTTGTCAGCAACAAGAATTCTTGAACCACATAAACATACTTGGCCAGAATTCGTAAATGCTGCTCTAGCAGCACCTTTTGCTGCATTTGGCAAGTCAGCATCATCAAGAATAATGGTAGCATTTTTACCACCGAGTTCAAGTGATAATTTTTTGAACATAGGTGCAGCTGTTTGTGCAACAATCTTTCCAGTTGCAGTACCGCCAGTAAATGAGATTGCCTTGATGTTTGGATGTTCTAAAATAGATTGACCAGCACTTGGTCCAAGACCATGAACAATATTTATCACTCCTTCTGGGAATTCTATTGATGTTAGAATCTCGCACAGTAAGTTAGCGGTTAGTGGAGTCATTTCACTTGGTTTTGCCACTATTGTATTACCCATTACCAATGCAGGAGCAATTTTCCATGTCAGCAAGTATAGCGGAAGGTTCCAAGGAGTAATTAGACCTACAACGCCAACAGGTTTTCTGGTCACATAATTAGTTGCGTCAGACATTTTGTAATTCAGTTCACTTAGATTCTCAGCATGTTCAGCAAAAAATTCGAAGTTACTTACACTACGTGCAGCATCTACTCGCTTGGCGAGACTAATTGGTTTGCCTGTGTCCATGCTTTCTAAAGCGGCAACATCTTCTTTGCGTGATTCCAGAGCGTTAGCAATTTTTCTTAGCCAAATGATTCGCTCGTCAATCGAAAGTTGTGACCAATCAGGCAAGGCGTTTTGAGCAGCCTTGACTGCCATTTCTACATCTTCTCTGGTAGAACTTGGTATTTGTGATGTGATTTTTCCAGTAGCTGGATTAAGATTTTCGAGATAGTTTTTTTTCAATGGTGCTATGAATTTGCCACCAATGAAATTTTCAATTTGCAAACTCACACCTCAATATCATATGTCCATCTATCACGGTCAGGATCCCATTCATCCCATGTGTCTATGTCTTCTAGCGATTTGACATATTTTGGTGGAACAATACTAGGCACGATAAATGCCTTTTGTCTGTGTAAAGGATATGGATTCCTCAAATCAATGCCAAGGACGCCCAGTACAGCTCTTGCAATGTACCATGTTGCTTGAGAATTCCAACCATGTGCAATCTTGATTACAATACCCAATCCTTTTGGATAATCAGGGTGTTCGATAGCTAACCCAAGCAATCCATCAGCCCCTTCTTTAGCGATAACCTTGCCTTCACCAGCTTTCAAAATAGTTGAATCTAGTCGGTTAAATCCACCAACCAAATCTGGATGTCTAACCATCGCTTCCCAAATCCAATCGTCATCTTTGTCTCTAACAAGGCCAGCATAGATTTGAGCAAGTTCAGAGACTGTATTGGATACAGTAGGCAAACCACAACCATCTTTTGCCACTCGAAGCGGCTTCCAGTCATCTCCAAGATATGTCCGTATTTGCTCCATATAAGCTTTGAAGACTTGGTGGTTAGGCAGTGTATAACCTGCACGATTCCAGCCCTTTTTTCTACAGCCATGTAGGATGGCAGAATGTTCTCCAGAGCATGTGTGATACCATCTTCTTGGCCGGCGAACTTGCCTGCCGAATTGAATTAAAGGTACATCAAGAGGAGTCAACATTAGAGGCCATTCTTCTTCTGAAAGTAAAGATTGAGCAGTAGCAACGTGTTCAGTATCACCATTGTGTGATGCAACTGCAATTGCTTTTTGTTCCCAAGTCGCATCTTGTAACTCTTCAGTGAAAGCTTTGAGCATAAATGGCTTCATCATGGACCTTCCATAACAAAGAACATTGCCGCCAAATGAGTGTATTACTTCCTCACCATGCGCCCAGGCAACTGCACCATGAATTGTAGTTTCAGAAACCCCATTCCGACGATAATCAACTAATGGCTCCCAATCGACATCTCTCCCAGTAGGAATACCTTCAACCGCTTCTCCAAGCGATGATTCAGGATACATTGAACTTCCCGGTTTGCCTTCACGCACTGCAGAGGGTATTTTTTTTGAACTCATACCAACTCCTCCAGCATCCTTTCTACCATTGGAACAACTTTTGTCATGTATGCAGTCATATTGCGGCAAACTCGTTCAGAGTCATGATTGAAGAAATCAAACCATGCCATTATCGTGTCATCGGGATGGAATCTTTCGACAATTTGTTTTGCTACTTCAGCAGGATTTCCAATCAGCGCATTATTAGCCGCTTTGGAAACTTTTTCGGGATCGATAGTTCCTTCTAAGGCATTCCAATATGCTTGTAATGCTTCCTTTGCTTCAACATTAGCGGCTTGACTTTGTTGTTCATTTGTCAAACCTTCTTCATCATTGATGAATACAAAACTAGTTCTTGGCATATAACTGCGCTCCCATTCTCCTCCATCGGAATGATAATTTTTCATCATTCTTTCGTGGGTTTCATCAATTATCTTAGGAGATGTTATTGAGAGATTAAAAACTCTAACTGGCAAAATTGTATTAACGAATTCTTGTGCTTTGGAGTCATGTGTTCCAGCGACAAGTTGCAGTTGTGAACGATTCCACTGTTTAGGTATGATGGAAATATCTTCGAAATTATATCTGTTAGGAATTGTAATTGATGTTATATTTTGTTCATCATTTTCCGCAAGGTATGCTTCTTGAACTGCCTGCCAATCCTCATCACTTCGAAAATTTTCTCTAGTTAAAATGGTCTTTCTAATTTGACTACTTGAGATTATTTCACCTTTTAATAATCTAAGAAAGATTTCACTTGCCTCAAGGAAGATTTGCCCTCTAAGTGCTTTCCATGCTGCACTTTCCCAAGAGTTTCTTGGTGAAATTCCATAAGGCCTTGCCATGAATTCAAATCTTCCGGCACTAAAACCAACATACAACTTTCGGTTGTCATTTAACATCGAAAGAAATTGCACCGTATTTGCGATTCTTTCAGCTTGAGCAATAGGTCCACCACTAGCCAATATACTAATCACTGCTGAGCCGATATCAATATTTTGAGTCTGTCGAAAACTCTCCATAGCTAATTGAGGAAAATCAGTACAGAGGCCAACTTCCCCTTGCCAATGCGGAACAACTGGCATCGAATTTGATTTTTGAGTTTCAGTAGACAAGTGTGCTTGAGCAATCCACCCAACACCAAATCCTAATTTGTCTGCATGCTTGAGTTGTTGGAAATAGTTCTCGAACATTTTTCTCTCAGTCGGAGTAACACCATTAACATCAGGTGTTTGACTAATCGAGAAGAAAATGTCATGCTTCATGGCTTGCCACTGTTTCTGCGAGTAGTACATAGACCATAATCGCTGTGGATAATTACTCTTCTTCACTTGGTGCTTCTAATTTGGTTAAAGCATCAAGACGTTGACGAATTTGAATTGGTGCTGGAAGGCCAAATGCGATGAATGAATGTAGACAATCTGATAGGTGAAGCATAGCAGTTTGGTAATCACCTTGTATTTCACATATGTCAGCTAAGCCCCATCGTGCGACAAATTGGCCAGATACATCTTCTAATTCATTTGACAACTCAAGAGATTGAGTATACAAATCAATTGCAGCATCAAATGAGCCCAATGTTGCTTGGGTATGGGCGACATCAGCAAGAGACTCCATCAAACCTTCTTGATCATTTAGATTCGTCAAGAGCTCTAACCTGCGAGTTCCATGAATCAATGCAGAATCATGCTGATTTTGTCGCTTGTCACAGGCTTCTAAAACAGCCAAACTGTAAACTAAACCTGCTTGGTCATCAATTTTTTCTCTAATTCGCATTGAACGAGTTGTAAATACTTGACAATCATCATATTGTTCAGCACCAAGGTATAGTAGTCCTACGTGATGGAGAACCGCCGCGGCAAGTGGACTGCCGTCAGTTATTTTCTCAGCTATAGCGGCCAATTCAACGAAGTTGTCAATTGATGAATTATCATATCGCAATCTCTCGAATTTAACCCATCCTGATTCAAGTTCGTCAGCAGCACATGAATTTGCATGTTCAAGTAATCTCTCAACAAGTTCCATGTTATCTAATTCTTCAGCCAAAGGGATTAGCCTCAACGCCAGTGGTGCATTGACATTTTCTATTGCACCACCTTCAGTTAGCATGGCGATTATTTTCTCTGCCTGCTCTTGACTGACTTCTCCGTTCATGACTGCGCCATTTGTAACCCATGAATAACCTCTTCCAAGGTGTTTTACAATAAATCTTGATAACTCAATCATTAGTCGACTGGTCATGGGTTCAATGGATGGCTACCTCCAAGCATTGAGTCTAGTTGCGATTTTGATTCTCGCTCCAATGACTATTCACCTAATTGTTCACAAGGAGGAAAATACTGTTTTTATTTATGTTGAGACTGAATCAGAAGACGAAGGTGAAGATGAATTAGGTGGTAGGGAGATTCCACAATTAAATCGTTCAGAGGTCGCTCGAATTGCTACATTCAATATCAAGGTTTTTGGCAAGACAAAAATGGGTAAACCAGATGTTGTTAGTCAATTAGTTGATACAGTTTTGCAATATGATATGGTCGCAGTTCAAGAAGTGAAAGATATTGATCAAACAGTGCCCTATGATTTCTTAGATGAGATTAATAATGTCTCAGAAAATACTTGGAATATGTCTTTGAGTCCACGTAGTGGGATTCAAGAAGATGACCAATCATCACAAGAGCAGTATGTTTACTACTACAATACATCCGTATTTCGTGAAGTCGGTCAAGGTCAGTTATACAATGATTCACTAGGAGATTATTTCCAACGTGAGCCATATATTGCAACTTTTGAATTACTCAATGAGAGTGGTAATAGTTCAGGATTCGACTTTACTTTGTTTACTGTTCATACCAAACCTGCACTAGCCCTTGAAGAGATAAATTCACTACATGACGTGGTAGAGAGTTACCGCGAGAATAATTCAGCAGAAACCGATTTAGTTATTCTTGGGGATTTCAACGCTGATTGCAGTTATGCTAACTCACAAGAATTATGGGAGTCACCAATGCGTCTACCACAATATAATTGGTTGGTTAATGACCTTGCAGATACAACAGTTTCCTCAACAGATTGTGCTTATGATAGAATCGTTACACTTGGAGATTTAAACGGGCGATTAGTGGGCTCGTGGGGTATTGATACTTCGGTTAATGATACAGATGTTTCTGACCATTATCCTGTATGGTTTGACTTGTATCGATGATTAGATACTACGTAGTCTGCCACCATCTACTGCTAATGATACTCCTCTAATTGCTCCTGAGGAAGGTAATGCAAGGAAAGTAATTGCTGAAGCGGTTTCAAGTGGGTCAACCAGGCGCTCAATTGGTACTTGCCCCATCCATCCATCATGAATTTCATCGATTGATTTACCAGTTTTTTGATTAATTGATTCAGCTAAACTGCCTAATCTTTCAGTATCGGTGAAACCAGGTAGGACGTTATTGATGGTGATACAAGGATGTAATTCTCTTGATAATGACTTGGACCAACTTGCCATAGCGCCTCTAAGGGTATTTGATAACCCAAGGTTAGGGATTGGCTCCTTCACAGAAGTCGAAATAATTTGGATAATTCTACCAAAGCCTTCAGATTCCATTAAGGGGACTAATCTTTGTGTTATTTTATGTGCAGCATGTAAGTGACGAGTAAATGGTGCGTCGAAATCTTCGACTGAATTTTTTAGTAAAGGGCCACCAGGTGGGCCACCCGAATTGTTAACTAGAATGTGCACAGGGCCTAAATTAGTTGTAATTTCATCAATGATTTCATCAATTACTGACAACTCTTCTAAGTCTACATTCCTAAAAGAAATTCTACCGGTTGCAAATGTTTCAATCTCATCTTTTACCTGTTTTAGAGATTCAGAATTTCTAGCACACAAAGTGACATCTGCTCCAGCCATTGCCATCATTTTTCCAGTCGCTGCCCCGATTCCTTTACTTGCACCGAAGATAAGTGCATGCTTTCCATTAAGGGCAGTTTTTGAAAATGGGAAACTATGATTGAGCAAGTCCATGATTGAGCCAATAGGTCATATGACATATTATTATTCCATCAGAACCAATCAAGTATAGCATTGAGTTGAACCAACCAATCATCGCTAGCGACATCAATAATTGAGAAATGGTCTCCGGGAAGCCAGACTTTTTGGATATCAGCACCTTTAGCACTCATTACTCTAGCATAGTTTTCAGATTGGGAGAGAGGGACTTCGTCATCTTCTTCTCCATGTATTATTAGAACCGGTGAAATAGGAATGTTATCGACTGGGTTAAGGTTTGACCAAAGTTTTGTGTCTTCCTCTGGAGTACAACCTATCCATTTTCTAACAGCATCCCCTTCGTCTGATAGTTTAGCATGATCTGCACCAATTAAGTCTGTAATTGGAGCTTGAGCAATTGCTAACCATGGTTTTCTCTCTGCTTTTGCAGCCAATAGTAGTGCCAATTGGCCTCCAGCAGAATGACCCATCACCATCGATCTCATAATATCGATTCGAGGAAGTAGCGCTAACTGTCCCCAAGCACGTAAGACATCCGATAGAGTATCCATCCATACACCTTCTTCATTGTCACTCCATCTTTTGAATTCAATATTCCAAGCAGCAATACCTGCTTCAGCTAAATCTTCAGCAATAGGTTTCATCAATTCTAAACCGTATTTAGTTTTCCAAAAACCTCCATGGATTAGCATTACGCAAGGTATTCCATGTTCAGAAGCAAATGGTGAATCATCGTCAGGCATGTATAAGTCTGCAAATTGCCATTTTTCCGCACCCCACTGCATGCGGTCAACTGCCATAATTATTCGAGACATTCGACATCTATCATGATTGCTAATGCTAAACGATACTATAAGGAACAGAACATCTACGTTGTTTCATGGCAAGTATTCTAGATGTTGAGTTCAATGACATGGATGATAATGTCCAAACTCTCAGGAGTCTTGGAGCAGAAGATACCAAGAAGTGGTTGGTAGTAAATGTCGCTAGTGCTTGTGGATTGACAAAGCATTACACTGGATTGCAAAAGGTGTCGGGAAAAAATGGCGTAACCGTAGTTGGATTTCCATGTAACCAATTTGGTTCACAAGAGCCAGGTACTCATCAAGAAATTTGTGATTTTACCAGTGATAAATTTGGAGTTACATTTTCCTTAATGGCAAAAATAGAAGTTAATGGTGACAATCAAGCAGAACTATTCAAACAATTGACTTCAGTAGTTGATTTAGATGGTTATGTTGGTCCAATAAGATGGAATTTTGAAAAATTCATTATCGATTTGGAAGGTGAAATAACTCGTTATGCACCTCAAACATCAGCAGAAGAAATCGTTTGAGTTAAACAACCGTTTATACCAAGTGCTTCAATGTTGATTCATGGTCGACTGGAGTATTGACGAAATTACTACTCCCGATTTACCAGCACCAGTTAGAAAATTAAGGCAACCAGTAAAACCGAAATCTCGAGGCCCATTTGGTATTAGAAAGTCTAAGCCACTGGTTGAATACTCAAAGAGACATTTTTTGCATTCGGGCCAAAAAAAGAATAAACTACCTGTCCTCAAAATTCGAAAGGTAAAAAGAGATTCCTTTGGAAATATTCTAAACTCAGCCAAATAATGTAAATCAATCTCGAATTTAAACTTAAATCCACAATCACTATAACAAAATCAAAACAGGGATAATTGATACTATGTTTAAGCGTAGAGAGTTAGTTTTGTTATTTTGTTCGCTGATTTTATTGACAATGATTCCTGCAATAGATGGTTACCCTTCAGGAAAACACAATTCCGGAACTAGCGGATGTGGCTGCCATGGTGGCTCTTCCAACAGTATTACCCCAACGCACAATTTCCCTGCCGAATATGATTCATCGGTAGCTACTTATTCAATCAATATTGGATTTTCCGGTGGCGGAGTCGGGTCTTTTGGTGGATATTCGTTACAGATAAGTGATGGAGTTTTGTCTAATCCCGATTCGAATTCACAAATTAGCGGCCTAAGTATCACTCACAATAGTAAATCAGCAACATCTTGGACCTTTGACTGGTCACCACCAGCCTTGGGAAGTGGAGCGGTAACGGTTAATATTGCAGTACTAAATGCTAACGGGGCTGGGTCCGGTGGCGATGTATGGAATACTGTCAGTGTTTCGATTCCAGAATTTGTTGATACTGACGGAGATGGATATAGCGATCAAAATGATGCATTCCCTAATGATCCAAATGAATGGGAAGATACTGATGGAGATGGAGTTGGAGATAATTCTGATGCATTCCCTAATGATTCAAGCGAAACTCAAGATACTGATGGTGATGGAGTTGGCGATAATTCTGATGCATTCCCTAATGATGCCTCTGAAACAACAGATTCTGATGGAGACGGAGTAGGAGACAATGCAGACCAGTTTCCAAATGATGCTTCTGAAACTGTAGATACCGATGGAGATGGAGTCGGTGATAACTCTGATTGGGCGCCAAATGATGCTACAGAATCAGCAGATACTGATGGAGATGGAGTTGGCGATAATGCTGATGCATTCCCTACAGATGCTTCAGAAACGGTAGATACCGATGGAGATGGAGTCGGTGATAACTCTGATTGGGCGCCAAATGATGCTACAGAA
>MDTE01016077.1_pt1 | contig 12626 bp, 9 predicted proteins | sample 811231 | NCBI WGS metagenome assembly MDTE01 (sample SAMN05326651, study PRJNA326480) | marine metagenome | isolation source: seawater | place: Indian Ocean: Red Sea | collected 2010
CCTGCCACGGGACCCCGTTGCGCTTACGCCGAACCTCGACCACCTGCACGCCGAAAGCGTCCGACTAACTGACTTCCACGTCGCCCCGATGTGCACACCGACCCGCGGTCAGCTGCTCACCGGTCTGGACGCCTGCCGCAACGGTGCTCTCAACGTCAGCAGTGGCCGGACACCCGCAGCCGTATTATCCGCTTCCTCGCCATAATCTACAACCTGGATCGGCAGATCGGACGGCTGCGCGACTACCTGGACGAACAGGATTTGGCTCGGGACACGCTCGTCATCTTTATGACCGATAACGGGAGCACCTTCGACCAAGTCTATTACAACGCGGGGATGCGAGGCAACAAGACGACGCTCTGGGAGGGCGGTCACCGCGTGCCCTGTTTCTTCCACTGGCCCGGTGGGGGCCTGACAGAGCCGCGCGACGTCGACGGCCTGACGGAGGTTCAGGATCTGCTGCCGACACTCTCCGAGATCTGCGGATTCGACGCCCCCGAGCGGTGCGACGGCACAGCCTATCGCCCATCCTTCAGGAAAACGGCTCTCCGCCCGACGACCGTATGCTGGTCGTCAACTACAGCCGGATGCCCGGACCGATGGACTACCCCTCGCCTGACAGCCCGGCCTTTGTCCGGCGAGAAGGAGCGGGCGTACTGTGGCAGCGATGGCGACTGCTCGGCACAACCGACCTCTACGATCTCGAAACGGACCCCGCGCAGGAGTCAAACGTCATCGACCAGCATCCCGACGTCGCCCGCAAGATGGAAGCGCACCTGGGAGCGTGGTGGAAAGAAGTCGAGCCCTTCGCGAACGAGATCCAGCGAGTCACGATCGGTAGCGATGCGGAGAACCCGACCATGTTGACGGCATGTGAATGGGCGGACGTTTTCGTCGACCAGCAACAACAGGTCCGGGTCGGTGTAAGGCGTAACAGCTATTGGCATCTGGACGTCGAGTGTGCGGGGACTTATCAACTTGCTATGCGTCGTTGGCCGGAGGAAAGCGATCTCGGTCTGCGTGAGTCGTGTACTTCTCCCCCCATGATCGACGGGATACCAGAAGGGACCCGCGACGAGTGGGCCAATCGGCATCCCGATGGCGGCTCCTTTCCGATCGCTCGCGCGAGGCTGATGATCGGTGGCCGAATGCACGAGGTCATGACCGATGCGGATGCCCAGGACGCCAGCTTTACGGTCAACCTCGAACCAGGTCCCACGCTGTTGCATACCTGGTATGATGACGAGGATCTTCAGCCGATTTGTGGCGCTTATTACGTGTATGTACGCCGTATGTGATTTCTAGCACTTGGTTAGCGGACAACTTGGTTACCCTGAGCGGAGTCGAAGGGCGTCCAAGCTGCAATACGACCACCGTCAGGCGATCACCGACGCCATTCGGGACCACGGGTTGGTCGTCGTCGAAGCACCAACCGGCTCCGGGAAATCCACTCGCATTCCCATCCGGCTCGAGAATATCGTCGAAGGACTGATCCTGGTTGTTCAGCCCAGACGAGTTGCCGCTCGTTCACTGGCTCAATTCCTGTCTTCCGAACGTGGTCAGCGGGTCGGCGAATCGATCGGCTTTCGGATCCGTTTCGACGATCATAGCTCTAGGAACACGCGTGTTCTCTTTGCGACGCTAGGAGTCGCCTTACGTATGCTTCGCGAGAATGGTGGTCCGCGGCCGGGAGCCGTCATCCTTGACGAATTCCACGAGGGCGGCCTGGAGGCGGACCTCTGTGCGGCCATTCTTCTCGAGGCCAGGAGGAAAGGTCACAGCCGGGCCCCGATCGTCCTGACCTCGGCGACCCTCGACGGACAAGCGCTCGCGGATCAAATCGGGGGCGTTCGGCTGACCGCTGAGGGAAGAACATACCCGTCAAGATCCGAAACATCGAGGAACCACTTTCGCCCAGTGCCGAAGACCTCGACCAACGGGTCGCCTCCGCTGTCCGTCGCGCAATTGGCGAGCAAGAAGGTGATGTGCTCGTTTTTCTGCCCGGCAAAGGAGAGATCGACGCTTGCCGGGAGGCCTGTGAACAAGCCGTACCAAGAGACGTCAACGTCCTCCCATTCCACGCCGGACTGCACGCACAGTCAATCGATCGGGTTTTCGCGAACAGACTGAATCGGCGTGTGTTCCTCGCGGCCAACGTTACTGAAACCAGTCTGACGTTGTCGGGCGTCCGTACGGTGATCGATTCGGGTCTGGCCCATCAGATCGAGCACCGCGGTAGTCAGAACGCGCTTGCGTTGATGGCAGCCTCTCAAGCTTCGCTGGATCAGCGCGCGGGAAGAGCCGGACGCACTGCACCAGATGTCTGCGTTCGCCTGTTCTCCTCAAGCTTCAACCCCCCTCCGAGCGACCGCCCCGAAATCGAGCGGCTCGCCCGACACCTGCTGGAACGTATTCCCGAGCAGGCCTTTGTTCTTCGACTCCGTGCCAAGAGACGGTCGGGACGCAAGAAGGACGGTCTCCCCTACGCCAATGGTCAGGTCGAACTGTCCGTCTATCCTTGGGACAACAGGGAGGAGCGGTCGATTCCCGATGCGGGGCTCATCCTCCGTGCATTCTGGTCATCAGGACGTGATCGCGGCATTGTGGGACACGGGAGCCTCTTTCTCCCGTGCGATCCGAGCTGGCTGAAGCCGGCTATCGGGGCATCCGATGTCGGGAAGGTGCGGATCGACCAAAAAAATGGGATGCTCAGGCTTATGGCCGACGTTCCCCGAACGCTTGCCGAGGTTACCTTATCGACATCCGAAGAAGAACTGTCGGGTGAAACCTTTGTCGACACTGCTGCACGCCTGGTATCAGAGGGTCGCATCCTCAAACCGGCAGGCCAAATCCTCAAGGAGCAGATCCATCTGGCCGGAATCGCGAGAGCACTTCGTCTGACGCGAGAGGCACTCCCCCACAATGACGCCGAATCCGCTGCGAAACAGCTTCTGGTTGAGCTAGGCGTTCAGGAATCTGCGGATATGGGTCTGATCGAAGCCGACGACCTCAGCCTGAGCCTTGCAGACACGATCTCCGTCGACAATAACGAACTCGAGTCGCTTTCTCGCGACTTCCCAGTCCACTGGGTCAATGCGGGTGTCCACCATCGTGTGATCGTCGAACGCAGCCCGACGCCGCAGGTCATTCTCGATGTTGAGCGTACCTCGTTCGCCAAAGCCAAACCACCCTCCCCCAGCGTCGTCCGGTCCTTCAGGGACCTTCCCGTCAAATGGCGCAATGGGAGCCGGACCGTCCAGGTCAGGTAACCTGACTGGTCTGACCACCGCCCGCTGGTTGACATCTACCGGATACCCACTTTCCTTCGGTCCCAATACCAAACCGAAGGAATGGATCAAGATGAACGAACGAGACCGACACGCCGCCTCGATCAAGATGGCGGACGACGTCATCATCAAAGAAGCCGAGTGCTTCGCCGACCCGGATTTCACGAACGGTAATGACCATCTGAGCGAGGGCGAGATCCAGTTTTTCAAGGAACAAGGATTCCTGCTCAAGAGAGGATTCCTGCACGAACCGGAAGTGTTTTCGCAGGTCGTCGACTGTGTCTGGAGCAACGTCCCCCGGGATCTCTTCCGCAAAGAGGATCCGGAGTCGTGGGTGGGATTGCCCACCGATCAGTGGACGGAGGAGGATGACGTTCAGGTCGGCCAGCTTCAGGGCGGCAGCTGGAAGATGCGCTCACGGGAAGGCATCGGAACGGAGCCTTTCTTCCTGGATGGGATCGCCAACCATCCGAGGATGCGATCGCTGGTGGCGAAGTTCATCGGCGAGCCGATCCGAACGGCCAAACGCGTCAGGGGCGTTTACTGCCAGTTCCCGAAACCACCGGGTACGTCGGGCAAGCTCATGCCCCACCTGGATTACACCGCCGGTCAACTGACGGCGATGGTGTTCGTGGACGACGTCCCGCCAAAGTGCGGCGGCTTCACCCTCTGGCCGGGTTCACACACCCGTCTGCACGAATACTGGGAATGCCTGCAAAGCGGGACAATCAGGGAGGACCGTAAGGAGGCATACGCACGTGCACGAGATGCCGCTGTCAACGAGATCACCCCGCTCGAGTTCCCCGGTCACGCTGGCGACGTTATCTTCTGGCATCCCCGGCTGCTTCATTCCGCTGGCATTAACCACTCCGCCGAGTTCGACCGCCAGATCATGCGCATGATTGTACCCTGCGACTACCAGATCGACGGCCGCGATTTCTATGACGACCTCATTCACGGTCCAGGACCGAATCATCAGTGGTGGGTCGACACGCGGCACTGGCGCGGGGATACGACGACGACGACAAATAATATGTGGGAGTGGTGGGTGTTTTCTACGGAGTAGAAAATAGCGGTCACCCGCTCGCTAGATGAACACAAGATTAACAGAGATGGAATGGATGTAGCAGAAATCTCTGCCATCGAGAAAATCTCGGTGAGACGGATGTATGAGGACTTAGAAGTTCTCGATCGCCAGACTCCGGCGGTCTCGTCGGTCGAGAGATATCGACGACAAAACCCTGATTCTGGACGCCTGAACTAAAACTCAAAAAACGCACGAAAGACCAAGGGGGCAGTCTGAGATATTGACCGGTCGGTCTTTATAGATCTTCATCAAGCCTGAGCCGCAGGCGAAGGCGGGTGACCGCTCTTGGCCGCTTCGACCATCTTACATCCTAAACAATCCAAACTCCAATCAAGTTCTCGACACGACACAGCATGAACCCAATCACCAGACGCACATTCCTCGGCACCGCTACAGGTCTCGGACTGACACTCGGGCTTGCGAGTCGATCATCATCCGCCGATCGCCCGAACATCATCCTTCTGATGGGAGACGATCACGGGTGGAACGAGACCGGCTATAACGGTCACCCCTACCTACACACACCGACCCTCGACGAGATGGCAGCGACGGGTCTGCGCCTCGACCGGTTCTACGCGACGCCCGTCTGCTCACCTACGCGCACCAGTGTCATCACGGGTCGCCATCCCAATCGCAGCGGCGCGTTCAGTCCGGGCTGGTCGACGCGTCCCGAGGAGGTCGGAGTCGCACAAATGCTGGCTGATGCAGGCTATCATTGTGGGCACTTCGGCAAGTGGCATATCGGCCCGGTCAAGGCAACCTCGCCCACCAACCCGGGTGCGTTCGGGTTCCACACGTGGCTGTCCCACGACAACTTCTTCGAGATGAATCCGGTCTTCTCTCGGGACGGTGGACCACCCGAACAGTATTACGGTGAGAGTTCTGAAATCCTGGCGGACGAGGTTTCGCACTTCATCGACCAGACCAAGCGTGAAAACAAACCGTTCTTCGCCGTCGTCTGGTTCGGCTCACCACACGAACCCTACAGCGGCCACCAGAGCGACCTGGAACGCTACGACAATCAGCTTGATCTCTACCCGGGAGAGAAGACAGCCCTCACCTCGCATCAGACGGGCCGCCGAACCGAAAGGCCGCTTGGCGCCGTGCTTCGCGAGCGATACGCTGAAATCACGGCCATGGATCGATCCATCGGGAGACTGAGATCGCACCTTGCCGACCAGGGCCTCCGGGAAAACACACTTCTCTGGTATTGCGGAGACAACGGTACCCCGCGTGAGGGGATGGTGACGTCAGACCTGAGAGGGAGCAAAGGACGGGTCTATGAGGGTGGGACCCGGGTGCCGGGACTGCTCGAGTGGCCCGATCGGATTCGTGAGCCTTTGGGCTCCAGCGTCCATGCCGTCACCCACGATATCCTGCCAACGCTCTGCAACCTCGTCGGACAGACTCTACCAGACCGTCCGTTCGATGGCATCAGCCTCACGCCCGCACTGGATGGGAAGCTGCGTGAGCGTCCGGATCCGATCTGCTTCTGGCGATACCGAACATCGAGGGAGGATGGGGCGGATTACATCGACCCAAAACTCCAGACGGGCACGACGCCACTCGTCAAGCTCAGTCGGGGAATCCCCACGCGAAACTTCAGAAACCACCGCCATCCGAACATCGTTGAGGAAGACTACACAGGAGCGCGTGCGATCCTCGACAATCGCTACAAGCTCGTGATCGATGGTGAGAGCGACTCCGGCAAGGAACTGTTCGACATCCGCCAGGATCCCAAAGAGTCGACCAACCTGATCGACAATCATCCCGAAGTGGCTACGAACCTGGAGACACAGATGCGTGAATGGCAGACCTCCGTCCTGACCAGCCTGACGGGTGCCGACTATCCCTAACCCTATTAGCACCCATTGCCCATGACCATATCTGACCTCATCTGCGAAGTGTATCGCTGGCCTCGCCCGAACCAGATCGCCAACGGCAGCATGACGTATGGCGACGGCGTCATGCTGCTCTTGCGCGTCCTTGCCGACGACGGCCTCGAAGGCCGCGGCTGGCAGGGAGGAACGGCTGCCGAACGTCCTCTCGAGATCTTCACGCCGTACATCGATTACTATCGCGACCGATTGGTCGATAAGGACCCCGAAAACAGTGCCGAGATCTTTGCCGCGTTCGAACACGAGCACATCAAGACGTTTGGGTTCGGCGGTGCTCATTGCCAGTTGACCGGTGCCGTGAACTGTGCCCTGTGGGACCTTCGTGGACAGCATGCAGGCAAACCGGTCCACGCCCTGCTGTCCGGAGACGACAGCTCGAAAAAGGTGCGCGGCTACATCGCGGGTGGCTACTACTATGGTGATGACGGATCAGAAGCAGGTCTGAGTAGACTGCAGGAGGAGCTGTCCGCCAACATCAGCGATCTGGGGGCAAAGAGCGTCAAGATCAAGATCGGCGCCCCGACAGCGGGCATCGATGTCGAGACGAAGCGCGTCGCTGCATCGAGAGAGGCGATCGGTCCCGAAATCGAGTTGATGGTCGATGCCAACTGCGCCTTCAAAGACGCCGACACGTGCATCGCTTATGCGAAAGCCTTCGAGTCCTACAACATCTTTTGATTCGAGGAACCCTTCCGGCCGGACGCGTTCGCCACGGGCGAGAACGTCTCTACGGTCCCCCATTTCCGTGAACTGATCGCCCAAAACTCCGTTCAGATAGTCAACGCCGATGTGGCCATCCTCACCGGCGGGTATGATGGCGGCATGGACATCTGGTCCCGGGCAAAGGAGGCTGGCTGTCATCTCGCACCACACGGCTGCCAGGAGCTACAATGCCACTATGTCGCAGCCGCCGACCCGGATGGCGGGCGACTCGAAATTTATCCCCCCAGACTCGACCCCGAACGCGACAAGATCTTTCCGCTTCCCTTCTTGCTCGATGAGAATGGCATGGCATCGATCCCGGATCTTCCCGGAATCGGCCTGACGCCCGATCGTGAGGCGCTGGAAGACCATGCGGTCTACACCAGTCATCCCTGATCGCCTGGAGAACTCAGCCGTATCTCGACTATCTGGGCCTCGGGCCACCGATAAGAATACGCTGGTGCAGGCGCGTCTGCCCGACCGGGAAGTCCATGTTGACCGAGTGGAGCGTGCAGCGATTGTCCCAGACCAAAATATCCCCCGTCCGCCACGTGTGATTGTAACGATACCGATCTTGCGTCACCGTCTTGTAAACCCAATCGAGTAGCTGGTCGCTCTCACCTCGCTCCATTCCAACCACCCGATCTGTCCGGTTCGGGTTGAAGAAGAAGGACTTCGAACCCGTGTCCTCGTGCGTCCGGACCAGTGGATGAACGACCTCCGGGGTCGCATCGATTTCTTCTTGCGTACGAGTAGCCGCTCTCGCCGGCGCCCGTTCCGTGTCATACCCGTGTACGGCATCGAGCCCATCCAAGCGCTGCTGCTCGTCCTCCGACAGATCCTCGAACGCCTGACGCGTGTTGCAGAACCGTGTTTGTCCGCCGCTGTCCGGAACCTCCAGAGCCTGCAGGATCGTGATCTTCGCCGGATGTTCAAGATACGAGTCGTCGGTATGCCAGGCTGAGCGACGGTCCGTGGCCAGATCGGCAGGCTTGTTCTCCGCAGCCTTGTATGTCGACTCCATCGTCGCCACCTCAGGCACGTCCTCGCGTCGGCGCCGTTTCAGGACGTGAGGCTTCGCCTCGCCGAAAACCCGGGAGAACGCCACAAGATCCTCCGCGGATAGCGGCTCGCTCCGAACGCAGAGGAGATGATACCGAAGGAACGCTTCCCTAAGCGCCTCTGTCGCTTCTGTGTCCAGTGATCGGGGTAAAGACATCCCCGTTACCTCGCCGCCCAATGCGCCTGAGAGAGCCAGTATCTCGACCGACATAGCGGGTTCCTTTCAACGAATGAGAAAGCTCCTAGACATCAAGAACCGGGAGAATCGGTTGTTTAATCTTCACTTATCCAACTGGATCCCCAGTCGCCAGAATGCCGTAACTTCTTAACGATAATGATTATTGACAAGAGCGCCGGGATCGATACTTTTGTGTCCCTCAGAAACATGAACATGGCCAAACCATCCGAAACCACATCGATCGAAGCAGCCGGTAACCGGCTTCGAAACGCCGGCTATCGTGTCACACGGCAGCGACTTTCGGTATACGCGTATCTGCAAACCAGCCAAAGTCACCCGACGGTTGACGATATCTATACTGGGGTCCGCAGCGAGTATCCTAACATCAGTCCCGCAACCGTCTACCGGTCTGTAGGATCGCTCGTCGATGTGGGTCTGGTAAAACCCATAAACTTGGGGCATGCGGCCACCCGGTACGATGCGTCCCCGGATGAGCACGCCCACTTTCGTTGTATCGCCTGTAACGGTATCACTGATGTTCACATCAAAGACACACCCGATGCGACAGATCAGTTGAAACGCTTTGAGATCATCGGGTCGAGCGTAGAGTTTTATGGCTTCTGTTCCGCCTGTAATCGTGATCGGTCAACAAACTCAGCGACGCACGCGGAATCGAACTGAGGTATTGTCAACAGACGCCGCGCAGGGCGGCAATCATAGTACCGCTTCACCAAAAGGAGTTGGGAGATGGCAGAAGACAACGGCAAGTGCCCGTTCCACTCGGGCGCGAACACTTCGGTAGGATCCAGGTCAAACAAGGACTGGTGGCCGAACCAGTTGAACCTGAAGATCCTCCACCAGAACACGCCTCAGTCGGATCCGATGGGCGACGGCTTCAACTACGCCGAGGCGTTCAAGACCCTCGACCTCGATGCAGTAAAGAAGGACATCGTCGACGTCCTGACGACGTCGCAGGACTGGTGGCCCGCTGACTACGGCCACTACGGCCCGCTTATGATCCGAATGGCCTGGCACGCTGCCGGCACCTACCGAATCGGTGACGGTCGCGGTGGCGCAGGCTCCGGCCAACTTCGTTTTGCGCCGCTGAACAGCTGGCCGGACAACACGAACCTCGACAAGGCCCGTCGCCTGCTCTGGCCGATCAAGCAGAAGTATGGTCGGAAGCTGTCGTGGGCCGACCTCCACGTGCTCGCCGGCAACTGCGCCCTGGAGTCGATGGGTCTGAAGACCTTTGGATTCGGCGGCGGTCGTGAGGACGTTTACGAAGCCGAGGACGACGTGAACTGGGGCGCTGAGGCCGAGTGGCTGGCCGACGAGCGCTACACGGGCGACCGCGACCTCGACAACCCGCTCGGCGCCGTCCAGATGGGTCTGATCTATGTGAATCCGGAAGGGCCCAACGGTGAGCCGAGTGCGTTGAAGGCTGCCGTCGATATCAAAGAGACGTTCAGCCGAATGGCGATGAACAGCGAAGAGACCGTGGCTCTGATCGCGGGTGGCCATACCTTCGGTAAAACGCACGGCGCGGGCGATGCAGCCCTCGTGGGTCCTGAGCCGGAGGGCGCCAGCCTCGAGGATCAGGGACTCGGATGGAAGAGCACCCACGGCAGCGGGAAGGGTGGAGACACGATCACGAGCGGTCTCGAAGGCGCCTGGACCCCCACACCAATCGAGTGGGACAACAGCTTCTTCGAAGTGCTGTTCAAGTATGACTGGGATCTGACCAAGAGCCCGGCCGGCGCGCAGCAGTGGATCCCAACCGATCGGGAAGCCGCGACGGTACCGGACGCGCACGATCCCTCGAAGAAGCACCTCCCGATCATGCTGACGACAGACCTGGCCCTTCGGATGGATCCGGAGTTCGAGGCCATCTCGCGTCGCTTCCTGGACAACCCGGACGAGTTCGCGGATGCCTTTGCGCGGGCCTGGTTCAAGCTCACGCATCGCGACATGGGGCCGATCGCGCGCTACCTCGGACCGGATGTCCCGGATGAGGAACTGATCTGGCAGGATCCCGTTCCTGCTGGCTCTAAGTTGAGCGATGCCGACGTCGTTTCTCTCAAGGAGAAGATCCTCGCCTCCGGTCTGAGCGTTTCGCAGCTGGTCGGAGCGGCTTGGGCTTCAGCTTCTACGTATCGCGACACCGACAAGCGCGGTGGCGCGAACGGCGCGCGGGTACGTCTTTCGCCACAGAAGGATTGGGCGGCGAACAACCCGGCCGATCTCGCCAAGGTTCTGGAGACGCTCGAAGGGATTCAGAAGGATCACGGCAGTGTGTCGCTCGCAGACCTGATCGTTCTGGGTGGCTCTGCCGCCGTCGAGAAGGCCGCGAAGGACGCCGGTCACGACGTTCAGGTTCCCTTCACGTCCGGTCGCGGTGATGCGTCGGCGGACCAGACGGACGAAGAGTCCTTCGCCGTCCTCGAGCCGAAGACGGACGGATTCCGGAACCACTATCCCGATGGCCAGAGCGACTATGCCGCTGAACTGCTTGTCGACAAGGCTTATATGCTCAATCTGAGCGGTCCAGAACTGACCGTCCTGATCGCCGGTCTGCGGGTGCTCAACGTGAACAGCGGTGGGTCTCAGCTGGGCGTCTTCACCGACAAGCCGGGAACACTGACGAACGACTTCCTCGTCAACCTGCTCGACAACGACATCGAGTGGACCCCCGATTCGGAATCCGCAGGTGTCTACGAGGGTCGGGACCGAAATTCGGGCGAGGTCAAGTGGACGGGAACGGCGGTCGACCTCGTCTTCGGTTCGAACTCACAGCTCCGCGCCATCGCCGAAGTGTATGCCTGTGACGATGCCGGTGCTCAGTTCGCCAACGACTTCGCTGCCGCGTTTGTCAAGGTCATGAGCCTGGATCGGTTCGACCTGGCGTAGTCACACCGAATCACGTCTGTTTAGCGAAGGGCCCACGCAACGGATCGCGTGGGCCCTTCCTGTTTTCCAACTGCCTTCTATGTCAGGATGCTACCGCTCCCACCAGATTGCGCCCTCCGCGAGCGGTCGAACGATCTGGCCAGCGATCCGCATCGGTCCCCTCGGTAGCTCGATCTCAGGCTTCACCCACGCGTCAGCGCGTCGCTTCATCTCCTCGACAGAGACACCCACCAGGAGCGATTCCGCGTCCCCGTCCAGGCGAACCGTATCGCCTTCCTCGATAAGGGCGATCGGGCCCATCCGCCAGGCCTCAGGTTCTACGTGCACAACCAGCGTCCCACGTGATACGCCAGACAACCGACCGTCCGTCACCACGGCGATACGCGCATCCGATCCCATCCCGCTGAGCGCGGCCGTCAGGCGGAGCAGTTCGGGACACCCGACGGACACGCCCTGATAGCGCAGTACGATCACGTCCCCCTCTATGACCCGACCCTCGAGAACAGCCTCAACGGCTTCACCTTCGTGGCTGAACACACGCGCTGGGCCCTCAAACGTGCGTTGACCGGCATTCAGCTTGAACACACTGCCGGCTGGCGCGATGCTCGTCCAACCGTCTGTCGACTGATCTCCGTGCGCAACACACAACGAGGACTTCGGTTTGACCGGTGATTCGACCGAGCAGATGACGTCCCCCTCCGGATCGGTGAACTGCGGAAGGTCCACATCCTCGAGCAGGTCATCAAGTGACCCGCCAGCCACCGTTCGTGCCGACGGATCGAGCAGGCCGACTTCCACCATATAGCGTGCAAGGGGCGCGAGTCCGCCCGCCCGCTCATACAGGTCGACCATCACGTAGCGACCGTTCGGCAACAGGTTCAGGAGAACTGGCGTATCCGAGCTCGCCCGGATGTGCTCCAGCCCGAACGCGATCCCGAATCCTTCAGCAGCAGCCGGAATGTGAATGACCGCATTGGTACTGCCGCCGATCGCGTGAAGCATGGTCGCGGCATTCGAGAACGACCGCTCGTCAACGACATCAGCCAGGGTTTGGCCGTCGCGGATCATGCGCACCAACGTGTCGGCAGCCTCCTCACCTTCAGCGAGCTTCTCCGCCAGAACGGATTCGTGATCCGGATCCATCGCCGGTGTACTCGCGCTCGAGAACACGGCCATGCCCAAGGTCGACGCCAGTACGGCCATGGTGTTCGACGTCGCCATCACGCCACATCCCCCGGGAGACGGGAGCGAATTGACGAGGATGTCGTCATGCTCGTCCTGGTCGATTTTGCCCGCGGCGAGCATCCCGGCCGCCTCGTTCGCCGTCTCGATCTCGATCTTCCGCCCCGTGATCGAGCACCCCGCGCGAATCGTGCCTCCGTGCAGCAGAACGACCGGCAGATCCTTAAGCCAGGACGCCGCCAGAATCCCGCCAGCCACGGTCTTGTCGCACCCGGTGATGATGATGACCGCATCGGCACAGTTGATCTCAACTTGCTGGA
>MDTE01123325.1_pt1 | contig 12625 bp, 16 predicted proteins | sample 811231 | NCBI WGS metagenome assembly MDTE01 (sample SAMN05326651, study PRJNA326480) | marine metagenome | isolation source: seawater | place: Indian Ocean: Red Sea | collected 2010
TGATAAGGACTATTTGGAATAAAAATAATTTCATTATCGGCAAATTTATTCATCAAAGAATAATCATTAGAAAGGGACAATATAAAAGTATTTTCTCCTAATTTTGGAGGTAGCTTAACTAACATTTCAGAATTTATCGGCCCTATTAAAATTGTATTATTTATAGTTTCAGTTATTTCATCAACAGAGTGAATAAATTTTATTTCACTTAAATTATTGTATTTAGAAATATTTGCTGTGAAGACTTCGTAAAAAATTGATGACAACAATTTATCATCAGAAAGAACGACTAAAATATTTTCTATATTTTTAAAATTTATGTCTTTATTTTCTGGCTTTGTAGGCTTTTCAATCTTAATGTCTTTACTTTTTTTGGATTTTTCTAATTCAACAATCTCTTCTACTTTGTCATCAGTTTCTAGCTTTTTTTCAGTTTTTTTTATAGTTTCGATAGTGGTTGGTGCACAACTAAAAAAAGATATTAAAGACATTAATAAAAATATATTTTTAAGAAAATTAATGATTAAGCCAGGATTATATTTAGTGTCAACGCCCATAGGGAATTTAGATGATATCACATTAAGGGCTTTAAATATTTTAAAAAATTCAAATTTAATTTTATGCGAAAATACGCTCAATAGTAAAAAGCTACTAAATAAATATGAAATAAAAATAAAAACTCAGAAATACACTGATCATGATTTTGCTAGGCAAAAAGAAAATATTATTAATTTAATAAAAGATAAGAAAATAGTCTCTTTAATCTCTGACTCTGGCTCACCTTTAATTTCAGACCCAGGAAATCAATTGGTCAATTATTTGTTAAAAAAAAACGCTAAGGTAATATCAATACCTGGGGCTAGTGCATTAATTTCAGGAATTCAACTCAGCGGTTTTCTGAATAAAAAGAATTTTACATTTATTGGTTTTTTACCAAAAAAAAAAGAACAAAAAATAACTATACTTAAAAAACAATTACAAAATAATTTAGTAATATATACGACTAAAGAACAATTAAAAAAGGATATTGATATAATTTCTTCACTATCAAATGAGTATGAAATAATATTATTAAAAGAATTAACCAAAATACACGAGGATAGAATTGTAATAAATCCATTTAACATAAAGGAAGTGAATTTAAATAACATTAAAGGAGAGCTTATATTAGTGGTATCGGCAAATTTAAATGACAATATTCAAGAAAAGATCGAAAAGAATGAGGCTCTGAAGCTTATAAATGAAATGGGCATTAAAAAAGCTTATCAAGTGATTAAAACTAAGTATAAAATATCTAGGAATAATTTTTATAAATTTGCTATGGATATAAAAAATGATTAAGCGACTTTTTTTATTTTTTTCATTATTTGCTCTGAGCTGTACCCCGACTACTATTGTTACATCTGGGACAACTGCTGTAGAGCAGGCAAACGATGAAAAAAGCCTGAGAGAAAGCTGGGATGACACGACAATTAAACTTGGCATTAAAGAAAAGTATTTCTCATATGATGCAACACTTTTTACAAAGATAGATGTAGAAGTGGAATTAGGTAGAGTTCTGTTGACTGGCGTTGTGCCTTTTGGTGATATGCGATTAGAAGCTGTTAGATTAGCTTGGCAACAAGAAGGCGTAATAGAGGTTTTAAATGAAATTTCTATTGATACCGGCTACGGTCTTGATGATATTGCAAAAGATAAATTTATAAGCACTCAGCTTTTTACAAAAATATTAACTGATAAAGATATCAAGAAATTTAAATATGATTTCGAAGTGCAGAAACAAATTATATATTTATTTGGTGTTTCAAATGATCAAAAAGAAATTGATCGCGTAATCGATCATGGTAAGTCTATTAAAGGTGTTTTAGATATAATTAATTATATACAGGCAAGGTAATTAAGATTTAGAGAGTATGTGTAAATGAAAATGAAAAACTTCTTGCCCTCCATCTGTTCCTTTATGGGATTTTAATTGAAAGCCTTTGTCATTTAAATCTAATTTTTTAATAATTTTATTTACTGAATTCCAAAAAGAAGATTGATATTCAACCTCTGCATTTTCTAAAAAATCAACAATGTCTATAAAAGGTTTTTTAGGAATAATTAATATATGCAATTTTGCCTGAGGGTTAATATCTTTAAAACATAAAACATTTTCATCCTCAAAAATCTTATCACAAGGTATTTCTTTCCTTAATATTTTTGCAAAAATGTTTTCTAAATCATATTTCATATTCTAACTGGTACTCCTTTAAGGCTTAGATATTTTTTTACTTTAGCTATGTTGAACTTACCAGAGTGAAAAACGCTAGCAGCCAACAGGCCAGTTGATTTGGTTAAATGGCCTAAGTAAAAATGTTCTAAGGCCCCAACGCCACCGCTTGCAATTACTGGCAGCATAACATTACTTGTTACTTTTTTTAACATTTCGCTATCGAATCCATTTTGAACACCATCGGTATCCATAGAAGTTAAAAGTATCTCACCAGCGCCTAGTTTTTGGACTGTTTTTGCCCATGAAATAAGATCTTTATTGGTTATTTCTCTACCCCCTTTGACAACTACTTTCATTTTATTTTTTACTCTTTTGGCATCTATAGCTACTACAATACATTGTGATCCATGCTTTTTAGATGCATCTCTAACTAAGGCAGGCTTTCTTACTGCTGAAGAATTAATTGAAACTTTATCTGCACCAGCATTTAATAATTCAGTAATATTTTGTAAATTAGAAACACCCCCTCCAACTGTGAAAGGAATATTAATAACCTTTGCAATCGACTCTACGGTCTTAATGAAAGTTTTTCTTTTTTGGTAAGATGCATTAATGTCTAACATACAAAGTTCGTCTGCTCCTGATTGAGAATAATATCTAGCCATTTCAATGGCATTACCCATAACTTTTATATTTTGAAAGTTAATGCCTTTCACTACTTTATTACCGATAATATCTAAACAAGGAATAATTCTAGTTTTCAGCATTAAATTTTATCAAACTATCCAAGGAAATTTTATTTTCATATATTGCCTTACCGACAACTACATTATCAAAACCGTGAGTTTTACTCAATTCTAAATCTTTAATATCTTTTAAACCGCCTCCAATAGTAATTTTTTTATTTGTTAATTTTTTAATTGATTGAAAAGTATTCATGTTCAGTCCCGATAGAGTGCCATCGTTATCTATATCTGTTACAAAAAAAGAGTGAATATCTTTTTGATTATAATTATAAATTATATCGTTTAATAAAGTTTTTTCCGTTTTTTTCCATCCGTGCGAGGCAATTTTATTATCTTTAATATCCAGAGCTATTGATAATTTATTTAGTATGGTGTTGTTAAAACAGAGTACATCTTGAATATTGTTTATCGCAAATGTTCCAATAACAACAATGTCAAAACCTTCGTCAATTTTATTTTCGATTGACTCTTTGCTTCTTATACCACCTGCAACTTCAATTTGAATATTTATATTCTTTCTAATATCTTGTAAAATTTTACTATTGTCTCCTTTGCCTAGGGTTGCATCTAAATCAACAACATGAATAGTTTGAAATCCTAAATCTTGGTAAATTTTGGCCATGTCTAAGGGAGAGTTCTTATAAATTGTTTTTTCTTCAGCAAGGCCTTTGGTAAGCCGAACACATTTACCTTCGATAATGTCAATTGCTGGAAAAATATTCATGACTTTAAAATATAATTTTTCAATAATTTTAGCCCATTTTTATGACTTTTTTCTGGGTGGAATTGAACACCGTAAATTTTTCCTCTGTTAATGATTGATGGAAAATTTTTACCATATTTGGTATAGGCAATTATGTCAGAATTCTTAATATTTTCATAAACATAGCTATGAACAAAATAAAAATCTTTTTGATTAAAGATTTTACTAATAACTGAATCTGTTTTTTTTATATGAACTGAGTTCCATCCCATATGCGGTATAATAAGATTTTTTTTACTAAATTTATTTATTTTACCGGGTATGATACCTAAGCCCTCTGTAATTTTATCCTCATTCCCCTCATCAGATAGAATTTGCATTCCTACACATATTCCTAAATATGAACCATCATTATTTAAATATTCTTTTAAAGGTTTATAAATTTTAAGTTTTTTTAAATTAGACATTAAAGTCGCATATGCGCCCTGCCCAGGTAAAATAATTTTATCGAAGGAATTTGGATCAAAATTGCCTGTAATAACTTTTAATTTATAAGGTTCATGTTTTATAATGTCTTTTAATGCTTTTTTAATTGAGCCAATATTTCCTGACTGGCCGTCAACAAGCCCAATTATTTGAGCCTTCAAAGTTTTCCTTTAGAACTTGGGATACCTGTTTTTCTTGGATCAATTGATACTGCCTTTTTTAGCGCCAGAGCAAATGATTTAAAACAGCTTTCGATTATGTGGTGATTATTATCGCCATAAAGATTTTCTATATGACAGTTCATTCTAGATTCTGTTATTAGAGATTTAAAAAACTCGGGGAAAAGTTCTTGATCCATATCGCCTACTTTTTCTAGGGTCATTTTAACATTCCATAAAAAATAAGGACGGTTACATAAATCCATTGCTGTTCTTGTGAGGGTTTCATCAAATGTGACATAAGAATTTGCAAAACGAGTTATTCCTTTTTTATCACCGAGTGCATTATTAATTGACTCACCTAAAGCTATCCCAACATCTTCTACCGTGTGATGCATGTCGACTTTTAAGTCTCCATGACATTTTATGTCTAAATCAATCAGGCCATGCGTGCTGATTTGTTGAAGCATATGATCAAAAAAGGCTATTCCAGTATCTATACTGTTTATACCTGTTCCATCTAGATTTAGTGAAACTAGAATTTTTGTCTCTTTAGTTTCTCTTTTGTATGAATATTGTCTCATTTGTAATCAGATAATTAGTACCTATATTTATAGGAATAATGGATAAAAATAAAACAATAATACGTTCAACCACTGTTGTATGCGTTAGAGATGAAAAAAGCGTTGTAATAGCTTCCGATGGGCAGGTAACTTTAGGTACATCAGTAATCAAATCAAATGCTAATAAAATTAGAACATTTCATAATGACCAAATTATAGTAGGTTTCGCTGGTTCAACTGCAGACGCCTTAACACTTTTTGATAGATTAGAGAAAAAATGTGAAGAATTTTCATACAATTTAAAGAGGGCCTGTGTAGAGCTAGCAAAAGATTGGAGGACTGATAAATATCTCAGAAGATTGGAGTCCATGATCATAGCGGCTGACAAAAGTGAGACTTATTTAATTAGTGGAACAGGTGATGTATTAGAGCCCCAAGAAGGAATAGTAGCAATCGGATCAGGGGGTAATTTTGCACTAAGTGCTGCTAGGGCACTCAAAAGAAAATCAAATTTATCTGCCAAAGAAATAGCAGGAGAGGCTCTCAAGGTTGCTGCAGAACTATGTATTTATACAAATGATACTTTGAATATTGCTGAAATAAAAATTTAATGGATGATCATAAATTAACCCCTAAGGTTATTAAGGAAGAACTTGATAGATATGTCATAGGTCAGGACGAGGCTAAGAAAGCAGTTGCTATCGCACTTCGTAACCGTTGGAGAAGATTAAATATTAAAGATGAAAGTTTAAGAGATGATATAATCCCAAAAAATATTTTAATGATTGGTCCAACAGGCTGTGGGAAAACAGAAATTGCAAGAAAACTTGCTAAACTTACTAAATCTCCATTTATAAAAGTAGAGGCAACTAAGTTTACAGAGATAGGATATGTAGGCAGAGATGTGGAACAAATTATTCGTGATTTAATCGAGGTTGCTATAAATCTAGAAAAGAAAAAAATTCGCGAGAAATTTATAGATGATGCTAAGAAGAATGCAGAAGAAATAGTTTTAAAATCATTATTAGGGGATAATCCGTCGGAAGAAACTAAAGAAAAGTTTCGTTTGATGCTGCGAAATAATCAACTAAATGATAAAGAAGTTGAAATAGCACTTGATCAAAAATCAAATCCTTTCCAATCCCTAGATATACCTGGAATGCCAGGTGCTCAAATGGGAATGATAAATATGAATGATATTTTCGGTAAAGGCTTAAAAAATAAGAAAAAAACAAAGATAAAAATTGGAGATGCCTACGAACCATTGATACAAGAAGAAATAGAAAAAATAGCTGAAAAACAAAATGTAATTCAAAATGCTATAAAAAGCGTGCAAGAGAGTGGAATAGTTTTTATTGATGAAATAGATAAGATTGCACCAAACAGTGAAAGAAGGGGCGGAGATGTCTCAAGAGAAGGTGTTCAAAGAGATTTGCTTCCTTTAATTGAAGGAACAGTGGTATCAACTAAATACGGAACAATTGAAACTAATCACATTTTATTTATTGCTTCAGGTGCTTTTCACCAATCAAAACCAAGTGATTTATTGCCAGAACTACAAGGAAGACTGCCTGTCAGAGTAAGATTGAATGCTCTGACAAAAGATGATTTTGTAAGAATATTGAAAGAGACAGATAATAGTTTAACAAAACAGTATAGATCTCTTTTTGAGACTGAAAATATAAGCTTATCTTTTGAAGATGAGGCGATTGAAGAAATTGCAAATCTTACTGAAAAAATTAATAAAGAAGTTGAAAATATTGGTGCGAGAAGGTTGCAAACAATGTTTGAAAAAATATTAGAAAAATTAAGTTTTGAAGCCAATCTAGAAGAAAATAAAATTGAGACTATTAACAAACAATGGGTAATAGAGGCAATTCAATCTGAAATCAAACCAACTGATGAAAAGAAATTTATACTTTAGTTTTTAATTTAACGTAAAAGGCACCCAACCCACCGTGTTGGATTTTACAAGGAGAATAGGACTTCACAAATTTTTCAAAAGGTTTTGTTTCTAACCAAAGTGGAAACATCTTTCTAATTTTTCCAGTAAAAAATTCACCATCACTAGTTTTATTACCCAAACCTGTCACAACAACATGAAGTAGTTTTTTTTCAATATAACATTTGTTGAAATATTTGATTAATCTTTGATGAGCCTCTTCTACAGATGAACCATGAAGGTCAATTTTAAAAAAAACTGATTTTTTAAATTGTTTAAACAATTGATGGTCGTAAGTAACTGGTTTACTTATATCTCTAAATTTTGATTTTTTTTCTGTTGCTTTTTCATCAATAGTTTTGCTTTTTTTGTTAGATTTATCATCTAATGATATAGATATTTTTTGATTAGGAAGATCTTCCAGTGGTCTAGTTGCTTTGGTTAAATTTAACTTAATCTTATGAGACAAGTTTAATAGAGAATAATTTCCAGTTTGGGTCTGCTGAATTTTTTTCTTTTTCAAACCCCCACTCTTCAACTACTGTTAATATTTCATTATTTGCAATATTATAATGCTCAGTTTGAAATTTGACTGACTTGACCATTCGCTGGTCTTGCAGCTTATCCTCTAACATTGAACAATCTTTGACTTCAGAAAATTTAATTTCTTTAGGTGCTTTTGCTTGCTCCATCGCTTGTAGAGCTTCAGGTGTTAGTAAATCTTTCACTTTATCAATGTTATTGTTTTGATAGGCTTGAACAATCATTTCGTAAGCCTTGGCTGCTCCATTCAAAAATTCTTGATTATCATCTTTGGGAACTATTTTAGGTTTAAATTTAGATTGGGTTTTTTTTGTTTTTATATTTATAATCTTGCCGTCAGTGGAGCCCAGGATGCTTCTAAGTCGGTAAACTAAGAAAACCGCTATTACTCCAAATAACAAAATATCAATAAATTCACTACTCATAATCTTTATCTAACATTGCCCAATATGGTTTAGGTATTTTATTTTTTATAAACTCTTTATGGGCATCTGTCTCTTCTTTTGTTAATACGATTTGGGATGAATTCGGCTCACTTGCTAGATCAAAATTAACTGATTTTTTTTCATCTAATTGCAGTCCTATTTGATTTATACCCTGTAATTCTAAGTAAACATCGGTCAAAATTTTAGCATCTTTTAATGCCCCATGATGATCTCTGTTGATAAGTGAGTTGATTTTTAGCTTTTTCACCAGAGCGTCGAGATTAACCTGTTGCCCAGGAAATTTTCTTCTAGCAATTGAAATAGTATCAATAACTCGGTCTTTAGAAATAGTAGGCTTAGATATTTTTTCTAGCTCATAGTTTAAAAAACCTATGTCAAAACTTGCGTTATGGGCTATAATTGAACTATCTTCAATGAATTGAAGGAAACTATCAGCAATTTCTTCAAAAACAGGCTTATCTTCAAGGAAGTCATTTGTAATTCCATGTATTTTAATATTTTCTTCAGTCAAGACTTTTAAAGGATTAACATACTGATGGTATTGGCTACCTACTTCCTTTTTATTTAACTCAATACACCCGATTTCTATAATTTTATGACCATCGCTATATTCCAAACCCGATGTTTCAATATCTAAGACTATCTCTCTCATATTTTTTTTAACAATGTAATAATGTTCAATCGCAAATTCAAGATAGATCCATTATTTTTAATAATAAAATTAGATAATTTTTGTTTCTTATTTTGGTTTATTTGTTTTTTATCCATCATATTAAAGTATTCTTCATTCATTCCTTTTTTTAAAACACGCTTTTTTCTTTTAGTTGTGTCAGCCTGAATAAAAATTGACAAATCGAAATTGTGAGATAGGTTTTCCTCAAATAATAATGGGATCTCATAGAAGGTGGGCTTATAACTAAAATGCTTATATTTGATTCTTTTTTTTTCGGAATATAAAATTGGGTAAATGGTTTTTTTTAACTTTCTATTAAATTTTTCGTTCCTCAATTTCTCGATAATTATTTCTTTATAATTTTTTTCAGGCAAATTCATTTTTTTTAAAATTATTTCTCTTGTATAATCATCTTTATAAAAATTTGATATAAGATGGTCTGAGGAAATACATTTGAATTTTAAACTCTGAAGAAATTTGATTACCTCAGTTTTGCCTGACCCTATATTTCCTGTTATTGCAATATCGATCACAGTTTTAACTTTACTATATTATAAAGATCATTATCTACTTTAATTTTTTTATTTGACCATTTTTCGTATGAAGGTTTTGCCTGTTCTATAAGCATCTTCATGCCTCCAATATTTTTAATATTACAATTATCAGCTTTTTTTAAGAGCTCTGTTGTCAAGGGATTGTAAACTATGTCAATAACACCTAGGGCATTTGGGACTAGTTTTAAAATATTTTTATTCATTTTTTTTTTGCCAATCATGCCGGCACTAGAAGCATTAATGATTAAATCATATTTTTTTTTGAGGTTTGTTGACTTATTAGTGAAATTTCTAATTGAGAAATTACTCAGGATGCCCCTTTTCCTTTTAAGGGAAGTAGCAAAAACATCAATATTTTCAACATTTTTCTGATTTAAAAAAAATAGAATTGATCTGGCTGCGCCTCCCGCTCCAATGAGAAGAATTGATCTTGTTCGAGGTATTTTTAGAAAACTAAAACATTTTGCAAAACCAACTACATCCGTGTTGTCCCCATAAATTATTTTACCTTTTTTATATATTAAATTAACAGATCCTATTTTCTTAGCTCTAATGGTAATTTTATCACATAGCTTCACACACTCTTCTTTATAAGGTATCGTAACATTGAAACCTTTGAATTTAGTATTTTTCCTAAATCTATAAAAAAAATTTACTAACTTTTTTTCTTTTACTTCAAATTTTTTATATCTCAAATTGGTTTTAGTTTTTTTGGACCAGTAATTATGTATAGTTGGAGATAAAGAGTGATCTAATTTTTTTGCTAAAATGCCAATGATTTTCATTTATATCTTCCTCAAATATTTCAAAAAATTAATTATATCAACACCAATTATATTAAAATAGCTCTGATGAATTTTCTCAAAAAGGTTTTTTCCACTGCCTTCAATATTATAACAACCAACCGCTGACTTAATATTATTATAATTTTTATTAACATATAAATTAATTTTAGATTTATGTATTTTTTTAAAATTAATTTTAGTTTCTGTAATTTTTTTTTGTATTATTTTGTTATTTATCATAAAAACCATTCCGGTATATAAAGAGTGTCTCTTGTTGGTCAGAGATTTAAGTAAATTTTTGCAACATTTTATATCTTTGCATTTGTAGATAGTTTTTTTTTGAAATAAAATAGTTGTATCAAAGGTAATAATTACCTTATTTTTATATTTTGATGAAAGGTGCATTGCTTTAGCCGTAGCAATTTTCAATGCATCAAACTTATTATTTTTTAAATTGGGGACATTTTTTTCATTAATATTTGCAGACTTATAGTTAAAATTTAAATTAAGAGCCTTAAATAGTTTCTTTCTAGATTTACTCTTTGTGCCAATGATAAGGAGCTTAGAAAGTTGTGGATTAAATAAGTTATTCATAATTTTTTTGAGTTTTTAACAGTTATATTAATAATTATTCATCAATATTAAGATATCCTCATATGTTATTAAACATAAAAAAGTCAATAAAATAAGGATTTTTTCATATAAAATACTGTTAATCCTCATAATTCGACCTACAACAACAAGCGAGTATATAAAAATATATATTTTTATTTCAATTTTTGTTATATAGATATCTCAGTTACTCTAACTATCAAGGTATCTCCAATCATGCATTTAAACGAATTAAAAGATAAAAAACCTCAAGAACTATTAGATTACGCAGAGTCTTTGGGTATTGAAAATGCCTCAGGGCTTAAAAAACAAGAAATATACTTTTCTGTTCTCAAAAAATTTGCAGAAAAAAGTGAAGAAATTATTGGTGAAGGGGTATTAGAAACAATGCAAGATGGCTTTGGATTTTTAAGATCAGCAGACTCTAATTATTTACCTGGACCTGATGATATATATGTCAGTCCTAATCAAATTAAAAGGTATGGTTTAAGAAAGGGAGATACTCTAGAAGGCCCTATTCGCCCACCAAAAGATGGAGAAAGATATTTTGCACTAGTAGAAATTAATAAAGTCAATTTCATCGACATTTCTAAAAATAATAAATTTAAGACTAATTTTGATAATTTAACACCGCTTTATCCTGAAAAGAAATTTAATTTAGAGACCGATAAACCAGATACAGATTTATCATCAAGAATAATTGATATAATTGCTCCTGTAGGTGCCGGACAAAGATCATTAATTGTTGCACCACCTAGATCAGGTAAAACCGTCATTCTACAAAAAATAGCTAAATCAATTGCGGAGAACTTTCCAGAAGTTTATTTAATGGTACTTTTAATTGATGAAAGACCTGAAGAGGTCACAGATATGCAACGCTCTGTCAAAGGAGAAGTTATTAGTTCCACATTTGATGAGCCAGCAGCTAGACATGTTCAAGTCGCAGAGATGGTTATCGAAAAAGCAAAACGTTTAGCTGAAAACAAATATGATGTTGTCATTCTTTTAGACTCAATAACTAGATTAGGTAGAGCTTATAACACTGTAGTCCCATCAAGTGGTAAAGTCTTAACAGGTGGCGTGGATGCGAATGCATTACAAAGACCAAAAAGATTTTTTGGAGCTGCCAGAAATATAGAAGAAGGCGGTTCGTTGACAATCATAGCAACCGCTCTAATTGAAACTGGAAGTAGAATGGACGAAGTGATCTTCGAAGAATTTAAAGGAACAGGTAACTCAGAAATTGTATTAGATAGGAAACTTTCTGACAAAAGAACCTACCCTGCCATTGATGTACAGAAGTCTGGTACTAGAAAAGAAGACCTATTGTTAGATGCTGGGGACCTCCAAAAAGTATTTATTTTAAGGAAAATTTTATCATCAATGGGAACGGTTGATGCAATGGAATTCCTACTTGATAAAATGAAAGACTGTAAAACTAATGAAGAGTTTTTCAGCAGTATGAATCAATAATTATAATATTCATTCATTAATATTTTTCTATCTAAGCACAAACAGAACTTAAAATCGAAGAATTTATATATTTATATTTCCATCAATACGGGCGAATGATCACTATAATTTTTTTCTCTATACCTGTGAATATATTTTACTTTGATTGGTTTTAATACAGTGCAGAAAAAATGATCAAATCTTCTCTTGGCGATTATCTGATTTTTTCTTTTGATATAAAAACTATATTCTTTTTTAGATGGGTGGAGACTTCTAAAACAGTCAAGAAATTTATAATCTCTCTTCATTTCAAAAATGCATCGTTCAGCACTATCCCAACGAGCCCCACTACCTCCTCTAAATGATTTTCTAGTTACAACATCATTATTCTTTTTTATTCTTTGAGCAAAAGTAATTATACCATTAATATTTTCTTCTTGAGGGATGTTGAAATCACCACACATTATTCTTGGATGATTTGACTTAGCTAATAAGCCCTTATATAGACCTTCTAATGTTTCAATTTTAATCCATTTATTTGATGAACCAGGTGGTATATATACCCCATAGAAAATAATTTTTTGTTTTGTAGCAAAGATATCTAAATTTAAAATTCTTTCTCTCCAAGGTATTTTAAACTCATCAAAGTTTCGCATTTGTAATTTAAATTTAGAAGCCACTAACACCCCTAAACTTCTTGCCCCTTTCAGCAAATCTTTATTAGATATTAGGTCTAAACTAAAAAAA
>MDTE01143339.1_pt1 | contig 12625 bp, 13 predicted proteins | sample 811231 | NCBI WGS metagenome assembly MDTE01 (sample SAMN05326651, study PRJNA326480) | marine metagenome | isolation source: seawater | place: Indian Ocean: Red Sea | collected 2010
GAACTGTTGAATTAAACGAGTTCTTCATGGCTGGTAAAGCTGTAGTATTAGCAACACCAGAAGTAGCAGGATTACCTTATGTAATTTCAGGTCTAGTTGCTGCCGGAGGTATGGCTGCAGCTATGTCTACTGCTGATGGTTTGATTCTAGCAATCGCAAATGCTATCTCTCACGATGTTTACTATAAAATGGTAGACCCTAAGGCAGAGACAGCTAAGAGACTAACTGTTGCAAGAATATTACTTGTAGTGATTGGTTTTGCTGGCGCAACTATTGCAGCGATGGAGATCCAAGGAATCTTAGGTTCAGTAATATGGGCTTTTGACTTTGCGATGTCTGGTTTGTTCTGGCCACTTGTACTTGGAGTATGGTGGAAGAGAGCGAACAAAGAAGGTGCTATAGCTGGTATGGTTCTAGGTCTAGTTTCTGGTTTTGCGTATCTAATTTGGGTACGTAGTGGTGGAAGTGGATTCCTAGGAATTACTCAGTTAACTTTTGGTATCTTTGGATCGACTGTAAGTTTAGTAGCAATGGTTGTAGTAAGTTTAGCTACTACAGCACCAAATGCTGCTACGCAGAAAATGGTTGATGATGCTAGAGTACCTGCGGGTGCCCAAGTAATAAGCCAAAAATAAATAATCTTTTTTTAGGGGCGATTAATTTCGCCCCTTTAACTTACTTTCATTATCAAATATATATTTACCAATGTCTGCTAATTTTCACCCTCTAGTATATATAGTTGATTATATCCTTGGGATTGTAATGTGGACTTTAGTTGGAAGAGTTGCAATGAACATTTTTCAAAGAGAAGACTCGGAATTTTTTTTTATGAGAGTTTTCGTAAAATTTACAAATCCTTTACTATCTGTTTTTAAACCAGTAACACCTTCATTTATTATCCAACCACTGATTCCTCTATACGTTGCCTGGTTCTTTTTTATGATAAGATTTTATCTAATGCCATATATTTTAGGGTACTCAGTTATGGGAATGCTTTCTTTTCCACTTGAAAGTGAGATATCACGACAAATTTATCAATTTTTTAATTCAATAAAATTTTAAAACTTGATACTAATCAATTTAGTATTAAATGAAAAAAATACAAATTTCACCCTCAATTTTATCTGCTGATTTTAGTCAGTTAGGTAACGAAATTAAAAGACTCGAGGAAGGAGGTGCTGACTTAATACATGTTGATGTGATGGACGGCCACTTTGTTCCTAATCTTACAATAGGACCTCCTGTAATAAAAGCTTTAAAGAAAAACTGCTCTATTAAATTTGATGTTCATTTAATGATTTCTCCAGTTCATAAATATATAGAAGCTTACTCTGATGCTGGTGCGGACATAATTACTATTCATCCTGAGGCAACAGAAGATTTATTATCTTCAATTTCTAAGATTAAAAAATTAAAAAAAAAGGTTGGTGTTTCGTTGAACCCAGAGACTAATGTAAGTGTAATTAAAAATTATCTTAATCAAATTGATTTAGTGCTAATAATGAGTGTTAATCCTGGTTTTGGAGGACAAAAATTTATGCCAGAAGTATTAGAAAAAATTAAAGAGCTTAAGAATATTCAAAAAAGTCAAAATTTAGATTTTGACATAGAAATAGATGGTGGAATAAATTTTGAAAATTCAAAAATTGCAATTCAAGCGGGTGCTAATATTTTAGTATCAGGAACTACAATATTTAAAAGTAATAATGGGGATATTAAAAAAAATATTGATTTACTAAAATCTTTATAATGAAATGATTTTAAGAAATTCCTTAAATTTCATTTATCAGTTTTTAACAAACACTAATAGGTATTTAAGAAGTTTTTATTTAAATTCAAATTATTATGATAAAAAAATTTCTAAAATAGATAATAATGACTTATTTTATAAACCAAGTCCTCATTTACTTTCAGCATTAATTAAATATCAAAAAGAAAAAATTAATATTAATGAAATAGATATTAAAAATTTATGGGATAATAAAAATAAAGATAATAAAAATTTAAAAAAACTTAATAATTTTTATTGGTTTTTTAGCTTAGATTTAAAATCCTCAAAAGAAAAAATACAAAAAATAATATCTGATTGGATCAGTAATAATTCAAAATATAACTCTAATAGTTGGGAATTTGACCTAACATCAAAAAGAATCATATCCTGGTTATCAAATTACAATTTAACAATAGAAGAAAGTAACAACGAGTATCTAAAAACATTTAACATAATGATACAAAAACAAGCGAATCATTTAATAAATGAGATAAAAAGTTCAAAAATAGTTGATGATAAATTAATAGGTTGTGCGGCTATAATTTTAGTTGGTCTAAGCTACAAAGATGAAAATACCTATCTAACATTCGGCCTTAATTTATTAAAAAAAATATCTTTATTAACTTTTGATAATTTGGGTTTTCCAAAATCTAGAAACATAAAACAATTAATTTTCTACCTAAAATATTACATTTTAATTAGAGAATGGTTTAAAGAAGCTCAAATTGAAATTCCTGAACATATTGATGAAACAATTTATTATTTAGGACAAGGTTATGCTTTTATATGGCAAAATACGGAGACAAATATTTTAATGAATGGAAATAACATTTCTAATAATTCTGAATTTGACCAATATCTTAAGAGGTTTGGTTACACTTTTAAAAATGATAACAAAGAACTTGGTGGTTACGCTATTTTATATAATAAAAAAATTTCAATTGTAATGGATGTTGGTTCATCGCCTTCCTCAAAATTTTCATCAAATTATCAATCTGGGGCTCTCTCTTTTGAAATAAATTCTAATGGAAAAAAATTAATAAGTAATTGTGGTTATTATGAGGGAAAAAATATTGAATTAATTAAGTTATCAAAATCGACCGCAACACATAGTACATTAGTAATTGATGACAATTCTTCGTGCCAATACAGAAAAAATAATAAAAATTATATAGTGGAAAATATTTTAAAAATTTTAAAAAAAAATATTGTTTTTGAAAAAAATTATTGGAAAATAAGCGCTTCACACGACGGATATGGTAAAAAATATAATACAACTCATGAACGAGAAATAGAATTTTATCCTGAACAATCTAAATTTATTGGAACAGATAAAATTATTAATAAAAAAAATAATATAAATATTAAATTCGACATTAGATTTCATCTTGAACCTAATGTAAAATTAATGAAAACACAGAACAACAAAACAATTTTAATAGAATTGGAGGATGAGGCTTGGAAATTTACTTGTGATAACTTTGATATAAATATTGATAATGGTTTATATTTCGGTAATAAAAATTCATATATTCAAAACCAAAATATTTTTATTTCTGGCATAACTAATAATCAAAATGAAAATATTATTTGGCAAATAAATAAAATCTAATGAGAAAAATAAAAAAAGCACTAATTTCAGTACATGATAAACAAAACTTAAAGCCTTTATTAAGTATTTTAAAAAAAAATAAAGTTGAAATAATTAGTTCTGGTGGAACTTATAAATTTATAAAAAAATTAAATTTTAAATGTGCTGAAATATCAGAATTTACTGGATCTTCTGAAATTTTAGGAGGACGAGTAAAGACATTACATCCTAAAATCCATGCGGGAATTTTAAATATAAGAGAAAATAAATCACACATTCGAGACTTAAGGAAAAATAATTTTGAAAATATCGATCTTGTAATTGTAAATTTTTATCCATTTGAAAAAACTTTAGAAAATTCATCAAATCATAATACAATAATTGAGAATATTGATGTTGGTGGTCCCACTTTAGTAAGAAGTGCAGCAAAAAATTATAATGATGTTACGGTGATTACAAATTGTAACCAATATAATGAGCTAATAGATGAGTTGGTTCGATTTAAAGGTGCTACATCCTTAAATTTTAGGAAAAAAATGTCTGAAATAGCATTTACAGAAACCTCATATTATGACGCTGTTATTTCAAATTATTTTCAAAATTTGTCTAACAATATTTTGCCTAAAAAAAAAATAATTTATGGAAATTTAATTGAAAAACTGAGGTATGGAGAAAATCCTCATCAAAAGAGTGCTATATACTCAAAAAATAGCTCTATCAATATAAAGCAACTTAGTGGAAAACAATTAAGTTTTAATAATTATAATGATATCTTTACAGCAATAAAGATTTCAAAATCTTTACCTAAAAATCGCGGAGTTGTAATTGTAAAACACGCTAACCCATGTGGTGTGTCTATCATAAAAGACTCGATAGAGTGCTATAAATCTGCACTTGCATGTGATCCTATAAGTGCTTTTGGAGGAATAATTTCGTGTAATTTTAAAATAAATAAAAGATTAGCGTTAGAATTAAGCAAATTATTTTTGGAAGTTGTAATCGGAAATAACTTTGAAGCTAGTGCTTTAAAAATTCTTAAAAAGAAAAAAAATTTAAGATTGATAGATGCGTCAAATTTCAAACCAACTGAAAATTTAGAATTGAATTCTAATAATGAAAATATTTTAGTTCAATCAGCAGATATACAAAAATTTACAAAAAATAATTTTAAAATAGTTTCAAAAAATAAGCCAACCAAAACTCAATTAGAAAATTTAATATTTGCATTTAATATATGCAGACATGTTAAATCCAATGCTATAGTTTTAGCATCAAATAAATCAACGTTTGGTATTGGTTCAGGACAACCAAGTAGGCTTGATAGTTGCAAAATTGCAATTAAAAAAATGAAAAAATTTTCATTGAAATCTAATGATTTAGTAGCAGCTTCTGACGCTTTTTTTCCATTTGTTGATGGAATTGAAAAATTAATTCAGTCCGGAGTTACCGCAATTATTCAGCCAGCAGGGTCAATAAAGGACAAAGAAATTGTAAAGTTTGCAAATCAAACTAATACAGTTTTATTATTTTCAAAAACAAGACATTTTAAACATTAGAAATGTTGTCAATTTTGGCAGCTAAAATGAAGTCATTCTCAGACAGACCCTCTATAGCATGTGTAGTGATGTTTATCTTTGCATAGCCCCAACCAAAAATGATATCTGGATGATGACCTTCTTCCTCAGAAATTTTTCCAACTTTGTTAACAAAATTTTGACTATCTAAAAAATTTTTAAATTTAAAACTTTTCTCTAAATAAAAAATGCTTTTGTTGTTTTTGACCACATTCCAACCATCAACTTTTTTCTGATATTTATGAATTTCAGAAATATCAAAAGGCATAACACCTCCTTCACAAGGAGCACATTTTTTTTCTGTCAAATCACTCATAATCTAATGGAGCGGGCAAAGGGGGTCGAACCCTCGACCTTCTCGTTGGCAACGAGACGCTCTACCACTGAGCTATGCCCGCTTATTAAGAAACATTATAGTTAGCGGTTTTTAAAAATGCAAGTAATAGTCAAATTTTATATCTTTTAAGTAAATTACGATTTAAGCCATTCAAAATCTTTTTCAAAATCTTTTATCAAGAAATCATAGTCTTCGTACTTTTTTTTATCGTAAACTTTAATACCTGATCTTATTTGGTTGCTACTGGCAGTTTTAGAAAATAAATCATCCCTTTTATGGAAATTTATACAATTTTCATCCCAATCTAAATTACAAAATTCATAAATTTTTTGAGATATTCTTTTTGGGTTTTTAGTAAGATCTTCTAAAGATATGGATAATATTTTTTTTTCATTTTTTACTAATTGTTTTTCGATTACTTTTAAGTAATTATCAACATACCTGATTATATCATTGATAGAGTGCGACCATGAAATTTGACTCAAAAATTCTTTATAAATTGCAAAAACATTGTCTCTTATATCTCTGTGGGTATGTATAAATTTAGCATTTGGGAAAATTCTTAATATCAAATCTACATAATAAAAATTTTCTAATGACTTATCTAAAAAGAAAACTTTTTTATCTTTAATTGAAACATTGAGATTTTTATAAGAATTAAGCAATTTTTTTAAAATTATACTTATGTCAACTTCAATTTTATCAATATTACTTTGTTCTTCAAAAAGCTCATTTCTATGAGTATTTAATAGTGACCAATTAATTAGATTAGTCTCTCCTAAATCTTCAATTTCATTCTTACCAGATGATATAATTTGCTCTGTAACAGTAGAACCTGACCTAGGCAATCCAATTATGAATATTGGAAACATATTTTCAATCTTATTTTGATTTTTTGTTTGTTCTAAAAAATAAAATTTATCAAACTTGTTTGGTATAATTTCAAACCAATAATTTAGTGCTTGTTTGTTTACTTTATCTTTGCTTTTGAAAGAATAATGATTTGCTTTTTCTAAAAAAAATACCTCTTTTTTAAAGTTCTTTTTTTCATTTTCTTTTTTTGCTAATAAAAAATAACCTGATGCAATATTAAAATATTCATCCTTTCCAAACTTAATAAACTTTTCTATATTTGGGATGTCTTGATTATAAGGTATCTTTTTATCTAATTTAGACATATTGTATAGAACACTCAGATTCTTTGGATTTAAATTTAGTGCTTTTTTGTAAAATTTTAATGACTCTGAATTTCTGCCAAGATTCTCAAGTAAGATTGCTAAGTTTATTAGTGCCGTCTCATTTTTTTCATTGATGGAAACTGATTTTAAATAATAGTCCTCTGCCTTTTTGAAGTCTTTCATTCTAAGAAAATTATTTGCAATCATATTTAACACACCAGAATTGTTTGGATTAATTTTTTGATATTCAAAAAGATAATATTTCACATCCTGAAAATTATTTAATTTACTTAAAGTGTCTGCCAATAATAATAAAATATTTAGCTTTATCTTTGATTCTAACTCAAAATTATTAATAACCTTTAAAAGGCTGATTTTAGCTTCTTCAAATTTATTTATTTTATAAAAATTTTTTGCCTTATTTATTAGTTGAATATAATCTTCCATTTAATATAAATTTATTTATGAATAATTTACCAAAAAATATACCTATTTTCCCATTAAGTAACTTTATAATTTTTCCCAAAACCACAGTCCCTTTGAATATTTTTGAACCTAGATACATTGATATGGTTAATGATAGTATGAAATCAAATAAATTCATAGGAATGATACAGCCTAAGCCAAATTTAACAAAAGGTTCAAAATCAAAACTTCCAAATTTACATAATATAGGTTGTCTTGGTAAAATTACAGGATTTAAAGAAACAGAAGATGGAAGATTTCTTATTGATTTACGAGGAATTATTAGATTTAAAATATTAAAAGAGTTAGATACAAAAAAAAAATATAGAGAGTGTAAAGTAGATTACCAAACTTTTTTGGGGGATTTAAATGAGGAAAAAGAAGAGTTAAAATTTTCTGATTTGGAACTTGTTTTCAGAGATCTTAAAAAATTATTTGAAAAAAAAGGATTTATTATTAATTGGAATGCACTTGAGAAACAAAGCTTACATGAGACAATAAATGCTTTAGCTATGGCATCTCCATTTACTTTAGAGGAAAAACAAGTGTTATTAGAAGCCTTAAGTTTAGATATAAGAAAAAACAAGATAGCAGAAATTTTATCTACATACACATACGACGAATTTCATAATACAACTTTGCAATAAATTTAAGATCTTAAGCCCTTGTCGGCAAATTTTTGAAGAGACGAATTGATAAATTTATTCTTCCCTAAAGCATATATTGATTTGCTTAATATGTCTGAGTTTATTTTACTTTCAAAATTAAACAATTCATAAATTAAATCGATACCAGATGAAAATAAGAAATTTTTATCTTGTGAGTTAATTGTAAAATCATGGCATATTGATCTATCTATATCTAGTCCTAAATTCATTTTTTTATCAATTAAACTTGATAAGAGATTAATATCTCTTAATGACATATTAAATCCTTGACCGGCTAATGGATGAATAGAGTGTAATAAATCACCAAAAGCAAGAATATTATCCTTATAGTATTGTCTTAAATTTGAAGCTTTAAGCTTAAAACAACTACATTCATCAATTTTTTTTATATCGTACATGGGATTATATTTATGAATTAATTTTTTTATTTCAGAAATTTCAATTTTATTTCTTGATTTAAAAGAATAAACTACAGATGTTTGGTTTTCTGAGATTGGCAAAAATGCTATTGGTCCATTTTTTGTAAAATATTGAAATGCTGTATTATTATTAGTTTCTTTATGAAAAATAATAGTTGTGTAAGCAAAACTATTATAATTCTTTTCTAGTCTTCTAAAAAAAAATTTTTTTGTGATTTCATGTTTTGAGTTACAATTTATAATCAAATTATACTTCTGTTTGATTAAATTTTTATAATCATTAACTTTTTTAAATCTTATTAATTTACTTTTTTTCAAATTCTTAAATAACAATTTTTGTAAATTAAAATTTTTAACTATTGAAAAAATTTGTTTGTTGTTTTTAAAATTTAAAATTTCCTCTTTTAAATTTTTTTCTGTATAGACCTTAATATTACGAATATTCCACAAAATATTATTTATATTCAATATTTCCTTATTAAAATAATCAGCATTAGACTTGGAAATCCCTAAAGTTCTTGATTTATCATATTTACTATTTTCTTTTCCTGATAAAATTTCTACTAATATATCTTTTTGAATTAGCATTTTTGCCAATGTTAAGCTAACTAAGCCGTCACCAATAATACAAACTTTCATAACAAATTAATTTTAACAATAAAAATATGATGATACAAAGTGTTAAATTTGATTCATTAAAATGAATATTAAAAAAATAACAAAAATAGTACTCAAATTTACAATAAATAGATTGATCGAAATATTAGGTACATCTGTATCTCTGATTGGTTTTTTGCTATTTATAGCTTTAATCTCATATTCTCCTGATGACCCGAATTTTATATTTCCAGAAAACACTGAAATTAAAAATTTTTTAGGTTTTCAAGGTAGCTATATTTCGGATTTATTCTTTCAATCAATTGGGATCATGTCATACCTCGTATCAATATCACTTTTTATAACTGGAATTAATATGTTCAGAGGAAAAAATATTTTTCTAATAATTGAAAATAATTTTTATATAATTCTTTATTGTATTTTCGGTACAATATTTTTAAATTTTTTTTATAAAAATACTTTTGAATTATATATAAATGGAAATGGTGGATTTGTAGGGGAATATTTTGTTGATTCCTTTTTTGTTAACTTAATAAACTTTCAAAAAACTTTTTCTTATTATTTTTTAATTTTAATTACAATTGGATTATTTTTGATTAGTGTTAATTTTAATTATAAAAAATTTTTACTTTTTTTAAAAAAAATTTTTAATTTTATTAGTAGAAAAAATACCAAATCTTATACTGATAAAAGCGAAATTATAAGTGAGTACATACCTCAGGATGAAATTAAAAATTTAATACAAGAGGATTTACCATTTATAAAAGCGGAAAAAATGAAAGAAAATGAGAAAACAAAATTCAAACTCCCAAATTTAGATTTACTAAACACTCCAAGTAAAAAAGAGAGAGAAGAAACAAGTAAAGTTGTCAGTTATGATCCTGAATTTCTTGAAAAAATCTTATTAGACTTCGGTGTAAACGGAAGTATTAAAAAAGTAAGTCATGGACCAGTTGTAACACTAAATGAATTTGAACCTGCTGCAGGCGTAAAAGTATCAAAGATAATTAATCTTTCAGATGATATAGCAAGAAACACTAGTTCGGAGTCTGCGCGTATAGCTACCATACCAGGAAGCAATACTGTCGGCATTGAATTACCAAACAATTTAAGAGAAAATGTTTATTTAAGTGAAATTTTGGATAAAACTGAATTTAAGAAAAAAGATATTAAATTACCAATTGCGCTTGGAAAAAATATATCTGGCACTCCTGTAGTGGGAGATTTAGCTTCAATGCCTCATTTATTGATTGCCGGTACAACAGGTTCAGGAAAATCAGTTTGCATTAATACGATTATTCTATCTCTTTTATATAAACATACACCTGAAAAATGTAAGTTTATTTTAATAGACCCAAAAATGTTAGAACTGTCTACTTATGAGGGTATCCCACATCTTATTTGTCCAGTAATAACTGAGGCTAAGAAAGCTGCATCTGTCCTCGGTTGGGTAGTAAAAGAAATGGAGAGTAGATATCGCTTGATGACGAAAGAGGGAGTGAGAAACATTGATAGTTATAATGTAAAACACAAGTTACCGATGCCCTACATAGTTGTCGTAGTTGATGAAATGTCTGATTTAATGCTTGTGGCTGGAAAAGAAATAGAAAATTATATTCAAAAATTATCCCAAATGGCTAGGGCAGCTGGAATACATATAATTATGGCCACTCAAAGACCAAGCGTGGATGTAATAACTGGAACAATAAAAGCTAATTTCCCAACTAGAATTTCATTTCAAGTTACATCTAAAATAGATAGTAGAACAATATTAGGAGAGCAAGGTGCTGAGCAATTATTAGGTAAAGGCGATATGCTTTATATGTCATCTGCAAATAAAATTTTGAGAATTCATGCTCCATTTGTGTCAGATAACGAAATAGAAAAAATTAATAACTTTATAAGATCACAACAAGAACCGGATTACGTGGATGAAATTTTAAATTTTGCAGATGAAAAAGAAATAGGAGATGGACTTAAGAATAATAATGATAAAGATGAACTTTATGAAACAGCATTGGAAATAATTAAATCTGAAGGTAAAGCCTCTACTTCCTTTTTGCAAAGGAAATTGCAAATTGGGTATAATAGGGCTGCTCGAATTATTGATATGATGGAGAGTGAAGGTGTGGTAAGTAAGGCAAACCATGTTGGTAAAAGAGATGTGCTTTGATGAAAAGGTTTTTTTTATTACTTATTATTATTAATTTTCCTAATTTAGGACTGGCGGCAATCAAGGATAAAATAATAAATAATTTAAATAGTATTGAAAATTTAAGCTTTAAATTTGAACAAAATATTAATGGTAAAATTGAAACAGGAGATTGTGTTATTCAGTATCCAAAAAAAATTTTCTGTAGATATGATAAATTAAACAATAAAATTTTAGTTTCTAATGGTACATCTCTTGTAATTAAGACAAACAACGGAAATTATTATCGATACAGAATAGAGAGAACGCCGTTAAATTATATACTTGATAAAAATTTTTTGATTCAAGAAATACAAAATTTAAAAGAAAGAGTTGTTGATAATAAATTTGTTAATTTTACATTTTTTAAAAATGAAAATGAGATTAATATATTTTTTGATGCACAAAATTATGAATTAATTGGTTGGCAAACTTTAGATATATATCAAAACTTAAATATTACTTACCTGTATACTATTAGAAAAAATCAAATATTAGAAAAAAATTTTTTTAAACTTCCTCCTATAAACTAAATTCTAATAGTTTCTTTTTTGTAAATTTTCATACCTCTTGCTAAATAGTTATCTAATGCGTTCTTATGATCAAGAGAACATGTATGAACCCAAACTCTTTTAACATCCTTTTTAAAAGATTTTTTTATTGCTGTAGTGAGCATATAACCGCCTAGTTTTTTATTTTGATATTCCTCTAATAGTCCAAAATATGCGATTTCTATCTCTTGAAGCTTTGAATGAAATATCAGCTCAAAATATCCTGCCAAATCATCTTTAACCTTTAGAATATATGTATCTAATCTAGGATCAGATGAATATTTAATCCAATCTTTTTCTGACCAGGTCAGACGATCAATCCATTTATGTTTTTTTCCAACATTTTTATAAAAAAATTTATTAATCTGAAAATCATCTGGTTTTACAATATGTGTGGAACATTCTACCTGTGGAGAAACACTTTCAATTAAACAATTGATTGATTTAATCTCTAAATAATTACGAACGATAGTCTCTTTCACACAACCATTTTTCCCACTTTTTCGCCACCAAATAGGTGAAAGTGTAAATGAGGAACTTCTTGTCCCCCATCTTCATTAATATTAGCTAATGCCCTATATCCCTTCCCTGTATCAACTGAAATCCCAAGTTTCTTTGCTACAATATTAATTCCTTTCAATAATCCAACCATTTCTTTTGGTGATGCATTTACACAAAAATCATCCAAATCAATATATTTCCCTTTTGGAATTACTAATGCATGAATTTTTTTTTGAGGATTAATATCATGAAAAGATAAAACAAAATCATCTTCATAAATTTTTTTACAAGGAATTTCTCCCCTCAAAATTTTTGCAAAGACGTTGTTATCATCGTAACTCATTTTTTTCTTTTATTTAATTCATCCATAACATCTTCAATTTTTACCTCATTAGCCTCTAAATACATTATCAAATGATAAAAGACATCTGCAGCTTCATGAATTGTGTTTGAATTATTTTCAACAGCTTCTATCAACTCATTTATTTCCTCGAGAACTTTTTCTTTACTTAAAGACTTATCGCTAAGTAATTTATTTGTATAAGATCCATCTACAGGCGATTTTTTTCTTTCCCTCGCAAGATTAAATAAATTTTCTAACGTACTAAGCATGTCAAATTCTAACAGGTATTCCTTTTGAGTCCAAATATTCCTTCGCTTCTTTTACTGAATGTTTTCCGTAATGAAATATAGATGCAGCAAGAACGGCACTAGCTTTTCCTAATTTTATTCCATCAACTAAGTGATCTAAATTACCTACA
>MDTE01172616.1_pt1 | contig 12624 bp, 11 predicted proteins | sample 811231 | NCBI WGS metagenome assembly MDTE01 (sample SAMN05326651, study PRJNA326480) | marine metagenome | isolation source: seawater | place: Indian Ocean: Red Sea | collected 2010
CCCATCGATCCGCAGCACGGCACGTCCGTCTCGCTCCGCCTGGGGCGGCCACCCTTTCCACCATCGTCCGACCGTCGTGCCCATATAGCCCGACCACACGTAGAGTTTGCCGTCATGCTCCACCGTCCAAATCCGGCGTGAACGAGGGGGATCCACCAACTGTAATTCAATGGTGACAATCTCGTTGACAAAACTCCAATCAGGCTCAGCCCCGGTGTGCAGTTCGCCGGCAATCAGCGGTCCACCAGAAAAGAAACGATTTGGACCATCGGCGTACCGTTGTTTCCCCGCCGCCGTCAGCACTGCCGTTGCTGGGATCAGCAGCAGGCACGCCACGATGGTCAGCAGTCGTTTAATCATGTCCATACTCAGACACCCCTTGTTTCCTACCTCGTTCCGCGTTGAGTGTAATCCAAGGCGAATCGGTACGCGACCCCTTACCGACCATATCGCCGAAAGAACGTCACAATGCCTTCACTCGCTCCTCGCGGATAGACATGGGCCCCATGATGGACCCAGACCATCACCGGCATCTCAGTCGCCGCGCCATACAGCGTGCACCCATTCCCACATTCCATCGACTCGTCGCGAACGTCATTGATATTAATCGCCGATTCGAATGCCGCTTGTTGATCTTCGAATTGCACCACCCGGTCTCGGTCTCCTGCAATCACGAAGACCGGCCTCGGCACCTCCGGTCGCACCCCATCGCGAAAGCGTGCGGCCACCGGCGCAAACCCAGCGAACATCTCCGCGCGTTCCGACCACAACAAATACGTGAAGCCACCTCCGTTCGAGTACCCCGTCGCGTAAATCCGATCGCCATCGATCCGGAAGCGGTCTTTGAGCGAAGCCACCGCCACATCGACGAGCGCGAGATCACGGTTACTCCGTCCGGGTTCCGTCACCCATCCACGTAGCCCCCGTGACCGTTCGAGTCCTTGAAAATAGACAACAACCGCTTCAGGCCACACCACATGGAGATTCGTGTACTGGAAATTCTCCATGTTGTCGCCATACCCATGAAACGACAGCACGAGTGGCAACGGCTCACCGGTCGCGGCTGTGTCGGGCGCCTGTACAATTGCCTCGCGGGTTGATCCATTGACCTGCCACCGCATGATTTCGGCAGACGACTCCGGAACGACCATGCCAGCGACAACACAGATCATTCCGATCCCAACGGCGACTCGTCTACTCACCGACTGCCCCTTATGTCTCACGCCACTCTCCTTCGCCCATTCCGCCATTACGTCGCCGCGATAAACGTACCGTCTCGCAACTGTGCGTACGCCTCTCTCAATTCTTGCGGCGTATTCATGACAATCGGCCCACGCCACGCAACAGGTTCTCCAAACGGACTACCCGACACCAACAGAAATCGAACACCCGTCTCGCCAGCCTCAACCATAACCTCGTCACACCGATCAAACACGACCAAGGTCCGGTTGCTTACCTGATAAACAGGTCCCGCTGTCGGTTTCCTCACGTCTTCCGTCAAGATCGCCTGTGGCTCAGAAGCGTCTCGAAACGCACCAGTTCCAGCAAACACATACGCAAAGAGGTGATGAGAGCGATCGCATGGGATGCGTCTCCGCACTCCAGGCGGGACTGAGACATCCAGATATCTTGGATTGGCGGCAATATGGTCCACAGGACCTCGTCGGCCCCAGAATTCGCCACATACAATGCGAACGTTTGTGCCGTCATCATCCGTGACGTCCGGCACATCGGCAGCAGAAATGTCCTGGTACCGCGGCGCCGTCATTTTCTCGGCCGCCGGGAGATTCGCCCACAACTGAAATCCGTGCATTCGCCCCTCGGCATCTCCATGCGGCATCTCTTGATGCAGAATGCCACTGCCCGCCGTCATCCATTGCACATCGCCAGACCGTAAGGTCCCCTGATTGCCGAGACTGTCGCCATGGTCGACCGTCCCAGCCAAAACGTAGGTGATAGTTTCAATTCCCCGATGCGGATGCCACGGAAACCCCGCGCGATAGTCCTCGGGGTTCTCACTCCGGAAATCGTCAAACAAAAGAAACGGATCGAATGCCCCGGAATCATCAAAACCAAACGCACGCTCCAAACGAACACCAGCTCCTTCCATGGTTGGAAGTGGACGTCTGACTGAAATCACCGGTGTTATCGACACGAAGCCTTTATCTATCTCGATCTCTGGACGTTACAACTCTCGATAAAAAAAATACTCCCGATACGGAACCAGACCATCATCCATTGTCCGTTCTCGTCCATCGGGCTGGAACGCACAGCGCCGAAAAAACGCATGGGCTCGCTCAAACCGTGTATCCGACCACAACTCGACCCGACGCGCACCATGTGCAGTCGCCCACTCGAGCGTCCAATCCATAAGCCGACTACCCCATTCACCGCCGCGCAAGGCCTTATCTAGATACAACCGACGAAGAAAACATACGTCGTGGCGACTATCGTCCGGAACCACCGCGTGAGTTCCACGGATCCGCGCGTCATCGTCCAACACCACAAATGCACCGCCGAGCTGGTCGTAATGACCGGTGATATCCATTAAATCTTGGTCAGCGCCTGTGAGACAAATCTCGTCGCCGTACTCCCTCAGCACGCCATCAATAAGATGGATGACACTCGGACAATCCTGCGAACTAGCAAGGCGGAGTAACACGTGGTCTCAGTTCAAAACGTTCGAACAACACCCTACTCTGACGACACACTCTATTCAAGAGGCCAACAATGATTCAATCTGGCCTTCTCTCTCAGCCCCCCCCCGGCTACCCATATTCGTTGATCGAGCGAATACCAGTAAGCGCACCAGCAACTTCTGGTCGCCGTCAGAAGGCCAGGTCGACTTGTCTCTATACGTAAAGTATTTTAATTTTAACGAATACCATTTCTCGACTAACGAAACACTTTGGAGGTTACGCATGGCGGCATACATGATCACCTATGAATTACCACACGCAAACAGAAACGAAGCCATCAAACGGTTCGTCAGTGGCGAGGCCATGCAAGATCCAGCGGGCGCAAAGACAACCGCCCGGTGGCACGCCGTCGGGGGGAAAATCGGATGGGCCGTGGTTGAAACCGACGACCCTAGTGTCATGACTGCATGGTTACTTCAGTGGACTGACATCATCGACTACGACATTACCCCTGTCGTGAGCGATGAAGGACTCGGTGAGGCTCTGGGAAAAGCCGGGTTAGGTTAAACGCTCCGCTTACGACTGACGGGTGCGTCGCAATTCCTGGCGCGCACCCGTCTTCCTTAGTTTTTGAGATTACGGAGTGTCTTCCGCCCGCGCACCGGCAAGCATATTCGGAATCGCGTAGTTTCCTTCGTGGCAGGCGTATTCGTACACCACATACTCCGGTTCCGCAGTAAGCGGCATCGAAATAGTCCACGGACTTGTGTAGACATTCGGGTCCGTAATGGTGACTGACCACATAATGGTCGTCTCTGACACGCGCTCATAGCGCTCGATCAGGTGCATCGCTCTTGATGTCGGAATCCCTTTTAAACGTCGACCCGCACCACTCGTCGCAAACCATCCGCGATTATGAAAGTTCTTCGTTTCAACAACGAGGACATCCCCATCCCAATGAGCACGCGCATCACCCATCCACAACCCGATCCGCTCATCCACGTGAGCGTGGTCTGACAACGGAATGATACGGAGATCATGAATCATTTCGTGTTGAAGTACAACATGGTCTGGTGTCTGAACGATGCGATGTGTGTTGTTATACGCCGCGGGGAGCATGGAACCCGGAACTCCACGCGACAAACATCGATCGAGCGTACTCATATATCGATAGTGATCGCCCTCATTCGCCAAGCTATAGGCTCTGGCCTCTAATGCCCACTCTTTGATCGGCGCCCGACCGTCAGGTGGGTCGGTCACCAACGAGGTTTGCCCTGTCGCGAGAACGCTGTCACCTCCATCAAGCCAATAACTTCCATAGGCCCCAAGCTGCCCACCAGCCGTCGTGCGACGCGCCGGCGCATCATCCTGCGCTTGCAGTGCCTCTCGCCGCTGCCTACCGGCTGCCGCCATCTCTTCATCTGTAAGAAACGCCCTTCCCCCGGCGGAATCAGGGCGCTCGGTCGGCGTAATTGTCTTGTTCCCCCACAAGCCTTGGAGGTCAGGTTGGCCATCAACCGTGCGTGGTGTGACCCAGCTCGGATCGGCAACGCGCTCAACCTGTGCAGTAGCAGTTTCAGTCGCGCAAAGGAACAGAGAGGTAACCGCAAAACTCGACGCCAGCCAAATCCGACAAATTGCTGCTCCGTGATTAACCGGCATGAATTAGCGCGTTCCTTCAGACTCTTGCTTCTCAATATTCCGATACACCTCAAGAATGTGCCGAATATCGTGATTGCCTTCGTGGCACGCGTATTCGTACATCGGTCCTTCTGTCGACATCATCGGAATTTCCGCGCTCCACGAATGATCCCAGGTGGCCGGATCTTCAACAGTAAATTCAAAGTGAATACTGTCATCGCCGGTGCGAGTAAAACGTTCGACCACTTTCAATCCACGACTCGAGCCTTGCCACGCAGACTTGTCATTGAAATGACTAGTTTCGATCACAAGCGTGTCCCCATCCCAGTGCCCTCGTGAATCCCCGGGATATTGCCGAATCTCATCGGAAATGTGCGGTCGGCCATCAAGCGGAATAATCCGTGGCGGATTATTGTTCTGCTCCGTAAATATCACAATGTGATCAGGGGTTTGAAAGATCTGGTGGATGTCGTTGTAAGACGGGTTTTGTAGAGGGGGACCATTGTAACCATAGTAAATGCACCGCTCACTGAGCGGACGTAATTCGTGTCCGTCAAACACCCCACGATCGCCACGCGCCGCACGGCGTGCATCCGCCCGCGCCTGCGCTTGAGCATTCCGAGGTGGAATCTTTCCATTCGGAGGGTCCGTAACCAACGACGTCCGCCGTGTCGAAAGGCCTTTGGGCACGCGCGTCGCCAACCAAATCGCGTTGTCATAATGCACGTATGTTTCGTCCCGATGCGTCTGGTTCAGGACGCGCTCACGTTCGTCCGCATCAGCAATCCCGATAACATGTCTCGCTAGCGGATCCGCACCGTCGACGGTCAACTGCGCCTGAAGTTCGGCCCACTCCTCTTCGGTATAAAACGCCTGGTCACCAAGGTAGTCAGGACGCTCCATCGGGGTAAACGTCTGCGTCGTCCAATACCCCTGCAAGTTAGGATGACCATTAGCTAACCGTGGCATCTCCCAGCCAACGTCTTCGCTCGCTTCAGCCGGCGCCTGACTTTGCGAATACGCTGGAGTCGCCATCACCACACTAACGAACAACACGCTCAGCACCATTGCGTACCGATATTTCATGGTCATCTCCCTTAGAAACACGGACCTGGCGTTAGCCTACCCTGAACTGGAGTTATCATCAATGCGCGCGAACCTCACACAAACGCTATTCCGGAAGGGTGTACGACAACAACGTTGTTCCTGCCGCAACAGTCACATATTGCTTACCGTCATCTCCCATATAAGTAATCGGATTCGCACCTCTGATCAACTGCTCCGTCTCCACGCTCCAGAGTTCTCGTCCGCTTCTCGTTTCATAGGCACGAAATCGTCGATCGGTCGCACCGCCAATAAAGAACAGTCCTGCGGCAGTCGACGTGGGGCCACCAGTTTGAGAGTTCGGCGCACCAGTTTCAACACCCGGCGGTGCCCCTTCAACCGTCCCGAACGGCACCTGCCATGCGATCTCACCGGTGTTGACATCAACGGCCACCAGTGTCGTCCATGGCGGTTCCCAACAAGGCCAACCGTCAACCATCATGCGTCCAGCCGGCAAGACGTGCCAATACACACGTCGTGACTCCGGAGGCCCTGCATAACTACTACGATCCGGATCATCCTCTACTAACACCAATTGACTGATATGTCCCGTATTCGCATAGTTGATGATGTAGTAGCCAAGACTTGGATCAAACGTACCACCCGTAAACTCTGCACCACCACCCGTTGAAGGAAAGACAAGCGCTCCGTCTCGTGACGGTGGAGTAAAAGGACCTCGATTTCGGCCGCCGTCATATTCCATAAACAACTCTCGACAGGCGGCCTCATGTTCTGGCGTGACGGTCGCAATGTCATCCATGGTGAAACTGATTCGCCCAAATGGGGGTGGCTTCACCGGAAACGGTTGCGTTGGCGAGTAATATTCCCCAGGGAGATTCCCGGCCGGAACTGGTCGTTCTTCTATCTCATAAATCGGTTCACCCGTCACACGGTCGAAGATAAAAAGAACGGGGTACTTGGTCATCACACCCACGGCCGGAATGGTTTCCCCATCCTTTTCAACATCAAAGAGGATTGGCGGCACCGGCATGTCAAGGTCCCAGAGATCGTGGTGTACTGCCTGGAAATACCATTTCAACTCTCCGGTCATAGCATCGACGGCCACAATAGAATTCGCGAAAAGATTATCGCCTGGACGATCGGTGCCGTAGAAATCATTGTGAGCAGATCCCAACGGCATATAGAGAATGCCTCGCTCCTCATCAATCGTGAAGAACGTCCACGTATTCGCACCACTCACGTTGCGCCACGAATCATTAAGCCAGGTGTCATTCCCCACTTCCCCTGGACGCGGCACCGTGTGAAATGTCCAGACCAAATCACCTGTACGGAGGTCCCACGCACGCACGTCACCTGCCGGCCCCTTCGACCCCGTCTCGTCCGCATTATGAACACCGGTAAACACGAGGTTCTTGTACACCGCAACACCCGAGGAAATCCCATAATGCATATTGGGAAATCCATTCATCACTTCCGGCGTTTTCAGATCGACATATCCATCGTTACCAAAGCGACCATTCGGAATCCCTGTTCGTGCGTTCAGAGAAATTAATTCACCTTCCTCAGTCCCAAACACAATCTGTGGAGCCGTTCTGTCATCGCCTTCCCAATACGCCAGGCCGCGCATCGATCCGCCGGTCCAATGTAACTGGTGCTCCGGCGAGTTCCAGTCTCCCGGTGCGGTGTACTCCCAAAGCGTTTCGCCTGTTTCTGGCTTGAGAGCTACAACCCGATAGTACGGAAACGACAAATACAAAACACCGTCAACCATCAGTGGCGTCGATTGCGCTGGACGCGACGGAACGCCCGCCTTCGTCATCTCATACCGCCAGGCCGGTACCAATGTCGACACATTCTCAGGCGTAATCTGCGTTAGCGGCGAATGCCGTTGATTCCCACCATCACGCCCCCACGCGGACCAATCATCCTGCGCGTGTACGGACGATACGGTAAGCCCCACCAGTAACAATGTGCATCGCCAACACACCGACAGTCGACCTAGTCGTTGATTCTTCGACATCGCTAGCAAACTCCTCGCTCCAAGACGAATATCATCAGTCTAGTCCTCACTGATCCAAATGTCCTGTATCAAATCGAATATTGAACCAGGTAATCCCCTCGGTTTCTCGAATGCCGTGCGGCACACCCGCTGGGATAAACACAACGTCCCCGACGCCAATTCGCTCTTCAACACCCCCAGTAATCCCTGCCCCACGCTGCCCATCAACTACACGCCCTTCGTCGTCAACGATACGCCCACCGGTCACCAACGTACCAGAACCTTCACGCACGACATACACGTCCGTCGTCCGTGGGTGCATCAACGCCGTCTCACCACCCCGAATGCGTCGAATGTTGACGTTATACGTTCCGCCTTCGAGCAACCGAACCGTCGTGCGTTGGTCTCTATCCATCTCGCCAACGAGTGTATTGAGCTCGTCAAATGACATACGCACAGCGCGATCGGTCGGTGCTTCTTCTCTAACAAGAATCTGAGACCCAACAACTGACCCGCTCACGAACGCAATCAGCGCCGTTACGAGAATTACTTGATGATAATGATGTCTGTTCATTGCACACCTATAAAGTATTTCGGAATGCGCACAGACTACCGTCTCAAGACATCGCGTTCAATCATGTTTCCCGATCCGTTTCAGCCCATTCGGCGTTATTATGGTGCAGATGACTACCCCTGGGGATGGTCTGTCCGGGTTCCTCGCTGCCGTCGTCGCTACGCTAGTGCTGCCTGCGGCCGTCGCCGCGCAGGACGAAGCCCAGGCGATGCTTGACAACTACTGTGTCCGTTGCCATAACGAGCGGACCCTGACCGCCAATCTTGCGCTCGACAAGAAGGACCTGACCAACGTCGCAGATGACGCAGAAATATGGGAAAAGGTCTTAGTCAAACTTCGAGCACAGACGATGCCACCGGGAAACAGCCCACGTCCCGACGAAGCCACCTACCGGCGTGTGGCAACGTGGCTCGAAGCCGAAATCGATCAGGCCTCGCTGGCACATCCCGATCCCGGGCGTGGCGAAACGTTCCACCGGCTAAATCGGGCGGAATACCACGGTGCAATTCGCGACCTACTTGCGGTCGACGTTGACGTCGCCTCGTTGCTCCCCGCAGACAACACCTACGAACACGGATTCGACAATAACGGCGAGATGCTGTCAATTTCACCCGACCTCGTAAACCGCTACTTGTCCGCGGCACGCAAAATTAGCCGACTGGCGGTTGGCGTGCCCCCACTCGGGCCGGCTGTGTCGAGCTATCGGGTACATCCGTGGATGTTGCAGGACGGACGTCAGAATAATGACCTATCGTTCGGCTCACGTGGTGGCATTGCGATTCCGCACTACTTCCCCGTGGACGGGGAGTACACACTTAGGATTCGGCTGCACCGCAACTTTTCCGACTACATCATTGGCTTCGCGGCCCCGCAGGACATTGATATCCGGGTCGACGGCGCCCTGGTAACGCGATTTTCGGTCGGGGACGCCGGGACCAAAGGCGAAATGGCCCCGCTCAGCTTTTCCGGCAACATTGCTGGCGACCCCGAGTGGGAGTTCTACATGAACACCGGCGACGAGGCGCTTGAAGTGCGCTTCGACGCCAAGGCTGGCCCACGAACCGTCGGAGTGTCGTTCGTACGACGCTACTCGGAAGCCGAAGGGGTCTTGCAGCCGCGGAACCGCGGCTACGGCCGCTTCGTCGATGAACGGTACGACGAGAACGCCCTAGTCGAACTCGTATCGATCGGTGGGCCGTATCGAGTCGACGGAGCGGGAGATACACCGGCGCGTCGGGAGATCTTCGCCTGCCAGCCAAACACCTCGATTACGGAGCAATCGTGCGCCAAGACAATCCTTGGGCGACTCGCACGTCGGGCCTATCGGCGTCCAGTGACCGACGCTGACGTTGCGACACTAATGACCTTCTTTGACCAGGGCCGCCGCGATGGTACCTTCGATGGCGGTATTCAGTTTGCGTTAGAACGGATGCTGGTCGACCCTGATTTTCTGTTCCGCATCGAGCGCGACCCGACAGACATCGGACCCGGCACGCCTTATCAAGTGGATGACCTTGAGTTGGCATCGCGACTGTCGTTCTTCCTGTGGAGCAGTATTCCTGACGACGAACTCCTCCGGCTAGCCGAGCGCGCCGAATTGAGTGACCCGGACATACTCGAGCAGCAGACCCGTCGCCTACTAGCCGACCCTCGAAGTCGTGCACTGGTCGACAATTTTGTGAGGCAGTGGCTTCGGCTCCGCAATCTCGACGACCAGGAACGGGAGTCAGCAGAGTACCCCGAGTTTGACGAAAACCTACGCGAAGCGTTTCGAACGGAGACCGAGATGTTCGTCGAGAGCACGATCCGGGAGGATAGGAGCCTGCTTGACCTGCTGAGCGCGAACTATACCTTTGTCAACGAACGCCTCGCCCGGCACTACGGTATCGAGAATATCTACGGTGAACGCTTCCGCCGCGTGACGTTCGATAGCAATCATCCACGTGGCGGCCTGCTTGGACACGGTGGCCTCTTGATGGTCACATCACATCCAAACCGGACGTCGCCGGTACTGCGTGGCAAGTGGCTGCTCGAGAGCATCCTTGGCGCACCACCGCCCGAACCACCGGCGGACGTACCCGGGTTACCGGACCGTGGGGAAAAAGGTGAACCTGAATCCGTACGCCATCGCTTGGAGCGACACCGCGAGAATCCAGTCTGTTCGAGCTGTCACGCGCCGATGGATCCGCTTGGCTTCGCCTTAGAAAACTTCGACGCGATCGGGAGTTGGCGAGACACGAGCGAGGCAGGACAGCCAATCGACGCCTCGGCCACGATGCCGAGCGGTGCGGAATTCCAAGGACCGGCCGGATTGCGAGACGTGTTGCTAGGCCGTGGCGACAGTTTTGCTCGCACGGTCACCGAGAAGTTACTCGCGTATGCACTCGGTCGCGGACTTGAATTTACCGATCAGCCGGCCGTGCGGAAGGTCGTGCAGAATGCGACGGTCGACGACTACAGGTGGTCGTCCGTCGTCGTCGGGATTGTCAAGAGCGCGCCGTTCCAGTGGCGGCGCTCGCGCACAGCAGACGAGACGCAGGAAAGGGCGGAGCCATGATCATCCGGAAGATATCGTTACCACGACGGACCGTGCTGCGGGGATTGGGAACCTCTCTGGCACTCCCGTTACTTGATGCGATGGTACCTGCTGCATCAGCATTGGCTCAGACCGCGGCGAAACCGAAACGGCGCTTCGGCACCGTCTATGTCCCGAACGGTATGGCCATGGAGTATTGGACGCCAGCCACGGAAGGACGTGGATTCGAGCTAACGCCGATTCTCCAACCACTCTCGGAGTTTCAAAACCAGATGACAGTCGTTTCCGGATTGCGCGGCTACTGGACACCTGCCCACGCAGGAGCATCGACCACCTTCCTCACCGGCGCAGCAGGCGTGGCCGGTGAAACCGCACCAGTGGCTGACACCTCAATGGATCAGATTCTGGCTCAAGAGTATGGGCAGGAGACAGAACTAGCATCGCTTCAGCTTGCGATCGACGGGCGGGCCAACGCAGGACAGTGCAGTGGCGGCCACAGTTGCGTCTATACCAACACTATCTGCTGGCGCAGTCGTACCACACCGCTTCCGATGGAGAGCAACCCGCGTGTCGTCTTCGAACAGATGTTCGGTGACAGCGGTAGCACCGACCCCGAAGTGCGCCGCGCGCGCATGGTTCGCGACCGGTCAATTCTCGATTCGGTGACCGAGAAAGTTGGCGATCTACAGCGTGAACTTGGGATATCGGACAGTCTCAAAGTCGACGAGTACCTCGAGGGTGTCCGCGACATCGAGCGCCGTATCCAGCGGGCCGAGCAACGCCAGAGTTACGACCTTCCGGAGGTGGCACAACCCGAGGGCATTCCGGCCACGTTCGCAGAGCACGTGCGACTGATGTTTGACCTACAACTGCTTGCGCATCAAATCGATCTGACCCGAGTATCGACATTCATGCTCGGACGCGAGGTGAGTTCACGTACTTACACTGAGATCGGGATCCCTGATGCGCACCACCCCTTATCGCATCACGAGTACAACCCGGAGAAGATTGCGCAGATGTCAAAGATCAACACATATCATGCGACCTTCTTCGCAGAATACCTGGAGAAACTCCGGTCAACGCCTGATGGCGACGGGTCGCTGCTTGACAACATGCTCCTTATCTACGGGTGCGGTATGTCGGACAGCAACAGTCACAGCCCACTGAATCTACCGGTCCTGCTAGTCGGGGGCTGTGGCGGAACACTCGAAGGCAACCGCCACTTGAGTTACGCCGGCGATCCGCTGATGCCGAACCTGCTGGTGTCGCTGATGGACAAATTGAACGTGCCAGTCGAAAAGCTGGGAATGAGCGACGGCCGTCTGAATGTCGATCGCTTGACGGGGGTATAGCCGGACGAGGCCACCTCTAGTTATTCGCACCCAGCCGTCGCAGTAGCTCGACCGTCGCGTTCTCTCCTTCTTCGCCACCACGTCCGGTCGCCAGCGCCAGCGGGGTCTTTCCGTCAGCATTCTGTGCACTCAGGTCAGCACCCTGTCCCACGAGAAGTTCCACTACCGTATCAAGACCCCGAGACGCCGCAACGTGTAGCGCGGTGTTTCCCTTCTCGTCCATCGCTTCGATGTCAGTGCCATAGTCGAGCGCAATTGTCACGACGTCGAAGACACGCCGCTCATTGCCCGCCGCGTTCGCCGTCAAACCGGGTTCTTGACGACGTCGCGCCGCCGTGGCGGCGTGAAGCGCAGTCGTGCCATTCGTCATGGCAAAGCTGGCATCTGCACCATGCTCGATCAGATTGCGCATGATCGTCGGCTCGGAAAAGTGAGCAGCAAGCCATAGTGGCGTCGCGCCGACAACGTCGTGTTCCAGTACATAGTCAGGGCTGTTCCGTCGCCCTTCGCTCCCGCGCATAACGCGCGCGTTCGCATCGGCCCCCGCCGCCAACAGTGCATCGACCACCACAGCATCTCCCCGTAACGTCGCGGCATGCAGCGCAGTGTAGCCAGCCCCGTCTGTGTTGGGATCACTTCCCTGGTCCAGAATGAATTGAGAGATCCCAAACGCTTCCCTTCCTTGCCCAGAGCTTTGTTGGGGGTATTAGCCCAAAGTTAGAAGTTAGCTCCTTCCCGGTCCACGCCTAGTGGGAGGTCAGCGAAAATCCTAGTGCACGCTTTGTGGAAGCGGCGGCCCTAACCCTAACCCTAACCCG
>MDTE01015839.1_pt1 | contig 12623 bp, 12 predicted proteins | sample 811231 | NCBI WGS metagenome assembly MDTE01 (sample SAMN05326651, study PRJNA326480) | marine metagenome | isolation source: seawater | place: Indian Ocean: Red Sea | collected 2010
GCTGCTGGCTTTCATCCGTGGCTCGCATGATTTCTCGGATGGCATCCGTAGACATGACCCGTGTGAATCCGGCTCGGCTGGCAACACCGACGGCCGCCGTCGATTTGCCCACACCGGTTGCACCGGCGATCATGAGCAGCCTTGGCGGCCGAGCAGAGAGGGTTTGCGCGGTTTGCTGCGCCATTCCCACCCGTTGGGCCATGGCGCTGAGGGGCCGAGACGAGCACATGAGGCTTCTGTCGCATTCCCCCGTGCACGGCGAGGCTTTGGAGGCCGAGGAAACCCACCGATGGCCCTTTGAATCGTGTGGGCTTGGAAGATTCATGGCCGATGAACAGATGTGGATTGCGGGTGCGTGGTGCTCAGCGGAAAACAACGAAACCAGCGAGGTCTTGAACCCGGCAACGGGTGAGGTCATGGCGACCGTCCCAAAAGCGACCGTTGGTGATGTTGACCGCTGCGTCGCTGCGTCTCGAGAGGCCCTCAATGCAGCCGACTGGAAGACCATGGACCCCGCTCAGCGCGGGCGAATTCTCAATAAAATGGCGGCGGCGACCTATGCGAAAGCCAAGGAACTGGCCGTCGTCGAATCCTCCAACAACGGCAAAACCTTCCGTGAAGCGCTGTCTGAAATTCGCTACGGTGCTTGGACGCTGGAATACTTTGCTGGCCTGACCGACAAGATCGAGGGAAGCACGATTCCGGTTCCCGGTGCCCGGCTGAATTACACCCTCCGCCAGCCCCTCGGCGTCACGGCCCACATCGTGCCGTGGAATTTCCCGCTCCAACTCGCTCTTCGATCCATTGCACCGGCTCTGGCGGCCGGCTGCACGGTGATCGCAAAGCCGGCGTCGTGGACCCCGCTGTCGTTGCTGGCATGGGCCAAGGCCATGGACGAGGCGGACACGGGTCTTCCCTCTGGCGTTCTTCAGGTCTTGACCGGCTCGGGTGCGCTCGCAGGCGATGCCCTGGCAGGGCATGCTGGCGTGGACGGCATCGTGCTCACCGGTGGCGTGCCCACGGGCCGAGCGGTGATGGCAAAGGCCAGCGAGCAGCTGACCCCCGTCACCCTAGAACTGGGTGGTAAAGGGGCCAACATCGTGTTCCCTGACGCCAACCTCCGGTACGCCGCCAAGGCCATTTGTTTCGGGATTTTCATGAACGCCGGCCAGATGTGCTGGGCCGGTTCTCGACTGCTGGTGCACGAAGACGTTCATGACGAACTCGTTGAGGCCGTCTGCACTGAAGTTGCAAAGTGGCCGGTCGGTCCGGGCATGGAGGAGGGTGTTCGAATGGGCAGCCTCGTCCACGAGCGCCATCGCGCCGAAGTGCTTGAGAAACTCGAAGCCGGTTTGAAAGAAGGCGGTGAATTGGTGCTCGGTGGTCAGGCACTTGACCGAGACGGGGCCTTCATGGAAGCGACGGTGGTCACCGGCGTGGAACGTTCACACTTGCTGTTCCAAGACGAACTCTTCGGACCCGTGCTGTCCGTCACCTCGTTTTCCACCGATGAGGAGGCCCTTGAATTGGCCAACGACACCCCCTTTGGTTTGCTCAACGGTGTGTGGACCAACCACTTGGGCCGCGCCCACCGCTTTGCTCGAGACCTCGAGTGCGGCATGGTGTCCATCAACGAATACCCCATCACCTTCCCCCAGACGGCGTTCACCGGTTGGAAGCATTCCGGCATCGGCGTTGAGCAAAGCCAGGATGCGCTTCGCTTCTACACGAAGGTCAAGAACGTGAACGTCAAGTTGTGAGGGAGTTCGATGGCGATTGAAGTAGAACAGCACGGCCACCTTCGCGTGATCAAAATGGCCGGACAGGCTTCCACCCAGTCCTTCTCCATGGCCTTCTTGCCCACCATCGCCGACGCCATCGATGCGGGGCTCAAAGACCCCGCAACCACCGCCATGGTGTTGACGGGAGACGGGCGTTTCTTTTCTGCCGGTGCCGACATCAACGCCTTCCAGGAAGCCATTGATAGCAACACCGCTCCAGAGCTGATTCGCAACCTTACGGGCGTGTTGCACCCCTTGCTGATGCGAATTCGCACCTCCTCGACCATCGTCGTGGCCGCCCTTAACGGCGTTTCCGCTGGCGGTGGTCTTGGGTTGGCGTTGGCCTGCGATGCTCGCGTCGGCACCCCTGACGCTCGAATGGCAGCGTCCTATGCGGGCATGGGCCTCTCACCCGACGGAGGAACCACGTGGCTGTTGCCTCGTCTCGTGGGTGAACAACGCGCCCGTCGCTTCTTCATGGGCAACGAAATCTGGTCCGGGGAGGAAGCCCATCAATTCGGCGCCATTGACGTGCTGGTTGACCCGGCCTCCCTGCTCGAAACGGCCATGGGGCTGGCCAAGATGTGGTCTTCATGGGGACCGCACACCAAAGAGGCCACCAAACACCTGCTCCACGTTCAAACCGACAACGATTTTGCCACGCATCTCGACCACGAGCGCACCCTCATCGAGGCAGCAGGAACAACCGAAGCCTTTCGAGAAGGCGTGGCTGCTTTCCTCGAGAAACGCCCGCCTTCGTTCAACTGATTTATTGGATTTGGAATTGAACCTGTTGGGATGGTTTGCCTCCACCCAACCGCGTCAGCCCCACCACCAGTGCGATCAGGCCGCCGCAGGCCGAACAGCATCCAGCACCAAACGCTACGACCGAAACCGCACCCTTGGTGAGCAATTCCTCAACAAATCCTGTTTCGATGTACATCGCATCCAAGTCCACCACGGACATGTTGACGCCAGCGTCGTTGGCGACCGTGAACGACTCACCTTCGGCGCACCGGTGCTCCCGTTCGCCCGTGTCGTCGGCGATGGTGTAGCAGACACGGGCAACGATCACGTGGTCGGTGATGTCAAAGTACGGCTCGTTGGCGTTGGAATCGCCATCGAAAATGTCGGTTGAACAGGAAACCCTTGCGATGCGTTCGCTGGCATCGTCCCCGTCAGCATCGGTGAACGTGAAGTTGATTCCCTCACATGCGTCGATAATGCCGTTGTCGTTTTCATCGGCTTTGGGGTCTCCCGGAATGAGGAGGTACCATCCTTCCTCCCCAGCGCCGTCGGCATCCTTGTAGGTGATTTCGCCGCTCGTCCCGATCTGGTTCGTGTAGTCGACCGTTGAGAGGCGGTTGAACGTGTCCTCGATGGAACCGCCCACCACGGCGCCCACCGCAAAGCCGATGAGGCCGACGACGACAAGAACGGCGGCGATGATCATCGGAACTTTGGGTCCTTTCCCCTCGCCACCGACCGTGATTTGCTGGCTGCCTGCTCCCAATTGATACCCGCCTGCCACCATCTCTGGCGTGATTTGCTGTTCGAGCACGGGGCTGGGTCCTGCAATCTCCTCCGCTGAGGCGGCGGGCGTGTCGGGCTCGTCAGCATCGTCCTTCGCTGCGCTCATCACGGCGCCCCAGGGCGTAAGGTTGGTGTCGTCCATGTCGAGTCACCAACCAGCGTTCCCCATTAAACCAGCGGGGTCGACCTGCCTCAGTCAAGCTCGGTTTCCTCGGCTTGTCCGGTTGACCAGTCGTAGATACCTTTTCCTGTTTTTTTGCCAAGTCGTCCCTCGGCCACCAGGCGTTCAAGCAGCGGATGAGGGGCATAACTGTCGTCATTGAACGAGCGCTGAAGGTTCAGCAGGATGTCCCTTCGGACGTCGAGTCCGACCAGGTCCGTGAGCGCCAACGGTCCCATCGGATGCTTGTACCCCAACACCATGGCGGTGTCGATGTCCTTGGCGCTGGCCACGCCGTCGGCCAACATGCGGATGGCTTCGTTGCCGAGCACCACGCCCAGACGACTGGTTGCAAATCCGGGGACGTCCTTCACGAGAATGGTGGTCTTGCCCATCGCCTCCCCCGCTGCCTCGGCGATGGCCACCGTGGCGTCGGACGTTCGGTCGTGGCGCACCAGTTCAAGCAGTTTCATGATGGGAACAGGGTTGAAAAAATGCATGCCAATCACCCGCTCGGGTTTCGACGTCGCCCCCGCAATGTCGGCGATGGAAAGGGAGGACGTGTTGGTACCGAGAACAGCGTGGGGGGGCGCAAGTTCGTCCAACTTGGCGAAAAGGCTGTGCTTCAACTCCGGGAGTTCCGGGACGGCTTCGATGATGAGGTCGGCTTCACCGACCGCTCGTGCAAGGTCGTCAACAGCGGTCAGGTTGGCCACCCACGCTTCGCGTTGGTCGGGCGTGGTTTTTCCTCTGGCGATGCCCTTTTCCCAAAACGCAGCGATGCGCTCCATGCCGCGCTCCAACCCTTCAGGAAACGCGTCGTAGAGGTTGGTTTTCCAGCCGGCTTGGGCACAGACTTGGGCGATGCCGGCCCCCATCGTTCCAGCACCAACGACGGCCACGCGACGAAGGGTCATGGTCGTGGCAGGGCAAGGACCTTCATGATGCTTGCTCGGATACGGTTTGTTTGGATTGAGCGAGAAGCACCCCACCCACGATCAGGGCAAACGCGACCGCAAGGGATGCCCCCGGGGTTTCATCCAACAACCGTTGGCCGCCAAGAATGCCAAAGGGGGGAACGAGGTAGACGTAGAACGCCGCCGGTCCAGCACCGATCGTCCGGATACCGTCAGCGAACCAAACGTAAGCCACGACGGTGGAGAACACGGCCAAGAACACGATGCCGATCCACGCCTCAAGACTGGGTGCGTTCCACGATGCGTTCTGGGCTTCGATGCTCGCCCACGGCGTAAGGATGAGCAGCCCAACCACGGAAGACCACACCGTCAGGTGAAGCGGGCTCAAGGGCTCACGAGCATCCTCGGGGGTTTGGGTCATGACACGCTTCATGACGATGGTGGAGGCGGCCCACGCAAGGGCGGAGCCTGCGATGAACGTGTTACCAATCCATCGGTCCATGGTTGGTATGTCGGTGTTGGGCGATGCGAGGAACAAAACGGCTACGCCGGCCAACGCTAACATCAGGCCTCCCAGCAGACGCCAGGTCATCCGTTCTTTCAGGAACAGGACGGCAAGGAACGCGGTGAACAGCGGGTTGAGGGTGATCATCAGCGAAGCATCACCGGCGGCGGTGAAACCCATACCGTACATGAACAGGACCTGGTACATGAACGTCGAAAACAAGCCGATGAGCGCCACTTGCTTCCATTGTGATGCTGATGGTAACACCCACTGGTCCGACCATTTGAGGTAGGCGAGGAACATCAGGACGACGATAACGTAGCGAATCCACGCCGCACCGATGGGCGGCAGTTCGGTAGCGACCACGCGACCGGCGGGCCAGCCCAGCCCCCATATCGCAGCGACGACGACCAACTTTGCGTGAACGGTGGCGTTGTTCATTCAAATCGCTCCAAGCCCAACTGCAGCATCCGGGTTCGGGGGAGGCCGATTTCCGGAAGTCCTGCGGCTGGGGCGTGGAGTTTGAGACCTTCAATCCTGTTCACGTAGAGACCGTAGCTGGCGATGTCGTCGGGTTTGTAGGGTGTGTCGAGGCCCATTCGCTGAAGCGTTTGGCACGCTTTTTCAGAGTAGATGGGGAAGAGGTTGGTCGAGAAGTGCATCCATTCCGAGATTCGCTGGGCATCGACTCCGTCAAGGGTCATCAAGTGCTCGAGCAGCGAGACGTCGGGGTAGTTCGTCGTTCGCAACACCATCTCGACCTCGTTCACGATGTCCTCGGGCCAAGCGAAGGGTGTTCGCTCAGCCCACTGGTCGGCGATGCTGATGTGTTCGATCGAGTGCTCGGCTTGGACGGCGTACAGTGACTCGATGTACGAGCGGTCTTCGTAGGCGTCCGTCACGAGGCCAGGAAGGTCTTCGAAGAAGCGTTCACACATCTCGGCGTCGACGCCGTAGAGGGCGACGGGAATCATCGGTGATCACTCCGACCTTCAAGCACTGGCGCCAATGCCGGAGGCGATTTGGCGAGCGGTCATGGGCTTCTCAGCGACCCATTGTTGCTTGAAGAGTTCCTTGAGGTCCTCTTCGTCCTGCGCAGTGGGCAAGTGAGCGGCCATGTAGGCGTCCCATTCGTCGTCGGTGCCTTCGAAGAGGGTGCCTTCCACGGTGTAGCGCTGGCGCTTGAAGTGGCCAATTTCACGGTGGAAGTTCTCGTGAGGTACGTAGAGATCGGCTGCACCTTCGGGGAGGTAGCCGCAGAGCTTCCTCACCTCACCCACGATTTCCTCATGGTAGTGCTGCCGTGCTTCTTCGTTGAGGTTTTCTTTCGAAACCTCGACGTCGGCTTCGAGTTTCTTGCGCTCGTCCCAGCGTCCCTTGATGCCCCAAACGTAGGCCCAGTGTGCGGAAGAGGACTCGTCGACACCAAACAAGTCGTGAGCGGTGGACACCCACTTGTTGATGTAGCGCTGCAGCATGTCAAGGGGGATCACGCCGGCCTTGATGATGCGGCGAAGGCCGTTGGAGCCGGTGCCCAGGTGGAAGGATTCCTCCTTGAGCATGGGGCCCATGCTGGCGGCCAAGGGCTTGAACGCTGACGTCGACAACATGCCGAGTTGGAACTTGCCGTCTCGGTCGACAAACATGGTGTAGCAGAAGAAATCCAGCCAGTGAGGCATGGGGCGGTTGAACGCACCCAGCAGTCGGTCGCCGTCCTGGGCGTTTCGCTCAAGCAGCTTCTGTGCCTCGCGTCGTCCTTGCTGGCCGAAGTAGGTCATGAGGAGGTAGGCCATTTGCCAGCCGTGGCGCTGTTCTTCGGCCATGATGCGGGCCGCTGCATAACGGTCGTAGTCGGTGGGTGCGGTGGCAAGGAGGTGGCGCTGCTGCTCGACGGAGGCAAACTCGGTGTCGCCCTGAACGGTGATCATGCTGACGAGGGCGTCTCGCATGCTCTGGTGGGGCACTTGGAGGGAGCGCTCCCACTTGGCTCGACCGGCGTAGTCGCCGAACTCGATGACGTCGCCCGCTCGCTCCCAGTCAAACTGGATGGAGAGGTCGAAGTCGCCCATCCACTCGCGGTCGTAGCCGACGTTGTCTTGCCAGGCTTTGAAGTTCTCAATCCAGTCGTCCCAGGTCTTCGGAAGGTTGTCCATGCTTCATGGTGGTCGGGGACCTCCTTATACCCTTTACGAACATGTTCGCACGAACATGTTAGTCGCTTTGCCGGCGAATCTCCTCGGTGAAGGCGTGAAACACCGCCGACTCGATGCGTTGGAGCTGGTTGGAGAGGGTCGATTTTGCCACGTTGAGTAACCCGGCGAGTTCGGTCAGGTTGATGCGACGAGGCACGTCCCAGTAGCCCTCCCTTGAGGCCACCTCAAACACCTCTCGCTGACGGGGCGTTAGCAACCGTGCGCCTGTGCTTCGAGTGGAGAGGAGTCGGTGCGGGATCTCATCGCTCCGAAATCGGTTGATAAGCGCCCGCATGGTGTCTCGGTTGCCCTCGACCGTCCATTCCACCCAACCGTCCCTGACTTCAAAGGGCGTCCGTGGTACCACACCGAGGTCGACGAGCGGGCGCAGGAACCCACCACCTCCCGCTGAAATGTTGACCGAAAACCGGCCGTCTTCGGGGTCGGTGCACACGTCGATACCCTCGTGACGCCGGACGGTTTCATGGATGGTTTCGTTGCTCCAGCACCGGGCCGTCCCCCGCCCCTTGCTCAGCGGCATGTGCTGTTCGATGCGGAGGGTTGCCGAAGGGTGCTGCCTTGTCACGTCGCCCGCCCAGTGGCCTTGAGGAAGCCGAACATCGATTCGGAGTTGCTGGGCCATGGTTTCGCCTCGTTGATTCAAAGGGGCCGCTGTTGCTCACGACGCACGACCTGACGGTTGGCGACATCGATGAGTTCGCTGTACGTCGTGGTGGACGTGGCGTCGAGCTTGACGCCCGGCAAGTAGCCGTCGCAAACGCCCGACGCCGCAAAGACCGCATCTTCGCTCTGGCAGAGGTCGGTCGCCTTCCAGAGGCGTGTCAGGTCGTCTCCGACCATCGTTCCTGCCCGGGCCTCTTCTTCCGGTGAACGAAACACCAGACGTCCCTCAAAGACCCCGCCGACGCCTCGAATGGCCGTGGCGGAAATGACGCCCTCCGGGGCCGCCCCGATGCCCATGAGCATGTCGTACGGACCGTCGTCTTTGGCGGCCCAGAGAGCGCCTGAGACGTCCCCGTCGCTCAGCAGGTGCAGTTGTGCGCCCGTCGCTCGAATCTCCTTGAACAGGTCTGCATGGCGGTCTCGGTCCAAGGCCACGATGCGAACATCAGCTGCCTGACAGTCGAGCACGTGCATCGCCTGTTCGATGTTGTACGCCACGCCGCCATCGAGGGCGACGTGATCGGCCAACAGGGGTCCAGCCGCCAGCTTGTCCATGTAGCAGTCGGGGGCGTGAAGCAGGGTGCCACGCGGCGCAGCGGCCAGCACCGCAATGGAGTTGGGCAGGTTGTCAGCGCAGTTGTTCGTGCACTCCAGCGGGTCGACGGCGATGTCGATTTGGGGAGCACCGGTTTGACCCACCATGGAACCGAGCTCCTCGCCGATGTAGAGCATGGGTGCATCGTCCCGCTCACCCTCTCCAATGGCGACGCGCCCGTCGAAGGGGACGGCGTCAAAGGTCCGCCGCATCGCCTCAACCGCTGCGTCATCGGCGGCGTTTTTGTCGCCCTTACCACGCCAGGCTGCGGAGGCGATGGCTGCTTGGTCAACCGCTTCAACGAAGTGATGTGCAAGGTCTCCAATGATGCCCATGGTGGAATGGAATCGCGGGAACGCCATCAAGTCAGCGGTTCAATTTTGCTTGAATTTCTCGACCACTTCAAGGTCGGAGATTCGGGCCACGGGGTACTGGCCTTGGTCGTCTTTTTCAAGCGATTTGACCATGTCAAAAGCGCACAACAGCCCTGCGGCGACACCGGTCAACGCTTCCATCTCAATGCCGGTTTTGTAATGGGCACTGACGGTCACCGTGCACCACAGGCTTGCCCCTTCCCACGTCCAATCAACGGTGGTCCCCTCGAGCGGGATGGGGTGGCAGTGGGGAACGATGCGTGGGGTCTCTTTGACCGCCTGCACGGCAGCGATGGTGGAGGCCTCAAGCACGTCGCCTTTCTTGATGGCGCCTGCAGTGATGGCGGCTTTCGTGGCTTCCCTGAGCACGACGCGCCCTCGGGCCGTGGCTCGACGCTCGACGACCGGTTTCTGTCCGATGTTCACGATCCCTTCGATGGACTTCTCGCTCATCCCAACCCCTCTTTCCAGGTCTCCCCGAGCGTGGTGACCTCTTTCTTCCATATGGGTGCTTGCTTCTTGAGTTCGTCGATCAGCCACTCGCAGGCTTGGAAGGCCTCTTTTCGGTGCGGGCTGCCAACGTGAATGGCCACGATGGGTTCCTGCGGCCCGACCGCCCCGGTCCGGTGGGCCATGGCCACCGAAAGCACACCGAAACGGTCCACGGCTTCGTCGGCAAGGCGACGCAGGACGGGCGTCAGTTTGTCCTGCCAGGCATCGAATTCCAATCTCAACACGTCCGCCTGGCCTTCCGTTTCTCGGGTTAAGCCAACAAACGAGACGACGGCACCGCAACCCTCGGTGTTCAACTTCGAACGGAGGACGTCCGGTAGAAGCACATCGGGTGCCTCTTCCACGACCACGCGCAGCGACATACCCCTCACGAGGGGAGGGCATCATTCAAACCTCACGCCTCCATGGCAATGCATGGCCGATGCCACGTCGCCGTCCAAACCCATCACCATCATGGGTGCTGGCCTCTCCGGATTGGCGGCCGCAACCCTGCTGGCTCGGGCCGGTCGTGAAGTGCACGTTCACGACATCCGGCATGACTCCGGTGCCCGCTTTGACGGTGATTTTCAAGCGTTGGAAAACTGGAGCATGGACGATGATTTCTTCGACCAACTCGAACGCTGGGGCTTTGATTCTTCGGCGTTCAAATCAACGTCGTTTTCGGTCGTGGACCTGATTCATCCTGACGACGTCATCACCCAAGCCAAAACCGACGGTGTCGCCTATCGCATCGTGGAACGAGGCACCTCGGACCACACCATCGACCAGGCCTTCAAGCGCATGGCCCTCGAGGCCGGAGCAAGCCTTCACTACAAGTCGAGGATCGACGAAAACGAGGCCGATATCGTCGCCTGCGGTCCGAAAGACACCTCCGCCATCGCTCTGGGTGAAATTTTCCACACCTCGCACCCCAACCATATCGCGTTTCAACTCAACGACAAACTTGCACCCGGCGCTTACTCTTACCTCATCGTCATCGACGGCGTGGGCTTGATTTGCACGTGCCTGTGGCGCAAACAAAAGAAAAGCGAACGTTTCCTGAACGAGACCATCGCCTGCTACCAGCGCCTCTACCCCGAAATGGACATGCAGCCCGTGAAGCGGGTGGGTGGAAAAGGTGACTTTACGCTCAACGGGTTCTACACCGTTCCTCAAACGGGTCAGCATTTTGTCGGAGAGTCGGGCGGTCTTCAGGACTTCATGTGGGGCTTCGGGATGCGCATGGCGGTGTGGTCCGGCGTTCTGGCTGCGGAGGAAATGTTGGGTGGTCGACCCTACGAGAAGGAGGTTCGCCGCCAACTGCTTCCTTACGTCCAGACCAGCGTGGCCAACCGGTGGCTCATGAACCGGGTGGGCGACCGCACCTTCAAGCGCATGTGCCTGCAGTGGATGCGCGATCAGGAACGCAGCGGCGACGGGCTTCGGTGGATCGGGAAATTGTTCCGACCGAGCTTGTTCAAACGGATCGTGTTCAGGGTCACGTCCCCGTTCATGCTCAAGCGCATGTCGGGCCCTACTCGACCGCTTCGCTTGCCCTTCAGGAAAGCCAAGCCCCGGGACACGTGGGAGCAGAGTGAGGAAGCGCTGCAGGTGAAGGCCCGGTGGGAAGCGGTGCGCCGAGGTGGCGGTCATGTGTCGTTCACCAGCAACGCCGACGGCGAGGCGCAAGAAATCTCAGCGATTTCTTCATAATGCCAATCCCGGTGGCACAGGGCATGAGCGACCTCTACGGATTGAAACTGGAACCGATGCCAAACCGACTCGTCAATTACGGCGTGACCGAGAACGGTATCGCCGTCATTGAATTGACCTCCGATTCGGCCGGTGCACCGCTGGAGGGACCCAACGACCGCTCGCCCAACACCTACACGCACGGTATGATGAGGGACATCGACGAAGCCATCGTCCGTGCTCGTTTTGACGACAGCGTGACCTGCATCGTCTTGACCGGGAACGGGGCCTCATTCTTCTCTGCTGGTGCCTCCATCCAGATGCTCAACAGCGTCAGTCCGGGCTTCAAGTACAACTTCTGCCTTCACGCCAACGAGACCCTGTCTCGGCTCGAGCAAACCGCCAAACTCGTCGTCTGTGCCATCAACGGCCACGCCGTCGGTGGTGGACTCGAAATCGCCATGGCGGCCGACATCCGCATCGCCCGCAAGAATTCCGGTAAGGTTGGTCTTCCCGAGATCAACCTCGGCGTGCTGGCCGGAACCGGTGGCACCGCTCGTCTGACCCGTCTCATCGGGAAGGCCAAAGCCCTCGAAATGATGGTCACCGGCGAACTGATGTCCTTCGAGGACGCTCACGCTTGCAACCTCATCAACCACATCTGGGAGGGAGATCCCGATGATTTCCGTCGAGACATCCTGGATTGGTGCAGTCAATTCACGCTGCCCAACAAGGCCGTGAAGGCCGTTGGCAACATCAAGCGCTCGTGCCAAACCGGCCCAGAAATTCCGTTCGAGTACCATCTGGCGCTCGAGCGTGAACTCCAAGCCGCCCTCTTCAACAGCAGCGACGCCAAGGAAGGCATCGCCGCTTACGTGGAAAAGCGCGTGGCCAACTTCACCGGTGAGTGAACTTCGGCGTGGTATTCATGGACGACATCCACGTTCCAGCCGACGTCCCCGACGAGTTGATCGACACCTACCTGGACAACATGCGAGCCGCCACCGCTGGCACTGGCAACATGAACCTCTTTGCCTGCGATCAGAAAATCGAACACCTGAACGACGATTTCTACGATGGCGGCAAGACCATCCCGCTGTCCTCCAACAACCCCGGCCACTTGTTTGAAATCGGTGCTCGCGCTCATGCCGACGGTACGATTGGCGTCCTTGCGGGTCAGTGCGGACTCATCGCCCAGTACGCTCGCGACCACCCCGATATTCCCTACCTTGTGAAACTGAACTCGAAATCTCACCTTGTCAAAACCGCCCAGCGAGACCCCATCAGTCAAGCCCTGTGGGACATGGACGACGTGATGTCGCTGGTTCACAACGGCATCAACGTGGTGGGCATCGGCTACACCGTGTACATCGGCAGCGAATACGAACACGAAATGCTGACCGAAGCGGCTCATTTCATTCGCCAGGCTCACGAACTCGGCATGATTTCCGTCGTGTGGATGTACCCCCGAGGCCAAGCCGTGGCCGACGAGAAGGACCCGCAACTCATCTCGGGGGCCGCTGGCGTGGCCAGCTGCATCGGCGCGGACTTTGCCAAGGTGAATTATCCCCGTGCATGGGACGGCATGACCCAACCCGAGTCGCTCCGGATCGCCGTTGAGGCCGCCGGTCGAACCGGCATCATCTGTTCGGGCGGAGGGACTCTTCCTCCGCGGGAATTCCTTCAGCGACTTTACGA
>MDTE01029446.1_pt1 | contig 12623 bp, 6 predicted proteins | sample 811231 | NCBI WGS metagenome assembly MDTE01 (sample SAMN05326651, study PRJNA326480) | marine metagenome | isolation source: seawater | place: Indian Ocean: Red Sea | collected 2010
CAGACAACCTGGCCCCCGGCATCGATTTCACGTCGCCCTTCGCAGTCCACTACCCCAAGTGCGGCTATTTTATCGCCCTCTAAACCGATTTCCCCAGTCCACCCAGGTGTCCCAGTACCATCTATGATATGGGCATTTCTAATTACTACATCCAGCATCTCATCCCTCCTGCATTGGCTCTCAATAGACCACCGCCAGAGTACCTGAGCGCTGATCTTCACCCCTTTCAACGCGCACGGCAATGCGGTAAACATAGAGCCCTGGAACCACCAACTGTCCGCCCCCATCCCGGCCATCCCAGGAAAAATTGAAGCGGCCGCTGCCTGGCAAGACCTCCTCCATTACCCGGACCAGCCGACCGGATAGATCAAAAATCTCCAGCCGCAAGGGTACGGCATCGGTCACCTGTAGCAGATTGAATGAAAACGCTACCAACTCGTTCACCCCATCGCTATTGGGTGTTAAAATACGGGGTTCCACGAGCAAATTGGCCAGCAAAAGCTGGGAAAGTGAAGTCCGCACGCTCAGAACTTCGCTAGCTAACTCATCCGCTGCATTGCCCGGGTTAATCCGCTGGGCCAGTTCTAGTGGTCGCTGGGAATCTCGCACCCAACCGGTAAAAGGCGTGCCATAACGCAATACCGGGGCCCTAAAAATCACCTCCACCAGTTCGCCCGAATCCCCCGCCTGCAAATGACGGGGCAGATTGACGGCAAAAAGAGTGGAATCAGCGGCCAGAATTTCGCTATCAAGCGCTACTTCAACGCGGCCGATTTTCACTGCATCCACCCCGCCCAGGCCAAAGGGCGTCGATATTTCAATCCGATCGAAGCCCGAGTGCTGGGCCCGGATTGTGGCTTCAATGGCGTAGACGAATTGCACGGTCTGACCCAGCGCGACATCGGGCGGATAGATTTCCCCCAAAATCTCCTCGGCCAGCGGCGGGCGGGTGGCCGAAAATTCGATGAAATCCAATTCCCCACCGTCTGTGGTAGTAAGCAGCAAGTCCACTTTCAGTTGAAACACCGAATTGGGGCTCGGCGACAGTACGAAGGTACCGCTGCTATCGGCAAAATCGTAGGGCGGCGACCAGAAACTCCAGTTTTCGCGATCGTAGGTGATCTCGCCAGCTTCGCCGGGCTTGAGGCGGGCAAAGGCGGCCCGATCCAATAACCTGCCCTCTTTGTCAAAGGGCGTTGCTTCACTACTACGGCCGGTGAAGCGCCAATACTGGTTGGGATCCAGATCCCTGCCCGCTCGCGTCTGGATAAAAATCTTAGCCTGCCGATCCCGTCGTCCCCGCCAGCGGATATTGCCCCAGATCGCCGGCTCCTCCAAATCGATAAAGGAACTGATATAGGTGGATTGATTGATATAGCCCTGTCCGTAGACCTCAACCTCGGCCACCCGCACCAACTGAGGCGAGCGCCGGTGCAGCAGCAGATCCACACTCCGGGCCAGCGAGGGGGCAAAGCTCACGTCAATAATATGGTTGACATTCTCGGGTACCCTGTGGACGACGTCCCCCTCGAGCCGACTGCTCGCATCGATAAACCCCGAGCGGGATCTAAAACTTCCAATTCCCGGAGTAAGTTTTGTGCTGCTATTGGCTCCCACATCGAGCACATCGGGAAAGTGGTGCTCTGCAAGCGTCACCAGCCGAATCCGATTTACCAGGAAAAGCCCGCCCAGATCGACGCTGATCAGGTGCGGCTGGATGAATTCCTGCGTGATGAACTTGTTCTGTATGGAAACCTCGAGCCACTCGTAAAAGCTTGTGAGATCCCCATCGACCATAGCCATTGACTCATCGGTTACCAGACTCGAACGCCCGTGTCCAACCTGGACGTAGGGTCCTCCGTCCCGCGCCAGACTGGTAAAGGCTATATTCTCCCCCGGACGGACAAAGATCGGCCGCAAGATTCCTTCTTCCAGTCCCTCCGCATCCAGGCCAAACTGTTCTTCAAACGCACTCCACTGCAAATGATGAAAATTGAGATCCTGCTGATTCGGCGGGGATTCGTTGGACCCACCAATGCGGAAAATTTCTACCCCGCTGGAGCCGCCTGCAAACAGCCCATTTAAAAGACCGCCCCAAAGCAAAATTTGCAGCACCCACTGCAGCGTTTTTTTTTCCCTCCATTCCATTTCGGTTACCTTTAGCGGCCATATGGTCGGCGCATGGAACTATACAATAAACCACGGCGACCGTTTCCAAACGCTGGTCAACGCCGCATGCGGCCTTAACGGCGTGTTGGTCCTAAACCCCATTGAGGACGGGAAACTATTCTCCCCCTCTTGCACACTTGGCGCACCGGCGCCGCTGTGGATAATTTTCTTGGGAGCCCTTAGGACGGATCCCCTACCTGCCAGCGATGTTTTTCCACCCCATCCATGTCCAGTTCAATGCCAAATCCCGGCCCCTCGGGCAAGACGATGCAACTGTTTTCTACTTTCAGCGGCTCGGTTATAATCTCGTCGCGCCACTCGATCCCGGTGACGAACTCCATCGGGGCCACATTGGGAATGGAGGCCATCAGATGACAGGCGGCGATGATGCCCACCGGCCCCTTGGTATTGTGCGGCGATATCGGCACGTGGTAGGTATCTGCAATCGCCGCGATCTTGCGGACCTCGGTGATGCCCCCTGCGTACATCAGATCCGGCTGCGCCACATCAATGCCGTCCAGATCCAGCAGCTGCCGGTAGTGGCTCTTGGTGTTGAGCCGCTCGCTGCCCATGACCGGGATCGAGATCTCCCGCCGCACCTTTGGATAGGCACTCAAATCCTCGGGAGGGACCGGATCTTCAAAAACATAAAGGTCATAGGGTTCCAGGGCCCGGGCCAGGCGCACGCAAGCCGACACGGTAAAACGACCGTGACAATCGATCAGCAGCTTGACATCGGGGCCGACCGCTTCTCTGGCCGCGGCGTAGTGCTCAGCGGTCTCCTTCGGGTCGCCATCGTCCGCATACTGGTCGAACATGCGGGACGAGCTTGCACGGGTGCTGCTCTTAAGCGCGGTGTACCCTTGTTCCACCTTTTCGAGCGCCATTTTTGCCGATTCCTCCGGGGTGGCGCCATAAAAGTGGGTATAGACCTCGACCCGATCGCGAAACTGGCCGCCCAGCAAATCCACCACGGACATATTGGCTACCTTGCCTTTGATATCCCACAGGGCCTGATCAATGCCGCTCATGGCGCTCATCCACACCGGCCCGGTCATGCGCCAGATGCCGCTGTGAGAGGAAATTCGATAAATCTTGTGCCAGAGAAACTCGATGCGCGCGGGGTCCTCGCCGATCAGTCCCTCTTTCAGATGCTCGATGGCCGCGCAGACGACCGGTTCTTTGTTCGAGTAAGTGGCCTCCCCCAGGCCGACGATTCCCTCATCGGTAAAAACCCGGACAATGGTCCACTTGCGGCCCGGCGAATTAATCAAAACGGTATCGATGTCGCGGATTTTCATAGCACCTCCTTGTTGAATTTAATTGCCTAGCTGGACAAAATTTAAATCTGCGTGAGAAAGCTGCCTTTATGGCCGGTGATATAATCGAGTACTAAAAATAACCCGGCCCCGATAATCTCTCCCAGAATAAGGCCGAGGAAAAAGGGGCGCAAATTCTTATAGAGCCGGCTGCCGCCGTATTTGAGGATGAGCAATTTGAGCAGCCAGGCCAGAAACGCGGCACCGAAGATATGGCCGGTTTTCCAGTTGGCACTGATGGCATAACCCAGCGGATTGAGCGGCCACCATACAAAGCGATGCCGAACCCACATCAGCGCCCCCATTATAGTTCCGCCAATGCCCATGAAGAGCCAGGAATCCAGACGCGGCCCGGTGAGTTCGGCGGCAATCCGCGGCGCCATATCCTTGGGTCCGTAGGTGGCAGCTCCCCAGCCAAAGAACAGGGCGTTGAGATTGATGCCGCCGTATTTATAGGCCAGAACCATGGTCATGTAGGACGAGCCGACAAGGCTCACCAGAATGGCGATGACTACGGCCCAGAACAAGCGGCGTCTGGAACCGGCGATGCTCTCGCTCATTTTCAAGCCGTTGGCCACCGACGACATCACGAATGAGCGAATCTCGGAATGCCAGCCATAGGTAAATCCCAGGGCCACCAATCCCGATGCCCCCAGCACCGAGCTGCCGGCTCCGGAAATCACAAAAGTCGAGGTCATAATCGGCGGCCGCATAGCCGGGATGCCGCCCTCGGCCACCACCCGGGTCAGCCCCAGGAACAAAACCATGGCGCCAAAAATAAACATCAGAGTTATTGGCAAGGGCAATCCGGCCATTTTCAGTCCCGTCGCCAACAAAACCAGCGCCATAAGCAACCCGATGGCCGCTTGCTTGTAGGAAAGCATTTCGTCGTCATCCTCTATATCGGATGCCCCGTAGAACGCCTTGCGGAAAACCGCCTGCAGGTGCGAGCGCGCAACCCATAAACCAATCAGCACAAAAACGATCATGGCGCCCATGCCCTGGTGGGCCAGGTAGGGCTCGCGCGAGTAGAGATCCATGCGCTCGCTGCTTTGTAGCCCGATGACATTGAAAATGCCGCGCTGAATCGTCGTCAAGGTGTAAAAAACCCAGATCGACGCCGAAATGTCCAGGCTGACAAAGTAAAAGAATCCAATCCAGGGCGGGCTGAACTCAAAATTCAAATTGACTGTATTGCGAAATAGAGGCAAAAGTATGCTCTTGGTAAATGCGGGCACGCTGGGATAGTAGGCGTGCAATCCATTGATCCCCAACAACAGGAATGAAAGGGCAAATCCCAGCCACATAGCTTTGCTTCTAAAAAACGGACTGCCGATTATCCCCCCCCTTTCCTGCTGGATCATCTCCATGGGCACCTGGACCAGCGGGTAGACCAGCTTTTCCCGCTCTATCCACTGGCGGCGGAGAATGACCATGCTGCAGATCATGGCAAAACTGAGGATTAGAAAAAAACCATACCAGTAGCTCAGCGGCAAAATCCAGGGTTCCCAGGGAATTGGCGTGTCCTTGGGCAAGCCTTCAAAAAAATAAAGCGCCACATGGTCGCCCTGCGGAATCATCCACTCGGGAATATACTGATTGTAGAGAAAATTCCAGTTATTCTCGGGGGTGGCGTAGTAGGTGGAGCCGACCAGACTGGGAATGATGAACTGGGTAAACCCCATGCCGGGGATACAGCAGGCTACCACCAGCATGATGTAAATGGTGATCAACTCGGCCTGGTTCAGGGCCAGGGCACGGCGTACTAGGGCAACCAGGGCACTGGCCAGCACGACAAAAAAGAAAAAAAGCAACGAGGCCGGCGTACTGAAATTCAGGCTCAAATAGGAACCGCGGATCATATTGGTGGCATAGGCATCGAAGAAGTTGAGTAGAAAGGCCAGCACCGCCCCGATCAGAATCCCCCGCAATGGAATACCGCTCATGCCCTGATTTCCCACTTGCGGGGACGACTCAAGCCACTGGTTGTATACCCCTGGAATTTGCTTTTCCAAACCCTTTCCTCTCACCATCTGAACTGCTGCAGCCTCACCTGGCCACTTTACAAAGTAGCCTTAGTTTCCCAGCCCGACAAACCTGGTGCCACCGGGCGTAATAATCCGTCAATTTATAACCCCCAACCCTGTTATCCGAGCTCCTGCCAAATGTGATTGCACCACCCCAGAGGTAGACGCTACAAGCCCTACACCTGGGTGAGGAAACTGCCCACATGTCCGCTCAAATAGTCGATCGCCAACCAGCAACCAGCAGCCACTATTTCTCCCAGGATCAAACCCAGGAAAAAAGGCCGCAGGGCCCTGTAGAGTTTGGGACCGCCGTACTTGAGGATCACCAGTTTCAGCAACCAGGCCAGAAAGGCACTGCCAAAGATGTGACCCGTCTTCCAGTTGGCACTGATAACGTAGCCCAGCGGACTGAGAGGCCACCACAAAAAGCGGTGTCGAACCCACATCAGGGCCCCCATTACACTGCCTCCAAGGCCCATAAACAGCCAGGCATCCAGACGCGGGCCGGAAAGTTCCGCGGCAATCCGGGGGGCCATATCCCGGGGGCCAAAAGTAGGCGCCTGGCCGACAAAAAAGAGCGGATTGAGATTGATCCCACCGTGCTTGTAAGCCAGAAATATGGTCATGTAGGATGAACCGGCCAGACTGACCAGAATGGCGATGACCACGGCCCAGAACAAGCGCCGTTTCGATCCGGTGATGACCTCACTCATTTTGAGTCCATTGGCCACCGACGACATTACAAAGGAGCGTATCTCTGAATGCCAGCCGTACGAAAACCCCAAAACAACCAGACCGGAAGCCCCCAAGGCCGATGCCCCAACCGTTGAAATCACGAATGAATTGGTCATAATCGGAGGCCGCATGGCCGGCAGGCCGCCTTCGGCAACTACTCGGGTCAACCCCAGAAACAACACCATGGCACCAAAAATGAACACCAGCACCGCCAGGGGCGGCAGACCTGCAACCCACAAACCAATCGCCACCAATCCCAGTCCGGCGAGCAGCCCATAAGCCGCCTGTTTATAAGACATGATCTCGCCGCCATCATCGACGCTGCTATCCCGGTAGATTACCTTTCTGCACACCTCTTTCAATTGTCCGCGGGCCACCCATAGTCCGACCAGCACAAAAACGATCATGGCCCCCATGCCCTGGTGCGCCATAAAGGGCTCGATCGAATAAAAATCGATCCGCTGCGTACTCTGCACACCAAGGAGATTAAAAATGCCGCGCTGAATAGTGGTAAGCAGGTAAAACACCCAGATCGAAGCTGAAATATGCAGGTTTACAAAATAGAAAAAACCGGTCCACGGCGGGCTGAACCAGAAATTCAGCCCGACAGAATTTGGAAACAAGGGGATTGGAAAATGCCGGTTGATATGGGGCAGCGAAGGATAGTAGGAATGCAGCCCCTCAATGCTCAACAAAATAAAAGCGAGGGCGAAACCAAGCCACATGACTTTGCTTTTAAAAAAAGAGCGGCCGATGAGTCCACCCTTTTCCTGCTGGATCATCTCCATGGGTACCTGGACCAGAGGATAGACCAGTTTTTCCCGTTCCACCCATTGCTTGCGCAGAATGACCATCCAGCAAATCATGGCCAGACCAAGAGCGAGAAAAAATCCGTACCAGTAGGACAGCGGCACAACCCAGGCTTCCCAGGGAATTGTCGCTCCCTTTGGCAAACCTTCAAAAAAAAAGCGCGCGACATCGTCGCCCTGGGGAATCATCCATGCGGGAATGTATTGATTGTAGAGAAAATCCCAGTTATTCTCGGGCGTGGCGTAGTAAGTGGAGCCCAGCAGGCAGGGTATAATGAACTGCGTGAACCCCATGCCGGGAATGCAGCAGGCCACCAGCAGCATGACGTATATGGCGATCAACTCGGCCTGGCTCAAAGCCAGAGAGCGGCGCAAAAAGCTAACCACCCCACTGGTGAGTACCACAAAAAAGAAAAAAAACAGCGCCGCCGGGGTACTGAAATTCAGCGTCAGGTACGAACCCCGGATCATGGTGGTTGCATAGGCATCCAGGAAATTGAGCAGGAATGCCAATACCGCACCGATCAGGATCCCCCGCATGGGAATGCCGTTCAGACCCTGATTTTCCCCTTGCGAGGACGACTCAAGAAAGCTGTTGTATGCAAGTGGAATTTTCTTTTCCAAATCCTATCCTATAAACGCGCCACTTTACAAAGCCGGCGCTGGTTACTCAGCGCGAAAAACGACTGCCAATGGACGAGTATCTATTTGAAAAAAGGCTAACTTTCAATTAATTGCGGCGGCAAATCAGGCCCTTGCCGAGCAAGAAAAGTTTACCTGAGCCCATCCGGGGGAAATAATTGTTTTATATTTTAAATACTACGTTTGCAGCCACATTTTTTTGGGACAATTACACTAAGTGAAATGCATACCCTGCTACCTCTGCTGATCTTTTTCGCGGCTCTTTGCCTGCGCCTCATCTATATATACGAAATTGCGGCCAATCCCTTTTTTATTGCGCCGGTCGTTGACGCCCACACCTACTGCTTGCAGGCCAGAATAATAGCGGCCGGCCACTGGTTAGACTACTCGCCCGGGCCCTTCTGGCAACCCCCCCTCTATCCCTGGTTCCTCGGCGTGCTCTACTATCTGGCAGGCGAGCAGTTTTTCCTGGTGGCACGGATTGTCCAGGCCATTTTCGGCGCCCTTTCCTGCACCCTGCTCTACCTCGTGGGCAAAGAACTTTTCAACTGCAAAGTCGGTATGCTAGCGGCCCTGGCCCTGGCTTTGTACGGCCCCGCCATTTACTTTGACGCCGAACTCTTGCCCGCATCCATAGCCGTCCTGCTGCTGCTCCTGCTAGTGCGGACCTTGCTCCGCGCCAGCACAAAAAACGCTGCTCGATTGTGGCTTGCAACAGGCCTGCTACTGGGCGTGGCCGCCCTCAATGTACCCACTATCCTCATTCTGCTACCCGGCCTGGTGCTGTGGGCTTACCTGGGGAGACGAATTCCCTGCCCGCGGCGCTGCCTGCTTTTAATAGGCGCGGGGTTGCTGCTGGCCATTGCGCCCATAACCCTGAGGAACTATTTGCTCGGCGACGAATTCGTCCTCATCTCCTGGAACGGCGGCATCAACTTCTTTGTCGGCAACAACCCCAACTACCCTGAAACCACGCAGATTCGTCCCGGGCAACCCTGGCTGGAATTGATCGGCCGGGCGCGCGCTGCTGGCTACGCCAACGGGGCTGAAAATTCCGTCTTCTTTTTCAAAGAAGCCTGGAACTACATGCGCTCCCAACCCACCGACTACGCGCTTTTGCTGGTCGCTAAATTCGCCTCGTTCTGGAAGGGTGATGAAATTGGCCGCAACCGCAACATATACTATATCCGCAACTTCTCGCAGCTGCTTTCCCTCACTCTGTGGAAGCAGGTCCTGGCCTTCCCCTTTGGCCTTGTTGCCCCCCTGGCCCTGCTCGGCTTTGCATTGGTTTTCAAGCATAAAGGACCGCTGCACCTCGTCTTGATTCTGGTATTTTCCTATACCGCGGGTGTGGTCCTCTTTTTCGTCACCGCTCGCTATCGTTTACCCCTCGTCCCTTTGCTCCTGCTGCTGGCCTCTTATGCCCTCTACTGGCTTTTCGAGCACAGGCGGCGCCTCGGCGGCACCTTTTTTGCCGCAGTTGGGGCACTCGTTCTGCTCGGAATCTGGAGCAACTACGACAGCGCACCAATGGATATGGAGGGAGATGCAGAGGTCTTTTACAACCTGGGCCACGCATATGTTGAAACCAGACAGCTGGACAAAGGAATCGAAGCCCTTGAAAAGGCGGCCCGAATGGCCCCGAACGACGCCGAAATTCTGGTCAGTCTTGGCACTGCCTATGCCTTTAAGAAAGCCTTCAAAGCCGCTGAAAAGCCCCTCAAACCCGCTGCCCGCCTCTATCCCGAGCGCCTGGATATACGCTTAAATCTGGCCAATACCTATTTTTCCTTAAAAAGATACAGGGAGGCCGCCGCTGAATATGGCGCTGTACTCGCCGCCAATCCCACCCACCTCGATGCCCTGCGCAGTGGAGCGCGGGCGCTGGCCCGATCCGGCCAGGTCGATGAAGCTATCAACTACTACGAACGCCTGTACCGGTTCAAACCCATAACGCTAGAACCCTTGCTGGCTCTGGGGTATCTGTACGGAAAAAGCCGCCGACCCGACCAATCCCTGCGCTACTACCAGGAGGCCCTGATGCTCGACCCCAACCACCTTACCGCAAGGCTGGAAATCGGCCAGCTCCTGCTGGCAAAAAACGAACTGGAGCAGGCCCTGGAGATTCTGCACCTGGGCGCCCGTCAGCACCCGCGAAATCCACGCATAGCAGAGCTGCTGGGCCAGATCTACGAACGTCGGAACAACTGGGAAGAAGCAATTGAGCTTTATCGCAAGGTCCTCGAACTGGATTCAGACTACCCGGATATTGCCGCCAAACTCGAGCGACTTTATCGCCGCCTCGATAGCCCCCCGGCCAGATGAACTGGGCCTCATAAAGCACCGAAAACCTCGTCGAGGGCAATGCTTCGACCGCTGCGAACCGAGCGGGAAAGTGCAGCGGCGATGCCGATATCCAGCATCGCATCCACCGGTGGGTTGTGCACCAGGGTGCGGCTGTCCAGAGCAGCGAGAAACGCCCCGGCCTGGCGGACGAAAGGCGAGGGGGTGTTTTTAAACGAACGCTCCTCCTTGCCATCCTGGCGAAATACGGTCAGAGTATCTTCGGTGATCTGCAACCCTCCTCTGGTGCAGACGAAGCGGGTGTCCGCATCTAGCATTCCTGCAGGACCGGCATAACTGGCCGTGGCGGCGGCAATAGCACCGTTGGCAAATCCGATACTGGCCGAGCAACTCTCCTCCAGAACTTTACCCTCTCCCGTCTGGGCTTTGCGGTTGGCCATGGCAGTAACCGTCTGCGGCGACCCCAGAATCCAGCGAATGGCATTCATATAGCAGTAGCTCAGATGGGTCAAGGGCATGCCGCCGCTTGCCTCCTGATCGTAGTACCACTGCTCCGGATCGGCATTCCACAGGGCCATGCTGATCGCCATGATCGGGTCTCCCAAGCTCCCTCCCCGAACCAATCTGCGACTCTCCTCCCAAACCGGATGATAGCGCCGCTGGTAGCCTGCTTCGACAATTTGCCCTCGCTGCTGCGCCCGGTCCACAATCTGCTGCCCCTGCTCCAAACCAGAGGCCAGACAACCACCGATGAGTACATCAAAGCCTGCATCCAGGGCCCATAAAGCTATTTCGTCCTGTATCTTGTGAGGCGTTTCAATCAAAATTGCATCCGGCCCATTCTCGGCCAAACGGCGATAATCGTCGTAGTAGCAGCTACAATTCAACTCTGCGGCACAGGCCCGGGCGCTCGCCTCGTGGCGCGCCGCTACGCTGCAAATCTGTGCGCCGCTGTCCAGAAAAGCTCGGCCTCGGGCCCGGGCCATGTTGCCGGCCCCGGCTATGGCAATCCGTTTCATAATCAAAGGCTCCGTCTTGTGAGTATTCCCTTAGTAAACACTGGCCACAATTTTGCTTACTATAACTTCCTCATCAGGGGCATCCACAGCCAGCCCCAGGCGGCAAAGATACAAGCCCGGAGGCACCAGTTCATTGCTGAAATTCCTTCCATCCCAAACCACCCTCTGCCTACCGGCAATATTTACTACCCGCTTTTCGAGCCGCTGCACCAGCCTTCCATCGAGGCCGAATACCTCCAGTAGAAGCATTTTGGAACCCAGAATTTTGAATATGGGAAAAGTAAATTCGACGACATCATTAATGCCGTCTCCATTAGGTGTAAAAGGATTGCTCGAGACCTCCACTGCACCCAACATTCCGCTATCGAAGGGCAGGAACACCGTCATATCGCTGCCAGCACCCAGGCTGCTGGCATCCCCTGCATCAACTCGCTGCCACACCTGCTCTTTCCCCTCTCCCAAGCCGACCGAAAGAGTAAAGGGATTGCTCGCCAGGAAAAGTTCCGCAGCAAAGCGCAATGCCACCAGTTGCTGCCCCAGTTCTATAGGCGCTGGCAACTTCACCCACAAAGAATCGGTGCCGGTGTCGTAGCGCACCAGTTCATCCAGACCATAGAAGAGCCCACCCCCAGCCGCCAATTCGCTCTCCGTCCCCACGGCCACATCCTCCAGTGCCGCAATTGTCCCAGGGGGCAACTCCACCAGCAGCTGATCAAAACCGAAATCGCCACCCTGGAGCTGAGCCTGCAGCAACAAGCTGAAGGACTGAAGCCGCCCATTTTGTTCGATTAGCTGCGGCGCTATCTCCCCCGTGAGGCGGCTGGCCAGGGGATCGTCCAGCCGTATATTCAGGCGGCGCAGCGCCACAGCCTGGTTGGGATCATCAGTGGTCAGGGTCGCTTCGACCAGTGCAAACTGGCGTGGACTGGGCGAGGCGACCGCTACTCCAGAGAGCGAATAAAATCTACTCCAGTTGCTCCAGCCTTCGCCGGGAATCGTGGTTACGACCGAATCACCCTTCTGAAAACTGAGCAGTTTGCGGTATTTTTTTTCTGTAACTTCCACCCCGGTGTTAGTGTAATAATGAATTTCTGTTTTGAGCTGGTTGCCGGTGCGGGTGCGAAACTTCAACTCGGTGCCGGACGGAATTTCCGCCTCCCATTCGATATTAGATAAAACCCGGGGATTTCGTCCCAGTTCAATCAGGGGGGAACGCAGGGATACCTGGGGCAAAAACCCGCGACCGAAAAGTTGAATTTCCCGCATACCCGAACGAAGACTGTGATGGACGAGGTGGTAATCCATCTTGAAATGGCGGGCTTTGATGAGCTCAAAAGAGTTTTCCTGTAGAAAGAAGCTGCGGTTCAACTCATTTGCCAGGTTATCCGTGCTGCCTCTTACAATCAAGGGCGTATAGATCAGGCTGCCATCCGGCGCCCGACGTCCATCCGAAAGACTGAGAACGTAGTTGGGAAATCCTCCCCCTATTTTGGTGAAGAGAATGAGGCTGCGATCAATCCAAAACCAGGCGCCCAGGTCAAATAAAACATGGCGATCCGGTTCTTTGAAAACTTCGCCAAGCTCCCCACCGCCCCCCAA
>MDTE01001496.1_pt1 | contig 12621 bp, 14 predicted proteins | sample 811231 | NCBI WGS metagenome assembly MDTE01 (sample SAMN05326651, study PRJNA326480) | marine metagenome | isolation source: seawater | place: Indian Ocean: Red Sea | collected 2010
ACCTGATCTACCTATTCCACACTGTACTTCATCTAAGATAAGAAGAATTTTTTTTTTATTACAAATTTTTCTTAATTCTCTAAGACACCATGGAGGTATGACTTTAATACCTCCTTCGCCCATTATTGGTTCAATCATTATAGCAGCAGTTTTGCTTGTAATTTTTCTTTTCAATTCCTTATGGTTGCCAAATTTAAAATGATCAAATCCTCCCACTTTTGGGCCAAATCCCTCTACCATTTTTTTTGATCCGCTAGCATTTATTGCTGCTATAGTTCTTCCATGAAACGAATTTTTAATACATAGAATTCTATTTTTTTTTGGTTGCCCTATTGAATAAAAATATCTCCTAGCAACTTTTATGGCAGCCTCTGTAGCCTCTGCTCCACTATTTTGAAAAATAACAGCATCAGCAAAAGTTCTCTTAGTTAATTTTTTAGCTAAGTCTTCTCCCTCTGGAATTATAAAAGAGTTTGAGACATGCCAAAGTTTTTTTGATTGTTTGTTAATAACTTTTACTAAAGTAGGGTTAGCGTGCCCTAAAGAATTAACAGCAATTCCTTGAACAAAGTCTAGAAACTTCACTCCAGTCTTTGTATACAAAAAAGATCCTATACCTTTATCAAAAGATAAGTTTCTTCTTTTGTAATTTTTAGCTAATGAACTCATTTTAATTATGACTTAATTTTATAACCTTTATTTACTAAAAAATATGCTAGATATGTAATTACTAGACTAAGAAATGTTAATAATATAATCCCAAACGTAACTGACCCATCTAATTGTCCAATAAATGAGTACCTAAATCCATCAATCATATGAAAAAATGGATTATAATTACTGACTACTCTTAAAAGTTCAGGCAATCTATCAATGCTATAAAAGGTACCACTAAGAAAACTCAATGGAACGATAATGAAATTTGTTACAGTGCTCATTTGATCAAATTTATCTGCGTATAGCCCAACAATTATTCCTAATGAACCCATAAGTAATCCACCTAAAAATAAATAAATAAACCATAAAAAAAAATTTTGAATTGATAAATCTATAAAAAATATAAATATTAAAGTTGAAGCAGAGGCAATTAATAAACCTCTTGCAGCAGAAGCAAATGTAATTGCAAATATAACTTCTGAGGAAGACAAAGGACTATGGACAACATCAGTTATTGTTCCCATCATCTTTCCCATCATTAATGATGAGCTAGAATGTGCAAAACTTTGTTGAATTACTTGCATCATAATTAGACCACATGCCAGAAATTTTATATAAGAGACTCCTAAAACATCAGCTCTTTGTTCACCTATAGCTAAAGAAATAACTGTCAAAAACAAAATACTAGTTAATATTGGTCCAAAGAGTGTCTGACCCGAAACTGTCAAAAATCTAAGCACTTCTTTTTTAAATAAAGAATAAGTTCCAACCCAATTTACAAGTCCAAATCTTCTTGTACCTATTTGATATTTTTTCTGTAATTCAACCATGAGTAATTATTAATAAACTTTTTTTTTAATATTTGTTAAAAAACAAAAAAAAAAGCTTGTTTTAAAGTATATTCTGTGTGTACAAGATTATGTTACATTTAATATATAAAACACTAAATATAGTAATATGGGATGGACAGAAGAAAAAGTAAGTAAACTTAAAGAGCTTTGGGGTAGAGGTAATACAGCAAGTCAAATTGCGGAAATTTTAGGAGGCGTAAGCAGAAATGCTGTAATTGGTAAAGCTCATCGACTAAATTTATCTGCGAAAATTAAAACTCGCTCAACAATTTCCCAAAATAAAACCGATTTAATAAATACAAATAACACAAATTCAAAAAAACTCAGTAGAAAGACTCGATTTAAATCATTACTTCTGGATAAAAATTTTGAACCAGCAAAGAATCTTCAATTAGAGGCCTTAAATGAACATACATGTAAATATATGGAAGGTCATCCAGATGAAAAGGACTCGTCGTTTTGTGGCAGAAAAACTGTTGAAAAGTTTTCATACTGTCCATTACATCTCATGATAGTTTTTCAACCAAAAGGTAAAAAAGAAGATATAGAAGAAAAGAATGAAGAAGTTCCAAAATTTATCGAAAAAAAGATAAAAACTGCATAGTTCACCTTAATAATTTTTCTTTTGCTTTTTTAAATTCATCATCGTCAATTATTCCTTTTGCTCTTAAATCTTCTAGTTCTTTTAATTTATTTATAAATTCTAAATTTTGATTATTTTTTGACTCATTTAAATCTAAATTTTTATCTTCTTTGATAATTTGTTTTGCCTCTACTCCTCTAGTTATAGCTTTCACAGCAATAGATAAAACAAATACTAAAATTATAAAAACTAAAAAGTATATTATATTTGCAATCATTATTTTATTTTATTAATTTTGTTTTTGAAAATTGACCGCCGCTTGTCCAGTTAAAACTATATTGATTTATTTCTTCCTCAAATTTTTTATTTGCTTGCATCCCAAAATCTAGATTAGTTTGATATGTACCAGAAATAACATTATCATATTTCAATAATCTAAGTTGGTCTAATGTTAATAAAGGTTTAGGCATTAGCTGAAATATCCTTGCATTTAATTTTGCCAAAGGCAAAGGAAGTGGAAATAAAATTCTTTTTTTTTTAATTGATTTCAAAATTTTTGTAATAATTTCCTTAAAAGTAAGAACTTCAGGACCAATACATTCTATAGTTTCTCCAATAATTCTTTTATTTACAATTTCAAAAATTATATTTGTAAAATCAGATACATGAATTGGAGTAAATTTAGTTTTTCCCGAATAATAAAGAGGCATAATTGGGATTATACTCAATAATCTCATAAAATTAGTCGTAAAATTATCATCTACAGAATACACAATTGAGGGTTTTAAAATTACATATTTCTTGAAGTTTTGTATCACATTCTTTTCGCCATTTAATTTACTTGTAGCGTAATTACTATCATAAGCTTTCTCTATGCCTAAAGCAGAAATATGAATAAATTGATCCAAAGATAATCTTGATGCCACTTTAGATAATAATGAAGGTAGATCTGAATGAATTAAATTAAAATGATTTTTCTTTTTTTCATACAATATTCCAATTAAATTTATACAAATATTAGATTTTTTCATTATTTTAATTAAATTTTCCTCTGTAAATTTGTGCACCTCCTCAAGTTCTAAATATCCAAAATTAGATTGTGTTTTAATTTGATAGCCTTTTCTATGAATACTTCTTGTTACCGCTATAACCCTATAGTTGTTTTTTGTGAGCTTTCGTATGAGTGATTTACCAATTTGGCCAGAAGCACCAAATATTAAAATTGAATCCTGATTTTTCATATATATATATCTAATTTATGAGTCTTGATATTAAATTACATAAGAAAGATTTACCAGATGAAATAACGTTCAGTGACAAGATTGCAATAGATTGTGAATTTACAGGACTAAATATTAAAAGAGACAGACTTTGCTTAGTTCAGATTTCATCAGGAAAAAATGATGCTCATATTATTCAATTAGATAAAGACAATTATGATGCCCCAAATTTAAAAAGTATATTAAAAAATAATAAAATTAATAAACTATTTCATTTTGCAAGAGCTGATCTTTTATTTATTAAAAAATATTTGAATGTAAGTGTCGAAAACGTTAACTGTACAAAAATTATGAGTAAAATTGCTAGGACTTACACTGACAAACATGGTTTAAAGGATTTAATTAAGGAATTTATAGGTATTGATGTGAGTAAACAGTTACAATCATCTGACTTCGGAGGAGATCTTTCAGATAAACAATTAAAATATTGCGCACAAGATGTTGTTTATTTGCACCAGATATATGACTCACTTAATAATATTTTATCAAGAGAAAAAAGAATTGATATTTATAATAGCACAATTAAGTTTATTAACACTAGAGTTGATTTAGACTTAGCTTCTTTTAAAGAAGATATTTGGTCACACTAAAATGGGAGATGTAAAATTATCAAAAATTGCTAAAGAAGTTGTTAAAATTGAAATTGAATCTCTAAAAAAACTTCATTCTAGTATCAATAAAAATTTTGAAAAAATAATTAAAACAATAATTAATTGTAAAAATGGCAAAATAATAATTTCAGGGGTTGGAAAAAGTGGAATAATTGCTAAAAAATGGTCAGCAACACTCTCCTCAACTGGTACATCATCCTTTTTTCTAGATGCTTCGAATGCTAGTCACGGTGATATGGGACAAATAAGGTCGAATGACGTTGTTATATTAATTAGTTTAAGCGGACAAAGTGATGAATTAAAAAATATAATTCAATACACACTGAGAAATAGGTATATAAAATTAATTGGAATAACCTCGAAAAAAGACTCGTTATTATTTAAAAATGCTGACGTAAAATTTTTATTGCCTAATGTTAAAGAGGCCGGACCTGGAAGTTTTGTTCCAACATCTTCAACTACAGTTCAAATTGCCCTTGGCGATGCAATAGCTATAGCTTGCATGACATATAAGAAATTTGGCAAATTGGACTTCAAGAAATTTCATCCAGGAGGATCTCTTTCTATTAAGTTAAAAACTGTTGAGGATTTAATGTTAATTGGTAATAAAATACCTTTTATAAATGAAAATGTTAATATGAAAATAGCAATTAAGAAAATAACAAATAAAGGGCTTGGAGCATTAGTAGTTAAAAATAATAGAAATTTTACAACAGGAATTCTTACTGATGGTGATTTAAAAAGATTAAATAATATGAAAGTAAATTTTCAAAAATTAAAAATTAAAAAAACTATGAAAAAAAATCCAATAAGTATTGATAAAAATATGCTAGCAGCGCAGGCACTTTCGATTATGAATGGCAAAAAAATCACCAGTTTATGTGTGCATCAAAATAATAATAAAAATAAAACTATTGGTTTTATTCATATCCATAACATTTTAGATGCTAATATAAGCTAGATGTCATTTAAGTCTTTAATACAGATTATAGTTATAATTTTGATATTATTTATTATTGGTGGTGTTTACTATAAATATTTTAATACAAAAAATGTTGTTGTTGAAGAAATAAACTTAATAGAAAAAAAACAAATGGACCAAATTAATGAGCTCGAAAAAAAAATACTTTATTTGGAATTAGAAAATGAGAAGCTTAATAATAAAATAGACAACAAAAAAAATGAAGCAGATACAATCAGACTTCAAAATCTTGAAGAAACTATAACTGAACAAAGTAAAATAAATAATGAAAATAAATTAACTAATATAACTGAAAAAAACAAAAATGATGAAACACAAAAAAAAGCGAATAATGAGATTACTAAAGTTAAAAAAAAGAGAGAGGCAATAATAAAAAAAGATAAAATTAAAAATTTAGTTAAAGATGTGGAATATACCTCAGTAGATCAAAAGGGAAACCGATTCTATTTATTAGCCAATTCAGGAAAATCAAACGTTTACAATAACGATATCTTAGATCTTGATAATGTAAGGGGAAAAATTACATCTGATACAAGAGACACAATTTATATTGTTTCTGATTATGCGAAATATAATTCGGTAAATTTGAATTCAAAATTTTATGAAAATGTAATAATAAATTATCAGGATAAAGAAATTACTTGTGTAAATTTTGATATAAACATGGAAACAAATAAAGCAATAGCTTATAATGATGTGGTGGTTACAGACCCAAAATCAGTAATGAAGGCAGGAATCGTAGAATTTGATCTAAAAACAAAAAATATAAATATTAACCCTGAAAGTTCTTCACAAGAAATTGAAGTTGTTACAAATTAATGGCATTAATAAAAAAATTTAGAATAAAAAGTTTTAAAGAAGAAGAGATTTTATTGAAATTAGATAAAATTTCTATGTTTTATAACAAACGACAAATTTTAAATAATTTAAATTTGAAAATAAATAAACAAGAAGTTTTGGGAATGCTGGGACCAAATGGTGTAGGTAAATCTACAATATTTCATATTATTACAGGTTTGAAAGATCCAAGTTACGGAAAAGTTCTAATAAACGGCACAGACTGTACTAATATTCCTATATATGAAAGAGCAACTAGATTTAAACTTGGATATGTTCCTCAATATGGAGGTTTTATACAAGATTTAACTTTGATTGAAAATTTAAAACTTGTTGGTGAAATTCATATAAAGGAAAAGGATTTAAGAAACTTAAAAATTGAAAAAATTATATCTCAATTTGAATTTGACCCTATATTAAAAATTAAAGCAAAACATTTATCAGGTGGTCAGAAAAAAAAGCTTGTGATCTCTATGGCTCTTATCAATGATCCAAACATTCTTCTTTTAGATGAACCATTTGCGGCATTAGATATTCTCACAATTAAAATGCTTCAGGAAATAATAGTAAATTTACAATCTATTGAAAAAATTACTGTTGTGGTTTGTGATCACCAAGCTAGAGATCTATTGAGCTGTGTCGATAGAGCGATTGTATTGTCAAACGGAAAAATTATTGCATCTGGAAGTCCAAATGAAATAATAAAAGACTCAAGCGCAAGATCTGCCTACTTTGGTGATGAATTTAAGATAAATTAAGTCATCAATGGTAAAGCATATTATTATTAGTGAAAGAATTAGAAATTTTAATAAGAAAATTAAAGTAGCTTCTGATAAAAGTATCTCTATAAGATGTATCCTCCTAGCATCTCAAGCAGTTGGCATATCTAAAATTTCAAATCTTCTAGAGTCCGAGGATGTTTTAAATACACTAAAAACTATTAAAAAACTTGGAATAAATTATACAAAACACAAAAATATCTACAAAATTTACGGATTTGGATTAAATGGCTTTAATATCTCAAAAAAAATAACTATCGATGCAGGTAATTCTGGAACATTAGCAAGACTTATACTTGGTTTATTAATTAAATCGAAAGTTAAAGTAAGATTGATTGGAGATAAAAGTTTATCAACTAGAGATTTTTCTAGAGTTATTAAACCTTTAAAACTCTTAGGCGCAAATATAAAAAGTAAAAATAATTTACTTCCAGTAGAAATATTAGGCACAGAATTCTTAAGACCAATTGTATACGATGAGAAAATAGGAAGTGCTCAAGTAAAGTCTTGTATTATTCTTGGAGCCTTAAATACTCCAGGAATAACAACAATCAACTCAGCAAAATCAAGAAATCACACAGAATTAATGTTAAAATTTTTAAATTATCCAATCCAAATTAAAAAACAAAAAAATAAAGACAAGATATTTATTAAAGGTCTTAATCAAATCAAAGCATTTAAGTACAGGGTTCCCGGAGATATAAGTTCTGCAGCTTTTTTTATAGTTTTGACACTTCTTTCAAACAAATCTCAGATGATTATTGAGAAAGTTAATATAAATGATAGCAGAATTGGAATAATTAAAATTTTGAATAAAATGGGTGCAGAAATTAAATTTAAAAATAGAGAACTGTATAATGGTGAAGATATTGCTGACATTTATGTTAAAAGTAAAAAAAATTTAAAATCAGTAAACTGTCCGTCAAAATTAAATAGTTCTGCAATCGATGAATTTTTAATTATATTTTTAGTTGCTGCAAGAGCTAAGGGAATTTCCAAATTTAAAAACTTAGGAGAAATGAATAAAAAGGAGTCAAAAAGATTGGATTTAGCTGTAAAATTTTTAAAATTGATTGGAATTAAAGTTGAAAGATCAAATAATGATATAAATATTCATGGAAATCAAAATTTAGTACTTTCAAAAAATTTTGAAATTAAAAATTTTTTAAAGGACCATAGAATTTTTTTTTTATCATGTATTGCAGCATTAACACTTGGGGGAAAATGGAAAATTAATGACAAGGATTCAATTAATTCATCCTTTCCAAATTTTTTAAAAACTTTAAAGATGATTGGAGCAAAAATTAATTGAAGAAAAAAAATAGTTTTATTACAGTAGCTATAGACTCTCCTGCAGCTGCAGGAGCAGGTACTCAAGCAAAACTAATATCTAAACATTATAATTTATTTTATTTAGATACAGGAAAGATTTATAGATATATTGGACAGCTAAAATTAAAAAATAGTAAAAAATTTTCATATGCTTTAGTCAGAAGAAAAATTAAACATATGAAATTAAATAATTTAAACAGTAAAACACTATTATCAAATAAAATTGCATTATCTGCTTCAACTATTGCTAAGGATAAGAAAATTAGAAGTATAGTTCATAAATTTCAGCAAAAGTGTGCTTATTATCCTCCTAAAAAATATAGAGGATCAGTCCTAGATGGAAGAGATATAATCACTGTTCAAGTTAGAGATGCCATGTTTAAATTTTATATAACTGCAAATATAAAGATAAGAGCAAGAAGACGCTATAATGAATATAAGAAATTAAAAAAAAAAATAACTTATAAAGAAGTGCTTAAAAGCCTTAGAAATAGGGATAAATCAGATAGGGAAAGAAAATATGGTCCATTAAAAAAAACAAAAGATTCTATCTTGATTAATACCACCAAATTAAGTAAGAAAGCGTGCTTTAAAAAAATTAAAGCAATTATGGACAAAAAAATTATTTAATAATGGAAGTTTATAAAGACTTAACATCGCCTGCAACTCAACAATTTGAAAAATTATTAAATAGTCAATTATCTAAAAATAAAATTGAAGAAGGAAAAATAATTGAAGGTAAGGTAACTAAAATTACCAATAAATATGTTTTTCTATTTATACCAGGTTTAAAAAGTGAGCCAGTGATTGATGCAAATGAGATAAAAATGATTGGACTATCAGAGAATTTAAAAGAAGGTTCAATGATTTCAGTATTACTTGAAAAAATTGAAGACAAGAATGGTGACGTAATTGTATCAGCTCAAAAAGCTCAAAAAATAAAAGGATGGAATAAACTTGTAAAATGCTATGAAAATAATGAATTAATTAACGGAAAAATTACTCAGAAAACAAAAGGAGGAGTAATTGTGGAACATGTTGAAACTGGATCACTTATGTTTTGTCCAGGTTCACAAATCTCAGATAAACCTATGAAGAACATAGATCATTTGATAGGTGTAGAACAAAAGTTTGCTCTTATAAAACTTGATATGGTAAGAGGGAATAGTGTTGTATCTAGAAGACAGGTAGTTTCGACGAATAAGAGAGAAGATAAGACAAAAATTATTGAAAAGTTCAAAGTTGGTGACATAATTAAAGATGCAATAGTCAAAGGTTATTCCTCATTTGGATGCTTCTTTGAGGTAAATACACCAGAAGGAACTATTGATACACTCTGTCATTTACAGGAAATAAGTTACAGTAGAGTAAACCATCCTGATGAAGTTTTCAATATTGGTGAAAAGCACGATTTAAAAGTTATATCAATTGATATGGATAAGTTACAAGTTGGTTGCTCGATCAAGCAGCTATCACCGGATCCATTTGAACATATATCAAATTATCAAATAGGTAATGAATATAAAGTTAAAGTAGTAAAAATTACCGACTATGGTTGCTTTTGTGAACTTGAGGCGGGTTTAAGTACTCTTCTTCATAGTAGTGAAATAAGTTGGACCAAAAAAAATATATCACCTAAAAAAATGTTTAACGTAGGTGACACTATTAATTGCGTCATAACAGAAATAGATAAAGATAAGAGAAGAGTTGCTATTTCTCACAGATTAACACAGGAGAATCCATATACTAAACTTGAAAATACTTTTCCAGTTGGATCTGATATAGAGGGAATTGTTAATAATTTTAATGAGTACGCGATATACCTTAAATTGGGAGATTTTGATATAGACGGTTTTTTACACTCAAATGACCTTTCTTATACAGGTAAACCAGACGAGGAATTAAAAAAATATAAAAAGGGAGATAAACTAAAAGTCAAAATTTTAGAAATTAAAAAGTCTGATCAAAAAGTCAGAGTCGGTTTAAAACAATTGCAAAAAGATCCTTTTGATTGGTTTAAGGATAAAAAAGTTAATGATACAATTACTGTAAAGGTTATTTCTTCTGATAATAAAGGATTATTTGTGAAACCTGAAGGGTGTGACATAGACTTCTTGATTAAAAAATCACAAATAGCAATGAGTGCTTCTGATGCAAGACCCTCACGATTTGTAGGAGGAGAAAGAATAGATGCAGCAATAGCTGAAATTAATTTTGAAAAAAGGAAAGTTTCTTTAAGTATTAAATTACTAGAGGAAATAATGAATGCTAAAGCTATAAAAGAACACTCAAGTCCACTAAGTGGAAAAAATCTACCATTTTCATCACTTTCAGAACAACTAGATGATAAAAAAAAAAAGAAAGATAACGAATAAAAATTGTCAGTCGTAAAATCAGACCTAATTAAAGAATTAGCAGAAAACTACCCAAATTTCTTAAAGAAAGATTTAATTAAATTATTTGACATTGCTATTTATGAAATGCAAGAGGCTCTGAAAAGAAATGAAAGAGTAGAGTTAAGGGAAGTATTTTCATTAGAGCCTAAAAAGCAAAGAGCAAGAATATCTAGAAACCCAAAAACTAATGAAAAAATAAATACGCCTGAGAAAAAATCGATATCATTTAAAATGTCAAAGGAGTGGACAAATAAAATTAATGAAAAAAAATAAAATATTTATCGCATGTGATAGCAAGAATATTAAAAAAGTTCGCGAAATAATAAATAAAACAAAAAATTTAAAATTAAAAATTGGTTATAAATTTGGCTTAGAATTTCTAAATTCTAAAGGTGGTAGAGATTTTGTTTCAAAGTTAAAAAATAAAGTAACGTTTGGAGATTTTAAATTTTCAGACATACCAAATACATGTGCGTCAGCTGTAAAAGCAGTAAGTGATTTAAATTTTAATTATTTAACAATACATATCAATTCAGGACTTGAATCTTTGAAAGCTGCAAAAAAAGCTTCTGGTAAAACAAAATTAGTTGGAGTAACGGTTTTAACCTCTTTAGATAAAAAATCTTTAGAAGAAATTGGATATAACAAAAATGTTAAAAAAATTGTTCTTGCACAAGCTAAATTAGCAAATAAAGCGAAATTAGATGCTATAGTTTGTAGTGCACAAGAAGTGGATATTGTAAAAAAAGTTTTCAAAAAAGAAATTATTACACCAGGTATAAGACTCAATGCAGATAAAAATGATCAAAAAAGGGTAGTAACCCCTAATGAGGCATACAAAAATGGAAGTGATTGGCTGGTAATTGGAAGGCCCATTACTAAAGGAAATATTAAAAATAATCTTAAAAATTTAATTAATCACTTAAATTAATGATTAAAGGGATAAAAATTTGTGGGATCTCTGATCTTGAGACCTTAATGTATATCTTAAACCACAAGAATCGCCCAAAATTTGTTGGTTTCATATGTAATTATAAAAAAAGTAAAAGATATGTAGATTACAAAAAATTAATTAAATTAGTAAATATAAAAAAGAGAGATGTTAATTTTGTATGTGTTCTTGTCAAACCAAGTATTGATACATTAAAAAAAATTAAAAATCTTAATTTTGATTATTATCAATTATATGATGTAGATCCTAAAGAAACAAAAATTATAAAAGAAAAATATAATATAAAAATTATAACAGCCTTAACAATTAAAAATCAAAAAGATGTTAATGCGTATAAAGAATACACTGATATATCAGATATAATTCTTTTTGATGGTAAAGGTTATGAAAAGTCTATTGGCTTCAACCATAAATTAATAAATTCGGTTCCAGACTCTGTAAATAAAATGATTGCTGGAAATATAAAAATAGAAGATGTTGCTAACTTTAAAGATAATGATATCTTCATAGATATAAGTGGTGCATTAGAAAATAAAGAAGGTAAAAAAGATATTAAAAAAATTGACAAACTATTAAACATTGCAATTTAAAATGAAACTTAAAAAAGGTATTCCAGTAATTGATCAGGGTGATAAGCTTGGTTTTTGGGGTGGTAAATTTGGAGGTAATTTTGTACCCGAAACACTTAAAAAACCTATAGAAGATCTTGAAAAACAATTTAATAAATTAAAAAATAACAAAAAATTTTTAAAGGAAAGAGATAAATATTTTAAAAATTGGATTGGTACACCTACAAGATTTATAAAATTAAATAATTTAACTAAGTATGTGGGTGGAGCTCAGATTTGGTCAAAAGTTGTTTCTGATGCTAATGGAGGAGCTCATAAAATATACAATGCAACTGTTCATTGTTTATTGGCTAAAAGGTCTGGTAAAAAAGTTATAATTGGCGATACAGGAGCTGGCTATGCTGGAAAAATGTTGAGTATGGCAGCTAAAAAATTTGGTTTAAAATGTAAAATTTTTATGGGTGCAAAGGATATTAAAAGACAACAGCCGAATGTTAAGGCAATGAAAAAAAATGGTGCAGATGTAATTCCTGTATATTCAGGAAGTCAAACATTAGTGGATGCTGTCTCTGAATGTATGAGATACTGGGTTGCTAATTGTGATACTACGGCAATGTGCGTTGGTAGTACAGTAGGTCCAGCAATTTTTGTTCGTATATGTGGATGGAGTACAAGTCAGATTTCTAGAGAACTTAAATCGCAATTGTTAAATGAATTCGGTGCTATTCCAAAAAAACTTAAATTGTACAATTGTGTTGGTGGAGGTTCATCAAGTTTTGGTTTTTGGAATGA
>MDTE01131176.1_pt1 | contig 12619 bp, 7 predicted proteins | sample 811231 | NCBI WGS metagenome assembly MDTE01 (sample SAMN05326651, study PRJNA326480) | marine metagenome | isolation source: seawater | place: Indian Ocean: Red Sea | collected 2010
ACTCTTTGCACTATGGACGATTGGTGCGGTAGCGGTTGCTTGTAGTACACGTCTTAAATGGATGCCTACGATGATTATTTGCATCGGCGTTTTCATGGCTGGGATGATGTCCGATTATCTGTTGGGTAAAGCCTCTGAAGGTGGCGGTGCAATTTCACCGGGCGAATACCTCAGCTATGAACCTCCTCCGCGAAAAGGCGGAGTTGTGGATGCGTTTATCATCGAGCCGCGAGGTATCAAACGATTGGACAAGCTTGAGTATCAAGTACGCATTTCCACAGGACGTAAACATGAAGGAGCACATTTACGGCGGGAAAAAGGCATGGTGAAATCTCGCTGGGTGGCGGCTGAATCTGAAGCACCCTTGACCGAAGGGATTATGTTGGATGCGGGTGCGATCGAGAATATTAACATTAGCGGTGGAGCTGGGCAGCGAAAGGAATCCGTGCAATTGGAGCATGAGGAACTACGTCTGCTGATGCGGCGCGAGCTAAAGGATCGCTGGAATCAGCCTCTCAATCAGGCGATTATTTCCGTGGCCCGCGAGATAATGCCTAGCGAGTTTCCGGCTGAAGACTGGGAGACTGCTGCCTTCGTCCGGTCCGAGGAGTTTCTTGCTGAAAAGGACAAGAAAATAGCCGGTTGGAAGCAACAGGCTGAGCAAGCCGGTGAGGACTACAGCCAGCGTGAAGGGGAATTGACTGCCAATCTTATAGATATTATCCGACGCGAAAAAGAGGAGGAAATGGTTCAAGAGATTTATCTAAAGCTCGATCAAAATGAAGTGGAGTTGAGGTTAGGTGAATACGAACTGGACCCTTCTGGTAAAAGTGACGACGACATAGAGGAATTCAAAGAACAGCAAAAGGCCCGTTACGAACACTTACAGTATTTGCGCGGTCAGGCGCAAATGGACACGCTTCCAGGCCACTTGTCCTTCTGGGTCCGCCCGCAGGAAGGTACGGTCCGCAAACTCAATCGCCGTACTGGTCAGGATGAGCCCATTAGTAGAGGCTCCTCAGCGGCGAAATTCCTTTACGTTTTATTGCCAAACTGGCAGCTTTTCTGGCTTTCCGATGCCGTAAGTCCCGAAGAGGAAGAGCTAAAGGTGTTACGGCAGGATATAGAATTTAAAAAGGGTACGGTGTCGTGGAGCTACGTGCTCACGTCACTTTTTTATGTGCTCTTCTATGTGGGGCTAATGCTCTGCGGGGCATTTTGGCTTTTTGAAAAACGTGAGTTGAGCTGACATGAACCATCATAACACCAAGGGTGCCATCTACAACGTGCTCATCAGCGGCTTGGCAGTGCTGGGGGCGATTGCTTTGTCGGTTTTCACGTCGGCGGTGACGGCTAAGGCATTGTTGTTTTTCGTGGCAGTGAGTATGTTAGTGGCATTGGTCAGTTGGATTCATATGCTGCTGGCCAATAACGAGTTGAACGAGCAGTTTGAACTGGAGGAACTGCAATCCACGCGCGAAGGCGAAGGGCTTTTTGCCGATGGGGAGGTGCTGCCAAGGAAGCGTTCACGAGAACAATTCGAGAAATACGGTTTGCCAATCATGGCCATACTGATGCTCGTCGTACAGATCTTGGGACTGGTGCTATTAGCCTTTGCCACAAAGGAACAATTTGCTCGTGTCTCTGAAGATAGTAATGCCGTTATCATTACCTCTGACCAGCAGATTCTGGCACTGATCATCACTGCGCTGGTGGGTCTCATCCTATTTATTCGAGGCCAATTTGCCGCAAACTATTCCAGAATTGAAAAAGCACGCCTACTCCAGCCGGCTTCAGACAGCGTACTCTTTGGGGCTTACCTCTTCATCACTATGGCTGCGATGGTGGCTATAAGCTATTGGGACCAGCGCGTAGATGCCTACGTGAGTTTGGGGCTTACAATTTTGCTTGGCTTGATGGCGCTGGAAAACCTGCTGGGCATGATCTTTGAAATTTACCGACCACGCATGCCTGACCACCGGAAGCGATTGCTTTACCAAAGTCGTCTAGTTGGTCTCATTGCCAAGCCAGAAAATGTCTTTACCACCGCCGGTGAGGTACTGAATTACCAGTTTGGGTTCAAGGTTTCTGAGACTTGGGGCTACCGTTTCCTCCGTGAACGGCTCGGGGTATTAATTGGTATACAGGTATTGCTGTTGTGGATTTCAACCACCGTTGTGGTGGTGCAGCCCTCCGAGGTGGGGCTAAAGACCAACGTATTAACCGCTGGCAAGCAAGCGGATATCCTCGAACCTGGACTTCACCTGAAACTGCCGTGGCCCTTTGCCTCGGTAGATCGTTACTACCCGAACCAGATTCACAGTTTCATTGTCGGTTCTGAAGAACCCGATATAGAAGATGCTTTCCTCGGTTCTCGGCCCAAGCTTTGGCAGGACCGCCCGTGGAAAGACTATGAGGCTAATCGTCTTTCTGGCCGCCTCTATTTCATGGCTCGCCGCAGCAATGATAATAATGACACCGTTTTGCCAAACATTGTGGAAGCCAGTATTCCCCTTCAGTACCGAGTGCCGCGCGAAAAGCTGAGGAGCGGTTGGCTCAATTTCAAAAACCCGGAAGCCTTACTGCAGCATGTTGCCTATCGTGAAGTAAGTGCGTATTTTCTCGAGAACAATTTGGAAACCCTGATGCGAGCCAATAACTCCGACAGTCAAAAAGTCAAAGATCGTATTCAAGCTGCATTGGCAAAGGCAGGTTTAGGTGTGGAGGTGCTGTTTGTCGGGCTCAAGGGGGTTCGGCCTCCTGCCGAGACCCCGCTCTCCATCAAGGGGGAACGTGATCCTGAAGAAAACGAGGCTCCTGGTCAGAATACTCAGGATAATCTTAGCAGTGTTTCTGTAGGTGAAGCTATCGAAACTGTTCACGCAAAACGAGTACTCGGCAAAGTAGATGAGAAAGTTGCTCGGAATAGTGAAGAGGTGGCAATATATGCCGGCGAGAGGCGTAGGGATCATCACCTTAGACGCAAAGAGGATGCTAACGCCACGGCCACAAGTCAGGCTGATGGCAAGAAGCGTGAATTGCAAAGGGAATTGCCCCTGTATAAGGTTTCCTCAAAGATCTATCGGGAATGGCGCTACCTCCATGCATTCAGTGAGGTAGTAGGGCAGTCTCGCAAATTTATCATTGCTGTAGGGCCTGATGTGGAAGTGCAAATTGACCTCGACTTGCAGGAATCTCTCTCAAAAAAAATGTATGAGATTCCGGGAGCCAATAGAGAAAACGAACAATAGACATGAAAAAAATAGTTAACATTCTTATCTTTGTGTTACTGCTGCTGGTTTTTGGATCGTTCATGTTCACCTTTCAAGTGCGGCAGGACGAAGTAGCCTTTTTGTCGACCAGCGGTGGCGCTCCTGAGGTGATTAAAGGGCCTGCCTTCAAACTTCGCAGGCCCTGGCCGTTTCAAACCCTTTATAAGTTTGATAAGCGCGTACATGTGGCGGAAACAGATTATGAGGAGATGCCGACAGCTGATAAGTCCCCACTGGTCGTGCAGTTTTACTTTGGCTGGAAGATTGAAGACGAGGGGGCATCAAAGTTCTTTCAGTCGTTTAGGGGGAATAAAGGAGCCGATGCAGAGGAGCGAACGAATTTCGCGCGGGACTTGGTTCGGAAAATGGTGCAGGATGCAGGCAAGGCTGAAGTTCAAAAATTAGCCAGTTCCTACCAAATGGCAATGGCGACCGATTCGAACGCTACTCAGGAGCAATGGGCAGATATGGAGGCACGTGTGACCGAAGCGGTGCAAAATCAATTGACGGAACAAGGGCGAGGGGTGGAGGTTAAGTTTGTGGGCGTGCGCCGGGTAGGTGTGCCACAGAAGAATCTTGATACCGTGCTAGATGCCATGGTGAAGGAATGGGAGAGCGAAGCAGAAACGGTGAAGAAAAAAGCCGATGAGGAAGCGCAGGAAATCATCTCTAAAGCTGAAAGTAAGCGTAAACAATTGATTGCTCAAGCCAAGCTGGAGGCGGACAAAGCAGAGCAGGCGCAGAGTCTTGGTGCCGCCACGAATATCGTGCAGTTGAAGGAAAATGAGGAGTTGGCTCTGTTTCTTTTACAGATTGAGTCTATCAAAAAATCCGTGCGCTCGGAATCTACACTAATTCTTGATGAGACGATGGGGCCTTTCCCCTTCCTTAAAGGTGTGAAGCCGGAGCTGGCCCCGGAATCCAAAAGCAATCAATAATTCTATGAGTGAACCTGTCCGCAACAAGTCAGAGTTGACGCCTGAAGAGCTTGGTCAAGAGGCCGGTTCTCGTGCGATGGATGCGGCGTTGCGCAGCAGCTTCGTGATCCTCAAGGTGGTGATTGCTGTGTTGGTGGTGTATCTGGTGTTTTCCAATACCTTCACGGTAGAGGATCAAAAAGAAGGCGCGATCGTGTTGCGCTTGGGAGCGAGTCGAACTCCCACTACCGAGGTATGGAATGCAGGTATGCGCTTTGCTCTTCCGTATCCACTGGAGTCCATCGAGCGGTTGGACCGAGAGAGCCCAATTAGTACTGAATTTGGCTGGACGCAGGATCGCCCCCTAGATCCTTCCAATCCTACACAAGACCCTAATGCAAAGCGGCGCATCATGGCGGCTAATCCAGAGGATGGCTATCTGTTAACCAAGGATGACAAAGCAATTCATATAAAAGCTGAGATGCGATATAACATTACTGACGCCAATCGGTATGTATTTGGGTTTCATGAGCCTAAGGATTTGCTCAAGTTGATGCTTGAAAATGCCCTGACCCATGTAATTCGTCGTTATGATTTTGAGGATATAAGACTTGAGTCCAAGACCATTGAAAAAAATATTGAGGCTCACCTAAAGGCGCGAATGACTACGTACGATTTAGGGGTGGCCATCACGAAGGATAGTGTGAGTCTAGATTTTGGAGATGGTAAAAGTCTTGGTCACATACCAGCATTTGCCCGTGAGAGTTGGGATTTGTATACCAGCGCAAAACCGGATAAATCGACAATTTTAGCCAAGGCCAACAATGTTGCTGAAGACATGACTGGCACAGTCAAGTCTGAGGTGAATCAGATGTTGGATACGGAGAAGGAAGAGGTGCGTTTGCGGCTGGAGCTGCTTAATCGTGTGGCCAGTCAGCATGCGAGTATCCTTAAAAACAATCCAGATGCAGATAGCCTCAAGGCACGGATGCGCGAGATTTACCACGAGACTATTCAAGAGCTGGCAAGTAATCCTGAATTAAAGATTTTCTTGGTGCCCAAGGGCACCGGCAGCAAACCCAACATCATCCGGTTGCAAATCAATCAGCCGCCGGCTGACAAGTAATAACATGGCCGAAGAGGAAACAGAGCAGTCCATCTTTACCCCGGAGGAAGCCTCGGTAAAGACACCGGAGTCGGATTTGTTGCCGGAAGAGAATGCGGTTGAAGAGTCTGATGAAAACAGTCATTCGACCACGACGGTGAAATTCATGTTCGCGGGCATCCTGTTTGTCATTAACGGTGTCCTGTGCAACTTAATCCTCGGTAAGGAATCGGCCGTGGGTGATTTCAGCGCGATGATTGGCGCGTTCATTCTCGGCTTCCGTATTTTCCGCACTGCGATACGCGACCTCCGAGAAGGGTTACTGACTACCAACGAGCTGGTAGCAATTGCGGTGCTCGCTACGTTCAGCTCAGGCCAGTATCAAGCTGCTGGAGTGGTTGCCTTCTTCATGTTGCTGGCGGAGTTAATTGAATCCCGCACGGCTTCCGGTGCTCAAGAGGCGATTCGGCGTCTCATGAAAATGACGCCGACTAAGGCCCGTCGCATTACTCCTGATGGTAAAGAAGAGGAGCTTTCGGCCAATGAACTTTCGCCCGGTGACCGCATTCGCGTGCGGCCTGGCGACAATATTCCCGCAGATGGTGAAATCCTCAGCGGCATAGGTTCGATCAACCAAGCCAACATTACCGGTGAATCGCTCCCTGTTGAGAAAAGTGAAGGCGATACAGTCTTTCAAGGTACTATTAATAACGACGGACTGCTTGAGGTGCGCATCACCAAGGTGGGTGGAGAAACTGAGTTTGGGCGAGTGCGTGAACTGATCCTGCAGGCCGCCCAATCCAAAACGCGCTTTGAAAAGATCGTTGATCAGTACATGGGCTTTTATACCCCGCTGGTTTTGGTAATTGGTGCCTTGGTTTGGGCTTTTAGTGCTGGTGAACCGGGGGCATTGGAGATGGTGATATCCGTATTCATTGTGGCCAGCCCGGTTGCTTTTATTTTGGCAACTCCTACAGCTATGGTGGCAGCGGTTGCAACCGCCTCGCGTTTGGGAATTCTCATCAAACAGGTTAGTGACATTGAGCTGGCGGCACGTATTAATGCTTTTGTTTTTGATAAAACCGGCACCATTACTACGGGTACATTGAAGGTGAGCCGACTGGCACCGGTAGATGGGGTGAAGCCTGCGGAATTGCTGCTGGCTACGGCATCTGCTGAACAGTATAGCAATCACCCGACAGCCAAGGCCATCATGGTATTGGCAGAGGAGGCCGAGCTGGAGCTTACCAAGCCGGTAGATTTTAACGAGACTGCCGGCAAAGGTGTGCGCGCCACCATTAAGCAGACCGTAAACGATAACGGTGAAGAGAAAGAGACTACCTCTGAGGTGCTCGTGGGCCGTGCCATATGGCTAGAGGAAAACGAGGTGAACGGCGATCTAAAAGGCTCAGTGGATCTAGATGAGACGCAGGGTTATAGCCTGATTTATGTGTCGCGTGATGGTGAATTTATTGGATGGGTGGGGATGACCGATGAAATCCGCGAGGAAGCTTCTGAGTCGCTGGAAGAATTGCGCCTCGAAGGGGTGCGCAGGTTGGCGATTGTTTCAGGTGACCGCACGCCGGTGGCAGAGCGCGTTGCCGCCGAGGTGGGTTGCGAAGAAGTAAAGGCCGATTGCTTTCCTGGCGAGAAGGTGGATTACGTAGAAACCATGCGTGCCAAAGGCTATAAGGTAGCATTTGTGGGTGATGGCGTGAATGATGCACCCGCATTGAAAGCCGGCGACATCGGCATTGCTATGGGTGCAGCTGGCAGTGATATCGCCGTAAACTCAGCCACCATAGCACTGATGAACAACGACTTACGCCGATTGCCGTTCCTCATGCACCTCTCGCGCATGACCCGCACGGTAATCAACCAGAATTTCATTATCGGCCTACTATTTGTAATTCTTGGTCTGGTGCTGGCTACACTAAATCTTATTGGGCCGGTAATGGCTGCCATGCTCAACGTGCTGGGCTCATTGATTGTGGTGTTCAATAGTGCCCGTTTGGTGCGTGAGGGCGAGGAGTTTGAAGCCTTTGAACAGGATGAAGATACCGCACCTGATGAAAGGCCTGTAATTGAGACTGGTGAGCTGGCCGCTGAAAGTAAATAAATGCCATGGCTGAAAACGAAACGACCATTACAGAAGAAACGCAAACCCCACCCACGGATGACTTTGTGGAAGAGGTTGTGCAGGTGCGCGGCTTAGAGAAAGTGTTCCGTGATTTCTGGGGTCGGGATAAAGCTAAGGCGGTGAATGGTGTGGAGTTTGAGGTGCGTAAGGGCGAGGTGTTTGGCCTTTTGGGACCGAATGGTTCAGGTAAGTCAACGACTATTAAGCTATTACTTGGATTGCTGCGCCCCACCAAGGGTTTCATCAAGATATTTGACCGTGATCCTGATGATGTCCGCACCAAGGAACGTATCGGTTATCTTCCAGAAGAATCGTACCTTTACAAGTACCTCGATTCAGGTGAGACACTCGATTTTTTTGGTGGGCTTTTTGCGCTAGACCCGAAGGAAAAGAAATTACGCGAAAAACAGCTGCTGGACATGGTTGGCCTGAGCGGTGTGCAACTGAGGACGGTTGGTGAGTTTTCCAAAGGTATGCAACGCCGCATTGGTCTGGCGCAGGCACTGATTAATGACCCGGACCTTGTCATTCTTGACGAGCCTACCAGCGGCTTGGACCCCGTAGGCTGCCGTGAAATCAAAGATCTTATCCTAAACCTAAAAGCACGTGGTAAGACCGTAATTCTCTCCAGTCATTTACTGGCAGATGTTGAGGATGTGTGTGATCGAGCTGTTATTTATTACGGAGGCAAGGTGCAGGAGTATGGTACTCTGGAAGAGTTGCTTACCGAGCGCGACACTGTGCGCTTCACATTGCCAGCATTGAATTCCGATGCGCAGAAAGAAGTGCTCGATGTCATACAAAAACACGTCAGCAAGAGTGACGTGCGCGTTGACAACCCCACACAAAATCTTGAGGGCTATTTCCTTAACGTTGTGGAGAACGCGATTGCCAAAGATGAGGAAACTTCTGGGGCTACCGCCAATCATGAAGTGGCAGACTTCCTGAAAGCTGACAAGCCGCTGCCTACGCAGGCAGAGAAAATGCTCGACCGTTTAGCTGACAAGGAGGCCGCCGAGCCACCAACCAAGGTTGAGAAGGAGGTGCCAGAGCCGAAGCAATCGAAGGTTGATTTGGAGAAACTGGATTCTCTGACTGAAGCTGCTGATTCAGCTGATCCTAAGGAGGAGAAATCTAAGGACAAGGCCGAGGAGCAGAAAAAGAAACTTGATGCTGCCGATGACAAACTATCCGGATTGCTGGGTGGCGACTAAGAACGTTTTGGTATGAACCATTACAAGCTAGTTGCTGGTCTCTTGGTGCTAATTTCGGCCGTATTGCTTATTATTTTACCCAAATTCGGGTTTCTTCCAGGTTGGATAACAACTGCTATCTTCGTGGCTCTTTTGCTGGGTTTAGTTTTCTTTGCGGTGCTTTCAACGTATGAAGGGCAGATTGAAACACTCCTTTCGCATGTAGCCGGGGTAATAGGGATAGTAGCTGTTGTCGGTATAGTTAGTTATATTGGAGGAGCTCGTTTTCTAGGGCTATTAGGGTTGGTCGGTGTGATTGGGTTAATTGGTTACTGTATTTATAACCCATGTACTCGCGCCATTTCGCGCCTCACTTGGAGATCTGCTTTCCGGTTTCGTTTCTTCTGGGTCATGGCTGCATTACTGGTGCTTGCAGTGATTGGTTTACCCTTGATGGTGAAAGGAGACGGCACCTCTGAGGGAATGGCGCAGATACTGATCAACTACACCCTGAATTTTTCTTTCTTTTTTCTTGGTGCGGGCACGCTGTGGTTTGCTGCAGGATCCATGGCTGGCGATATTGAGGATGCGCAAATTCAGATGATTGCCACCAAGCCTGTGGCGCGCTGGCAAATATGGCTGGGTAAATGGATTGGCATTATGGGCTTAAACGTAATGCTGCTGGCCTTGGTGTACGTTGCAGTGTACGGGATGGTGAAATACAAGGGCCACGAGATGACCTCCAACCGACTAGAGGAATTGAAGGTGGAAGTCCGTTGGGATGATCAAAACCAGAGTACTCAAGACCGGGACAATCAAATTTTCCGGATGGCTTTGACTCGGAACTTGGAGGTGTTTGAGCGGGATGAAGAAGGAAATATGATCCCAGCTGGAGAAGATTTGGGAGAGCGCAGTCGGCTGGAGAGTTCATATGATGCCATAGTAATGCAACGGCCGGATGTGGCTCGGCATATCACTCGATTCATGGATCAACAGCGCAGCACAAATGCACGTCCCAAACTGAAATCTTCAGAGACTTTATTGAGTGAAATAGCCAGCATTCAGGAAAATAAAATGCGTAAACAGGTTCTTGTGGGACGGGATGAGTTTAGACTGAAGGATGTCAAATACGTGTTGGGCCAAAATGACCCCATCGTACCGCTAGAGGAAAATATAGATGTTGAAGGGATGAAAGCAGCCATCAACAAGCAGATTCAGGGTGTTCTTGCTGAGCGGCAGCGAATGGGGCAAAGCATGGCATCTAAAGGAGAGGGATTTGAGATTCCTCAGGAGTTAACCGCTGCAGAGCTTGAGGTAATAACGAATCAGGTGCAAATGTCGTTTCGTTTGGCTACGCAGTCCATCGAGCCAAGGCGAGGGCTGCAGTTTCAATTCGCTAAACCAAGAGGATTTAGACTTGGCGAGGAAGGTCGCTTAAATCTTCAGTTTAGCTTTGAGGATCCAACGTTGGGCTCTGGAAACTCTAAACTGCACCGGTTCTGGTTCATGTACGGTAATGAAGATAACGATCGTATTCATCAAACTGGCACTTTTCTGAGCGCTGCCAAGCAACATGAGCTTTCTCTAGAGGCGCGCCAGTACGATGCTAATACCAATCTGGTTAGCATTTTAGCAACTAACGACATGTTTAACCTAACGGTTATCAATTTCCCGACCACTCCTGATGGTTCTCGGCTAAAAATTCCTTTCCTCAACGATTTTACCGGTGAGATTAATGACGAAAACGTTAAAATCATGTATATAGAGTCCGGCTTCATTGTGAACTTTCTTCGGGCTTGTGGTATTCTACTGGCATGGTTGGGGCTGTTGGCTGCGCTGGGCCTTTCGGCCGCGTGTTTCATGTCTTTTGAAGTCTCCGCGTTTGCCTGTATCGTGGTGCTTTTTATGGCTACTTGGGGTGCAGAAAAAATGAAGATCGTAATTCAGGATGAAACCATAATGACCACTTATACGATGGAAGGAGAGCGACAAAAGTCATTTCTTGATTGGTTTGCCTTGCCTATGTTCAAGTTGGCTTCCCCTATTTTGGAAGCGCAACGCGCTTATTCGCCCATCAGTGACCTTTCGGAAGGCCGCAGTATCACCTGGGATGAGTTGCTTAAAGCCTACTCATACACATGGGGGATTTTTGGCTGGTTGATTGGTGGCTTCGGAACCATCATCTTTACCCAAAGGCAACTTTCAATCACTAGTAGTCAAACATGAGCGAGCGCATCACTATCCCTAACAATCTGCCCAAACCACTTCTGGCGGTTATTATGGCCCTGTGCCTGTTGGGGGTTGCTTTTGTATCCGGGCACTTGAACAAGGAGCGAGGCAAGATGAGCCCCACTTATGTGGAGCCGCTGCATGATGCACCGCCCATGTTGTCTTTGGCATCGGAGGCTTTTGGTGGGTTCCGGGGCGTTATTTCTACCTACTTGTGGCATCGATCAAACGACATGCAGCAGGCAAAGAAGTATCCTGAGCAAATGCAACTCAATGAGTGGATCACACAAATTCAACCCCATGTGCCGCAAGCTTGGAGCAACCGTGCTTGGAATCTGGGGTATAATATTGCTAGTGAGTTTCCCGACCCCGAAACGCGATGGAACTACATTTATAGTTCTGTCAAAATGCTGCGTGATGACGGTATTCGTTACAACCCAACGGAGCCTTTAGTCTATGATACCTTGGCTTATTTCTTTGAGCATAAGATTGGTCACAACCTTGATGACTTTCATCGCTATTACAAATTTCAGTGGCTAAGAATGATGATCAATGTCCTTTGGGAAAGCGAGGCAGCCAGCCATGCAGCAAAGGGTGTGCCGGACTTTGACGCTTTCATTAATCCCAATCCGAATGATGCGGCTCTTTTAGAACGTGTGCGCCGTTTACGGCAGGAATTCGGTCTGGATCCTCGTGAGATGAAGGCTATTCATCGCCGTTATGGGATCGCACGCGACTATAAGGGTGAGATTATGAAGGATGCCCAAGGCAATCCAATCAATTGCTTGGACTGGCGTATGGCCGAGACCCATTCCCTTTACTGGGCTAGTTTGGGCCTTAAGCGATGCAGTCTTACACCTGGTCGATCCAAAGAGCTCCATCGTCTCGAACGAAAAGTATATGTAGCAATGATGTACACCTTCCAGCGTGGGAAAATGAATACAGACTCTGGGAGGCTTCGGGATTTCGGTTCTTTCTCAAGCGAAAATCTATCTGCACCTAACCTTGATGCTGCTGGCACCACTCATCAAGCTTACATGGACATTATCAAGCTAGCTCAGGAGAGTCGCGACTGGCACGTCACCGAAGGTACTTCAGAAATTGGCCACGTACATTTTCTGCGTCGCGTGATCCAATGGATGTATTTTTTTAACCGTGAAGAGGAGGCTCTTGAGTGGTTAAAGTTGGCCGTTAAAATTTATTCGGAGGATAAACAAAAGTCTGGTGGTCGTGAACTTATCAAGCTGTTTGAAGGTTATGATCCAGAGACGGAGACCTATAACCTTGAGGATATAGTCATGGCTAAGGTTAAGGAAGATCGTACGCGTGGCAGCGATTCCATGACGGCCGCATTGCTCGTTGGGACTTTCAATAAACATTTCCTCTACTTAGCTGAAGGAAACGAGGAGGAAGCCTCCAAATATTTCGACATGGCTAAGGAAGTACACACAGCTTACCAAAAAAAATTCGAAAAGTCACAGACCCGTATGGGCATTGCGGAATTCGACACCATTCGAATGCGGCGATTGCAGGATTTTCTCCAGTTTCAAAATTCCCAAGTAGCAAATGCTGTGCGCGCAGCCCTAGGAAAACCAGCGGATTGGCTGCCCTTTCCAAATCCTGAAGCGCAAGGTCCACCTCCTGGGGGTGAATAGCAAGTACCCCTTGCTCGGGCGTGGTTGGTTGCAAGCTTTAGTAATCAGATCCTATGGGAGTCACAAGTTGCACTTGCTCGAACTCGCCCCCTAACGCAATCTGTTGCC
>MDTE01100747.1_pt1 | contig 12618 bp, 12 predicted proteins | sample 811231 | NCBI WGS metagenome assembly MDTE01 (sample SAMN05326651, study PRJNA326480) | marine metagenome | isolation source: seawater | place: Indian Ocean: Red Sea | collected 2010
ACGAAGTTGAAACAGATTTATTTGGTGAACAAACTGTTTTATGTGGTGGTTTAGTTGAACTAATTAAAAATGGATACGAAACTTTAGTTGAAGCTGGTTACGAACCAGAGATGGCATATTTTGAAACAGTTCATGAGGTTAAGTTGATAGTAGACTTAATATATGAGGGAGGAATAGCTAATATGAATTATTCAATCTCAAATACCGCCGAATATGGTGAGTATGTTACAGGTCCGAAAATTATTAATAAACAAGAAACAAAGAAAAGAATGAAAGAGGTTTTGGCTGATATTCAATCTGGAAAGTTTACAAAACAATGGATGGATGAATGCAAAAATGGCCAAAAAAACTTCTTAAAAACTAGAGAAAAATTAGCAGAGCATCCAGTTGAGAAGGTAGGAGCTGGACTTAGAGCTTTAATGCCTTGGATCAGTAAAAAGAAGCTTATTGACAGCGATAAAAATTAATCTTTCATTAACTTAAGCCTTTTATTGACTAATTATTTTACATTCTCGCTTAGAGATTGTAATATTATTAGTAAAAAAAAAGCCAAAATGTCAGAAAAAAATAGAGTTTATATATTCGATACTACAATGCGTGATGGTGAGCAGTCGCCAGGCGCATCTATGAGTCTTGAGGAAAAAATTCAAATTTCCAGAGTTTTTGATGAATTGGGCGTTGATATAATCGAAGCAGGATTTCCAATTGCTTCGCCTGGTGATTTTGAAGCAGTTACAGAGGTTAGTAAGATTTTAAAAAATTCTATTCCTGCCGGATTATCAAGGCACACAAAAAAAGATATTGATGCATGTTATGAGGCTTTAAAATCAGCTAAAAGATTTAGAATTCATACTTTTATTTCCACAAGCCCACTTCATATGAAACATAAATTAAACAAGTCCCCAGAGGATGTAGTTGATTCAATAAAAGAGCACGTAACTTATGCAAGAAAATTTACTGATGATGTAGAGTGGTCTTGTGAAGATGGAACAAGAACAGATATGGATTTCATGTGTAAGACAGTTGAACTTGCGATTAAATGTGGAGCGAAAACAATTAATATACCTGACACAGTTGGATATTCCGTTCCTTCAGAGTTTAAAAAAATTATAGAAACATTAATTAATAAAGTTCCAAATATAGACAAAGCTATTTTATCAACACATTGCCACAATGATCTAGGTTTAGCGGTTGCAAATTCTTTAGCTGGCGTTACAGCAGGAGCTCGACAAATTGAATGCACAATTAATGGAATAGGCGAAAGAGCAGGGAATGCTGCGCTTGAAGAAATTGTAATGGCAATGAAGACAAGAAACGATTTAATGCCATTTAAGACAGGAATAAATACAAAACTATTAAGCAAAGCTTCAAAAGTTGTTTCAAATGCTACTGGTTTCCCCGTTCAATTTAATAAAGCAATTGTAGGAAAAAATGCTTTTGCACATGAATCAGGGATACATCAAGATGGAATGTTAAAAAATAGAAATACTTATGAAATTATGACACCAGAAAGTGTTGGCGTTAAACAAACCTCTTTAGTTATGGGAAAACATTCTGGAAGACATGCATTTAAAGATAAATTAACAGATCTGGGATACAAAGATATAACCGATGATGTTATTCAAACTGCGTTTGGAAAATTTAAAGTTTTAGCAGACAAGAAAAAGCATGTTTATGATGAAGACATTGCCGCATTGGTTGATGACAGTTTAATCAAAGAAGATAATGTGATTACTCTAAAATCATTAAAGGTATTTGCAGGTACCGGAGAACCTCAAAGAGCTGATATGACATTAGAAGTTTATGGAGATATAAAAAAAGCAACAGAGACAGGTGATGGGCCAGTCGATGCTATTTTTAAATGTATAAAAAAATTATATCCTCATGACGTTAAACTTCAGCTTTACCAAGTACATGCAGTAACCGAAGGAACTGATGCTCAAGCGACTGTTAGTGTACGAATTGAAGAAAATGGCAAAACAACAGTTGGTCAAGCAGCTGATACTGACACTTTAGTTGCTTCAGCTGATGCTTATTTAAATGCATTAAATAAAATGATTATTAAGAGAAAAAAAACGGCACCTGGAGATTATCAACAAAAAACTATCTATAAAGAAGAAAAAATGAAAGGAATATAATTATGTTTGATTTTGGAGTGGGTAAGCTAAGTAAAATTTGGTCGACGGATATGGCCATAGATTTAGGTACAGCAAATACGTTGGTGTATGTTAAAGGAGAAGGAATTGTTCTAAACGAACCATCAGTTGTTGCAATAATAGAAGACAGAGGAAAAAAATCTGTATTAGCTGTCGGTGATGAGGCAAAAACAATGTTAGGTAGAACACCTGGAAATATCTCAGCGGTAAGACCTTTAAGAGATGGTGTAATAGCAGACTTTGTTGTTACTGAGGAAATGATAAAACATTTCATTAAGAAAGTTCATAAAAGAAAAGCTTTTGCTAATCCAAGAATATTAATTTGTGTTCCAACGGGATCAACACCAGTTGAAAGAAAAGCCATTCAAGATTCAGCATTAGCTGCCGGCGCTCGAAAAGTACAGTTAATTGAGGAACCAATAGCTGCAGCAATTGGAGCGGGCCTTCCTATTTCTGAGGCTACAGGTTCAATGGTTGTTGATATAGGAGGAGGCACAACAGAGATCGCAGTATTATCTTTAGGCGGAGTAGTTTATGCAAATTCACTTAGAGTAGCAGGAGATGCAATGGATCAAGCAATAATTACTTACATGAGAAAACAATTCAATTTATTAGTAGGTGAGGCTAGCGCTGAAAAGATTAAAAAGGAAATAGGTACAGCTTTGGCAACTAGTGGTAACACCTATTTAATGAAAGGAAGAGATATAAGATCAGGAACTCCAAAAGAAATTTCATTAAAAGAGGAAGATACACAAGAAGCTTTAAAACCAGTTTTAACCCAAATTCTAGGTGGGATAAAAGATGCATTGGAAAAGACACCGCCAGAATTATCTGCGGATTTGGTGGACATGGGTTTGGTTTTAACTGGAGGAGGAGCCCTCTTAAAAAATATAGATAAATTAATTACAAAAGAAACAGGCTTACCCGTAGTAATAGCAGAAGATCCATTATCTTGCGTTGCAATAGGAACTGGTAAAGCTTTAGATCAGGAAGAGACATTCTCTACTATGTTGGTTAATTAGTTTTTTTGTAGATGAAGCATTATGGATACCAGTCGTGATGATGTAGGAATAGCGTTTCGTTCCGCTTTTTTAGCTAAAGGTACAAAGCAAAAATTTTCACTATTCGTGCTAGTTATTGTTTCCGTTTTATTACTTTATGTTGAAACGATAGAAACCAAACCACTTAACTACGTCAGATCTTTTATTAAAGATGTGATCTACAGAGGATCTTTTGTTGTTGCTGCACCATCAAAAGTTTTCGGTAATTTTACTAACTTTGTAGGCGAACATATAAATCTTTATAGTAATTATAATGAATTAAAAAAAGAGAATGAAGAATTAAAAAATAATATTTCGCAGTCAGATTTTTTAGAGCTGGAAAATACTCAATTACGACAGTTAATTGATGAGCAAGTAACCTCAGATAGTAATCTTGTAAGTGCAAGAGTAATGCTTGATAAACAAAGTCCCTACCTTAATTCTTTTATTATTAATATTGGAAGTAATAAAAAAATAAAAAATGGAATGGCTGTTCTACATGGAAAAAATTTTATTGGTAGAATAGTAGATGTAAATTTTTTTTCATCTAGAGTTTTACTTGTTACAGATCTAAACAGTAAAATTCCAGTTATAATCGAACCTTCTGCCCATCATGCAATTTTAACTGGTCATGGAGAAAACGTTGAACCATCTTTAGCATATTTACCAAGGGTTCATACCTTAAAGAATGATGATAAGGTTTATACTTCTGGCAAAGAAGGTATTTTTCCAGCAGGCATTCCTATTGGTCAAATTAAAGTTATAAAAGGTCAAATTAAAGTTTTGTTATTTTCTGATTTAAACCAAATTACTTTTGTAAATATTAGATTGGACGAAGAAATGGGAGAAAATAAATAAATTTTATGGCATTAATTTATAAGCAAATGAAGTTTAGATTTTTTGAAGCAATACCTCTTTTGCTACTTCTTTTTCTTACATTGAATGGAAATTCAGTGGTGAATTTCAAATTTTTTACAATAAGCTTGCATTATATTTTAGTTTATTTTTGGGTTTTAAGAAGACCAGGAAGCTTAGGTTATGGTTTTATTTTCCTATCCGGGATAATCAGTGACGTAGTTCTTGGACTTCCTTTCGGTCTTAATGCACTATCATTATTAACTATAGCTGCCGCTGCTGCATATGTGCGTGTTGTAACTGTTAGAATAACATTAATAAATGATTGGATAAGTTTTATTCCAGCATTACTATTTGCAAATTTTATTTATTTTTTCTCTCTATATTTTTCTAACTATTCAATAGATTATCTTTACCTATTCAAAAACTCTTTATTTACTTTTACTTTTTATCCAGTTTTGTGGGCCATATTTTCAGGAATTTTACAGCTAGGAAAATCCTAAATCATGTCTCTTTTTTCAGAAACATTTCAGAATAAATCAAAGTTAATTTCTAGAAGAATGTTCGTTTTGTCTGTAATAAAAATAACAGTTTTTGTTAGTATTATTAGCCGTTTATTTTATTTGCAAATATCTGAAAATATAAAATGGAGATCTCTGTCAGATAAGAATCGGTTAAGAGAATGGAAAATGGTTCCTCAAAGAGGAGTAATCGAAGATTACTTTGGCAATAAAATTGCAAAAAATACTCAGGTTTTTCAATTGCACATGATACCAGAAGACGTACCAAATATGGAGGAGTTGTTTTTTAAATTAACAAGATTAATAGATTTTAACAAACAGAGAAAAAGAAGTTTAATTAGGAAATTAAAAAAGCGTAAACCTTGGGAACCTATTATTGTTTCAGATAATTTATCTTGGCGTGAATTTTCAAGGTTAAATCTTTTTTTACATGAAACACAAGGTATAAAACCAGTTGTAGCTTTAGCAAGACAGTATTTAGATGAAGGTTCATCCTCACATATTGTGGGTTACGTATCTGATGCTAGCGCAAAAGATTTAGAAGCTAGCGAATTTTTAAGAGAAATTAATGTGCCTGGATTAAAAACAGGAAAGAATGGTTTAGAAAAATACTTAAATACGAAAATGATTGGAAAACCTGGACTTCAAAGATTTGAGGTAAATGCTTATGGAAAAAGAATTAAAGAATTAAAAATTATCAAAGGAGAATCTGGGAAAAACTATAAAATAACTATTGATCAAGAAATTCAGAAATTTACTAGCAAATTATTAGAAGAAAGAAGCGGATCAGTTTGTGTTATGGATATATATAGCGGCGATATAGTTGCTATGGTATCTAACCCAACATACGATTCAAATAAATTTGTACATGGTATAAGTACTGAAGATTGGCAAAATTTAATTAAAGATAAAAAAAAACCACTTATAAATAAATCTATGTCTGGTCTTTATCCTCCAGGCTCCACTATCAAACCCATTGTAGCACTCTCTGCATTGGAAAATGATGTTGTTAGCCCGAAATTAATGGTCGAGTGCAAAGGTAGTATTGAGCTTTATGGTCAAACCTATCACTGCTGGAAAGATAAAGGACATGGATTTATGAATTTGAGAAGTGCAATAAAACAATCATGTGATGTTTATTTTTATGAGATGTCTAGAAGATTAGGGGTTGATAGAATGTCTGTTACAGCAAAAAAGTTTGGACTTGGAAAAAAAGTATTCGGTTTATTTGATGAGGAGCGATCAGGAATTGTACCAGACACTAAATGGAAGCTAAAAAATATTGGCAAAGGTTGGGTTTTAGGTGAAACGTTAATATCAGGAATTGGTCAAGGATATTTTCAATCTACACCATTGCAACTTTGCTATATGATGGCACAATTAGCAAACGGAGGTCACGAAATAAAACCAAGAATAATTCATGAAGAATATAAATTGCAACCATTTACAAAATTGTACAGAAATCCGGAAAATGTTAAATTTGTACTCGATGCCTTATATGGAGCTACTAACGAACCATTAGGAACTTCGTACCGATCAAGACTTACAGATCCAAAATATATTTATGCAGGAAAAACCGGGACATCGCAAATACGAACAATTACGGCAGAAGAAAGGGAACTTAAATTAAAAAATATAGATCTACCATATGAAAAGAGAGATCATGCTCTTTTCACTGCTTTTGCACCATACAAGAATCCGAGATATGCAATTAGTGTTGTAATTGAGCATGGCGGAGCAGGAAGTTCAGGAGCTGCACCTATTGCTAAACAAGTTATTAAAAAAGTTTTGGATAGACACGAACTAAGAAAAAAGATTCAATCTAATTTTTTTCAGGAGATTTAATAAATTATGAGAAATTATATTCATAGAGGAAGTTTAGATTTAAAAGAAAAATTTTTTTTATTTGATTATATACTGATTTCTTTAGTTTTATTATTAGGAGTGATTAGCATTTTTGCAATGTATTCAAGTGAACAAGGTAAGTTTGGTTACTACACCCTGAGTCATCTTTACAGATTTTGCGTTTTCTTTGTAGTTTTTTTAGTGATATCTTTTTTTAATGCTAGAGTATGGTTTAAATCTGCCTATTTGTTTTATTTTGTAGTTTTAGCATTACTTCTAGGAGTTCATTTTTACGGCGTAACTGCCTCAGGATCAAAACGTTGGATTAGTTTGTTTGTATTTAATCTACAACCTTCTGAATTAATGAAAACTGCTCTAATCGTTTTTCTAGCCAGATATTATTATAAAATTCCTTCTGAACAAGTTACAAGTATTAAATATATAATTGCGCCAATTTTTGCTTTATCTATTCCAGTTTTTTTAGTTATTTCACAGCCAGATCTAGGAACTGCAGGACTAATACTATTAGGGGGAATCGCTGTAATTTGGTTAACCGGCTTTAGAATGAAATATTTTTTTTATTCTTTTTTTGTTTTCGTATGTTTAGTTCCAGTTGGAATATCATTCTTAAAACCATATCAAAAATCAAGAATCTTAACCTTTTTTGATCCCGAAAGAGATCCATTGGGTGCTGGCTATCAGATAATCCAATCAAAAATTGCAGTAGGATCTGGAGGAATTTTTGGAAAGGGTTTTTTGCAAGGAAGCCAAAGTTACCTAGATTATTTACCTGAAAAACACACTGATTTTATATTTACATTATTTTCAGAAGAATTTGGGTTTGTTGGTTCACTTTTTTTGTTGCTTATTTACGTAGCAATTATCTACAGAATAGCTGCAATTGGGAGCGAGGTTAAAAATAATTTCGCCAAGCTATATTGTTATGGTTTTGCCTCTTCTTTTTTCATTTACGTTGTTGTTAATATGATGATGGTTCTTGGCTTATTACCTATAGTTGGAGCGCCCTTACCTATAATGTCCTATGGAGGCTCATCGATGCTCTCAATAATGATCGGATTGGGTATCGTAATGAGTTGTAGAGTTCATCAGCAGGACGAGTACGTTTAAAAAAAAATAAAAAGGAAGAAATTTCTAACACAACTGTAGATTGTATATTGGCTTAAAATTATTTTATTTTTTAGTTTTTCAAAATGAGTAATTTGTGCTTAAATTAAACAAATGTTTAAATCTTTAAGAAGCACAGAACAAAAGTCACTTAATCATAGTGGTCGTTCACATATTGGTGAGACTATGCAGTTAGAAGGAGATCTTAGATCTTCAGGATCAATTGATGTTGCAGGTTTAGTGAATGGCAATGTATTTGTATCTCAGCTATCAATAACAGATTCAGGTTCTGTAAGAGGAACTGTTGAAGCTTCAAGTATTGAAGTAAATGGACATGTAGAGGGAAAAATTTCTGCTGATAGCGTGGTGGTTGGAAAGACAGCTGTAATTAAAGGAGATATTTTTTTTAAAAATACACTTAAAACAGAAGAGGGCGCAGATATAGATGGCTATATAAAGAGATTAAACAATGGAAAATCAAATACCGAAGAAGATATTGCTATTGAAGAAATAGTTGAAAGAACAGAAGCAAAGAAACCTAAAGTTGTTCACGTTGCAACACACAAAGAAGCCGTTTAAAATACTTCCAACTTTTAAATCTTAAATATATATAAGAAAACAATATGAGCGACGATGTAAAGTCGAAATCTTCAGTAGTAGTTATTGGATCTGGAATACAAGGTGTTTGCACCTCACTTTTTCTTATCAAGAAAGGTTTTAAAGTTACGCTTATAGACAGAGATGACCCGGGTAAGAGTTCAGCCTCATATGGAAACGCGGGACATTTTTCTCCTTACGCGGCTTTATCACTTAATAGACCAGATATTTTGATAGATGTTCCGGCGATGTTATTAAGCACAACTGGACCACTGGCGTTGAAATGGAATTATGTTCCCAAAATGATACCTTGGTTTTTAAAATTTATTAAAAATTGCACAAAAGAAAAAATGATGCACACAGCAAAATTTATGCATCAAATTTTAGATTTAGCATTACCGGCATACGATGAGTTATTTCAAGAAATTAATGCTTCAGGTTTGGTTGAAAGCAAAGGAATACTTTATTTTTGGACAAATAGAGATTTAAAAAGCAGAGAATTAGAAATAAAAGTTAGAGAGGAACTAGGCGTTAAGCAAAAATTATTAAATGCTCATGAAATTCATGATCTTGAACCTCATATTAAACAAATTTATCATAGAGGGGTTTTGTATCCAGGAGCAAGGCACGCAAGAAATCCCAAAAAAATTTTAATTAAATTTTTTGATTTATTTTTGAAAAAAGGTGGAAAATTTCTGAAAGAAAACGTAGAGACAATAAATCTTTCTAGCGATAATAAAGTTTTAATAAAAACAAGTATAAATTCCTACACATTTGATAAAGCTGTTATTGCATGCGGGGCTTTTTCAAAAAAATTTACAGATCAAGTAGGTGAAAAAATTCCATTGGACACTGAACGCGGTTATCATGTTCACTTCAAAGGTTATGACCATCTTCTTACCAGACCAGTAATATTTTTGAATAGGGGTTTTGGTATTACTCCTATGGAACAAGGGCTAAGAGTAGTTGGTACTGTAGAATTTGGTGGATTAAAAAATCCTCCAAGCAAAAGAAGAATTCAAAATTTAGTTAATAATGCAAAATACCTTCTTCCAATGTTAGAAAAACATGAAGATGAATGGTTAGGTTTTAGACCTACTTTGCCAGATTTTTTACCCGTAATAGGAGCATCAAAAAATCATAAAAATATTTTTTACTGTTTTGGCCACCATCATTTAGGATGGACATTGGGTGCAATTTCAGGAAAGATAATATCTAAAATGATTTCTGGTGAAAAAACAAATTTAAATCTCGAACCTTATCGTTCTTTAAGATTTAGCTAATTAAAATGACTGACAACATTAAAGCTTATTTGATGTTAGTTTTAGCAACATTATTTTGGGCAGGTAATTTTGCTATTGGAAAATTTGCTTTTTTGGAAGACATAGCTCCTTATTCACTAACATTTTTTAGATGGTTAACTGTCTGGTTAATTTTATTACCTTTTACCTACAAAGAAATTTCAAAAAATAAAAACGATATATTTAATTCGCTACCTTTATTACTTTTTCTTAGTCTAATGACCATCGGTCTTTTTGTTCCTTTTGTTTATACTTCTCTAAAATATACCCAAGTAATCAATGCTTCTTTGTTTAATACAGCAATACCTGCAGCTATTATTCTTTTTTGTTTTATATTTAAATTTGAAAAAACAAACGCATTTCAATTATCAGGTCTTTTAATTTCTACCCTTGGAGTATTAGTTATTATAACTCGATCAGATTTTAATGTTCTGCTTAATCTTGATTTTAACGTCGGAGATTTGTGGATGATAGGAGCAGTTATATGTTGGGGACTTTATTCTACTTTTTTAAAAAAATTAAAATTAAAAATATCTTTATTTAGTACTGTTCAAGTTCTTTGCACATGCGGCCTGTTATTTGCATTTCCTCAATTTTTATACGAATATATGCAAGGAGGGACTGTTATAAATATAAATAAAGCTTTTTTATTTTGTATAATATACACCGCTATTTTTCCAAGCATTGTATCTTATTCTTGTTGGACAGGAGCCATATCAATCATTGGAGCAAATAGAGCGGGAATTTTTGTTTCATTAATACCCTTGTTTAGTACAGGAATGGCAATATTTTTCTTCGGCGAGGAATTTAAATTATATCATGTTATAGCTTCTATTTTAATTATAATTGGATTATTTTTATCAAACAAAAAAATTCACAATGTCAAAAATTGATAAATCAAAACTCACAAGCGAACAAAAAAAAATTTTATTTGAAGAAAAAACAGAGCCTCCCGGAAGCAGTTCATTAAATTATGAAAAAAGGGAGGGTGATTATCACTGCGCTGGATGTGGAACTAAACTTTTTGAATCTAAAAAAAAATATGAAAGTGGAAGTGGGTGGCCATCTTTTTTTGAGGCTATACCTAATGTATTTGAAACAAAAATAGACAATTTAATTGGATCTCCTAGAACTGAGTACCATTGCAAAAAATGTGGCGGTCATCATGGTCATATTTTTAACGATGGACCCAAACCTACAGGAAAAAGATATTGTAATAATGGTTTATGTTTAACTTTTATACCGAAGAAAAAATAGACTAAGAAATTAAGAATTTAAAAGGTTATCAAGCTTTCCTTCTTTTTCTAAAGCTTGAAGTTCACGATTACCACCCACATGCTGTTCACCAATAAATATTTGAGGGACGGTTCTCACTCCGTTTGACTTTCTTAGCATTTCTTCTCTTTTTTCTGAATCGTTAGCTATATTGTATTCTGTAAATTTAATATTCTTTCTATTTAAGAGATCTATGGCCCAATCACAATGTATACAAAGATCACCTGTGTAAATTATTACTTTTTTCATTCTGCTTACTATTATATGTTAAATATTAATAATGTTTCCACTTAAAAAAGGGAGTATTTAAAATGAGTACTATTTCTGTATCATTAGAAGAAATTTATAATTTAACTTATAAAACATTACTTTTTAATGGTTGCGACAAAGAGAATGCAAATATTTTAGCAGACACAATAATGCGCGCTGAAAGGGATGGTTCTCATTCACATGGTTTATTTAGATTGCCAGCTTATGTTACTGCTTTAAAAAGTCAAAAAGTTAATGGAAAAGCAAGACCAGAAGTAAAAAAAATATCATCAAGTGTAATTAAAGTTTTGGGAAATAACGCTTTTGCACCAATGGTATTAAAAGTTGGTTTGCCAGAATTAATTAAATTGGCAAAAGAAACTGGAGTTGCAGTTTTAGCAATTACAAACTCGCATCATATGGCTGCTATGTGGCCTGAAACCGAAGCCATTTCAGAATCTGGTTTAGTAGGTTTTGCATGCACTTCATATATGCCAATGGTGGCACCAGCAGGCGCAAAAAAAGCATTATTTGGAACAAATCCTATTTCATTTTCTTGGCCACGTCCTGGAAAAACTCCAGTTGTTTTTGATATGGCTACAGCATCCATGGCGATGGGAGATGTTATGGTAGCAGCAAGAGATGGGCGCAAAGTTCCATTAGGCACAGGTTTAAATAAAGAAGGGAAAGAAACGACCGACCCAAAAGAAATTATCAAAGGAAGTGGAGGAGTTCTTTTGCCTTTTGGTGGATACAAAGGCTCTGCGGTAGCTATGATGGTAGAATTATTAGCCGGGTCATTAGTCGGAGATAATTTTAGTTATGAAACTGCCGAAAAAGACAACAAAGATGGCGGCCCCCCAAGCGGAGGAGAATTTATTTTAGCAATTTCTCCAGAAAAAATTGCTGGTCCTAATTGGGAAAAACATTCAGAAGAATTTTTTGAAAAAATGAAATCAATGGATGGAGTACGTCTACCAGGTGAAAGAAGACATAAAAATCGTCTAAATAAAGGTCCGAGAAAAATAAATAAGGAATTAATAGAAAAAATCAAAAAACTATCTATATGAATGAGTATTTTTCAATTAGGCTTTATTATACTTCAATAATTTTGCAAATAAATTTGTTTTAACTGTTAAAATTATTGACTATAATTTTGATATTAATAAATAATAAAAAGAGGGAAAAATGGTTAAAAAGTTTATAAAGTTACTTTTTGCTTCTATACTTTTCTTTTCTGTTTCGTCAACAAGTTTCGCAATGGACAAACTACACTTCCTTATTGGCGGTGGAGCTGGCGGAGGTTGGGATGGTACAGCTAGAGGAACAGGAGAAGCTTTAACAAAAGCTGGAATGTTAGGTAGCGCATCATTTGAAAATATGTCAGGCGGTGGAGGTGGTAAAGCTTTGGCTTACTTAATCAATACTAAGCCTGAAAATACTATTTTAGTTCAATCTACTCCACTTGTATTAAGATCAATTACAAGACACAAAGGTTATGTTACAGGAGATGATGTTCTTTCATACAAAGACGTTACTCCTATAGCTGGAGTGATAGGTGACTATGGTGCTATTGCAGTAGCAAAAGATTCGCCATTTCAAAATTTTGCAGATGTAGTTGCGGCTTACAAAAAAGATCCAAAGTCAGTTAAAA
>MDTE01112506.1_pt1 | contig 12618 bp, 12 predicted proteins | sample 811231 | NCBI WGS metagenome assembly MDTE01 (sample SAMN05326651, study PRJNA326480) | marine metagenome | isolation source: seawater | place: Indian Ocean: Red Sea | collected 2010
ACACCGGAACAATTGCTTTGTTACCCACCCATCCTTCTCATGAAAAATCTCAGTCCACATACCCTCTGCAATTCTAGTTTGGTGGCGAAGATCTTTGGCGGGATCAATAGGATACCTTGGGATTCTTATATTCAGGATGCACATATTGGCAATGAACCAAACAACAAGAGACCCAACACTCAGTGAAACACCCTTTCCAGGCATCAGCCAATAAATTGCAAAAAACAGACCAAACTCAATGATTCCAATCATAATTATGACAAACAAGAACATCCAAAGCGTTCCTGCCCACGAAGCTTTTTGGAAATAGGGTATTGCACCCCATTCATCAATCAACCTTCGCCGAACCAATTCCGGCTTTTTCAATCCCGAGAGCCGAAACACCCCACCATTTTCACGAAGAATCAACTCACCAGTCTGTAGAAGCATACTAACCCCTGGTTCTCGAATTTCGACAGATGTATGTATTAGATTGAATTCCTTAACCCTAAACATACTACGGGCACGAACCATCCCCCTGTCTACGACGATTTCTACCACAAAAATGTGGAAACCCCCACAAATCAACAAGGCGGAACAAAGAACCAATTGAATCAATGTCCGATCAATCAGTAATTCAGATACCACCCCTAACAATTCAAAAATTGCAAACGCACAAATCATGCAAACTTGTAATCTAGTCTGGGAAGAAAAGTCCCACCAATTGTAAACAAATGCGAAAAAAAATAAAATTGCGAAACCCGCAATACTCAAACCTTCAATAAAAAGCCATTTTGACAATATCAAATCAATGAATAGCACTTCCAAGGATAGGATGATTGGATTCAACATCCAATCCCACCCCCCTCGTACTACAAATCGAGAATTGTCCATATCTCCTAAACACCTAACAAAAAAAATGGCCCCCGTTAGGCCGCCAAAAGGCGACCCAACGAGAGCCGTGTTCGCATTACTTGTGTTGTTTTTTAGAACAGCTTTTCAGAGTTCAGTTGACAACAGCAGCACCATCGCCAGCAACTGTGTTGCCGTTGTTGGTTACTGAGATGTCGACTGCACAGCCAGATGCGCTGCAGATTTCTTCAGTGCCTTCACTTAGGAAGATGTACTCCCCAGGTTCCCATGCATTGTCGTTGTCTCCAGCTTGTTGGCTGATACTGCAGTCGTCACCAGCTGCTACGCTGCATGTGTAAACGTTGTCACCAACGCTTAGAGTAACCTTCACGAATGCCCATGCTAGGTCATCCTTTCCAGTCATCTGCAACTTGAGGAGTGTATCTGCTCCTTCACCAGCTGCACTTGCATCGTCTGCTGCATCTTCTGCAGTGTAGGTGTTCAATGTGGAAGCGGAGGTATCAGTACCCTCACTTGCCAAATTGTTTGCCCACACGTACAGTACTCCGGCCAGCACAACAGTGATTGCGACCATTAGGATGGTAGCAATGACCGGGCTGACTGCCTGCTCATTTTTTTCGTTCTTCATCATTTTTAGTCCTCATACCCCCAGCGGGGGCGTATCCTCCTATAGTGCTCATTGGTATTAAGATAACTGTCGCGTCGAATCGAATTTTCGCGATTTGTTAATACTATTAAACGCTGTACTGCGTGGCAAATAACAGTCCTTTTCGTGCTTTTTTGGTGTAAAAATAACATTACGCCAACTAGTACAATAATTTTGTAGGCGCGGTGCAATTTTTAGATTCAATTTTTCTAAGAACAGAAGCCATTCCCCTATGTTTGGTAGTCAAATAAGACAACTAATAAAAAAATTAGAGGTGAACAGGGTGAGAGGTCACGTAGAGGGGATGGGATGCACACTCGACGAAGAACACTCAACAGCCCTGTTCAAGCACCCCTTGCAGTGATGGCATAAAATCGTTTTCAATTTTCACGTCATTTTTCACATTTTAGGCTATTATAATATAATTTATTATTCATTATTCGATTGTAAGAACTTCAGCACCACCAGGGGCAATCCAAACAGTGTGTTCAAATTGACCAATCATCCCTCCATCAGCACATCTCAGCAAATGATATGTTTCTAGGAAACGAATGTTAATCAGTTTCTTTGTAAGAGCATTCCATTTACTTTGCAAACTTTCTTCATTTTCATTTGGGAATGGTTTCTCTAGAAGGGGGTAGGCCCATCTTTCCGCAAATGGTAATTGGTGATATCTTTCCTCAAGATATCTTGCCATAGTTGCTCCAAGGGGTTTTAGTTTCTGTTTTGACAATGCCTTTTTTACGGATATATCTCCAGTAATTCTCCAAATATTGCTAGAATGCCTAGGTGGTACATTTTCTACCAAACCTTGCTCTCCAGTCGTGTTAAACGGCTCAACGGCAAACACGCTATTTTCCGGAACAACCCCTTTGAATGAAGGATGGTCAGGACCACAAGAAAATGATGGGACTGAAATTCCAGCGTGAAGATCGAATATCTCTAATTGATGCCCACATAAATTTGAGATGGGGGTAAATCCAGCATCAACCTGAACCTGTTCAGCTGCAGCACCAACTTCGTGCCAAGGAGTTCCGGGATGCATCTTTTCGATTGAAGCATCCCTCGCTTCCTTTGATGCTTTGATTTGTTCTGTATGTGTGTTGCTATTTCCAACTTCTACAGTAATGGCGTTATCTCCAATTCCACCTGAAACATGTACACCAATGTCGAGTTTAACCAAGTCCCCTTTTTCAAAAACCATTTCACCATCTAGACCGCCAGGTTTTGTCAAAGCATGATCAGTAGTGTAATGTGCAGCAATATCGTTCACACCTATTGTGCAAGGGAAGGCTGGCTTCCCTCCATGGCGATGAATATATCTCTCGGCAGATTCAATTACGGCATTCCAGCTGACACCTGGTTTAATTTCATCTTTGATGGCTTCAAGCGCTCTGCGAGCAACATGTCCAGCATCTCTCCAAAGCTTCAAGTCGCCTTCTTCAACCATGCATTCACCTCCGCTTCAGACACTATTCCCTCTCTGAGAACCTGAATTTGCTCCCCCGAATTTAGGCCCGCGTAATCATTACATCGTATCAAGGTACTGGGTGGTCCACCTGAACAATTACCTGGAATTACAAAATCCAAGCCCAATGAAGTGGCTGCCCTTTCACAGTCATTTTCAGGTTTGGTGCCGCTCAGGTTTGCACTGGTTGCTGTAAGTGGCCCAACTTTCCTAAGCAATTCCTGGGAAATCGGGGTATCAATTACCCGAATTGCAATTTCATCCCCCCCCAATCTTTCATCCATAGTCTCTAGAGCTGGCAGAATTGTGGTTATCGAACCGGGTTTGAAATCAGAAAGCAATTTAATCACATTTGGGTGTACATTAACAATCTCTGCTGCCTGCTCCACATCTGCAACTGCTAGTGAAACTTTCATATCGTGCTTTCTTTGTTTTAACTCATATAATTGGTCAAGTGCCTCACCCGTAGGTATGCAACCGAGTGCTGGCAGATTATGTGTTGGATAAACAATAGGAAATCCATCGAGTACAGGTTTTACAATAGCATCGCTAAGCATCCCCTTGTCCTCCATATTAGGGTAGCCGTCGTGGTACCCCCTCTTCAAACAAACGTTCAATATCCTCTCTGAGGTTTTTTTTCCTAAGCGAGAATATTGCCTTTTTTTTCGAATTTATTGGCGAAGAACATTGAGTGCGGTACTTTCGTCCCGATCCATCCCTTTGATTCCCCGCATCTTTTTCGCCTCATTCCATCTAGATTCGATCGTTCCATCTAGAAACGATTCCATAAATAATGGATGAATGTATGAAGAACGACAGACAGCCCGAGTATTTCCTAGGTCCGCTGCAACAGTATCGATTACCGCCAACATTGCCTTATTACGTTCAACTTCAGTCTCAATAGGAATATGTTGTTCTTCGGAAACTAGTTTTTCTAAACCATCAGTTTCCGATAGTTCATCCAACCAAGATAATAGCCTCTTTCCAGAAATCCCAGCATCCAGATTGGCTAATCTTGAACCGCACTTCCATGTAGCAGCCCATGTTCGGAAATCCTTGGCAGTGAAAGATTCACCAGTTACTTCTCGAATATAGGAATTAATGTGTTCTGCCTTCAAATCATTGTGATTTCCCGTTTCTAAATTATGGTAATAGAACAAATCCTGTTCATCATCTTCATCTCCCAGTTTCTTAGTTTCTAGAATCATCTGAACCAATGAATCGTCCTCAATCTTGATTTTCCATTCCTTGCCAGACTTGCCAGTAAATTCAAAGATAGCGTCGTGCTTTCCCTCGGCTTTTTTACCCGTAATGTGACTGAAATGCCCTTCCTTCAAAGTAGTGAGCCCATAGGATTCGTTGGTTTTTGCATACTCATCACTTCCGACACGAATGTGATAAAGGTCGATTAAACGAACTACCAGAGCACTTACTTTATTCAGAGTCATTTCGGTTGATTTTAGATCTTTTTCTATTTTTGCTCTCAATGCAGGTAGTGCTTCAGCAAACCCAAGAATTCCATCAAATTTCATTGATGCTTTCATTTCTACCCAATCTGGATGATATCTATATTGAAGGCGACCTTTTCCATCAACACCAGTAGCCTGAATATGGCCCCTATCATCGGGACAAATCCAAACATCTTCCCAAGCAGGAGGTATTGCTAAAGCATTGCATTCTTGTATTCGATTATCATTCTTCAGGCGTTTCCCATTTGTAAGATAATAATCCCAAACTACTGTGCCTTCATTTGTTTTTTTTGACTGCTTACGAGAAATTCCCTTTGCATTTCTGTCAGCACGGTTGAGGCCAGCTCTCTTCAGTGCCTCATCCGCACCTAGTTCCATATATTGCCGTATCCAATCATGAACTTGACAGTTGCCCTATAATTTCAAGACAGCCAGTCATCGATATGAAATTTAGCGATTTTATTTGCAATATTTCTATCACTCGTTTTCACTAATAATTTACCACTAGGAAATAGAGTTAGATTGACATCTCCAGAGAAGGTGTAGCATAGGCGATTCTCTAGTGTGCATTTCCAACCAGAGGAAACAATTTTTTTTGCAATTTTTTCTAAATCAATTTCATTAGTTGAGTGCGGTTCTACTTGCCATGCAGCACCTCCGCTACAGACCTCTAAAACATAAGAATCCATTCAGATCCCGCCTCGCATTTTTTCTTCTAAAAGGGTTAGGTTTCTCGCAGATTGAGTAGTCTTTCTTTTCATTATTGAATGCCATAATAAAAAAACAACAAAGAGAGCACATGACACCCAATTAACGTGGTGATATAACTCAATAAACTCATCAACATCTATCCATTTACTTAAACTTAGGACATCAAGAATCAACCATTTACTTACATCCTCCATTGTAAGAATATTTGGGAGACCCATGGAAACCATCCAAGGCTGAAGAATCCTATCAAAAAATATTGCAACAGGTCCAAGAATAAATGTAATCCATCGCATAAACGCAATAATTCTCCAAGCCTTGAATTGCCTCTTGAAGTTTGATTCAATTGGAGGTGAAGAATTGTATTCCTCTAAACCTTGGATCAACCTGAATTATCCCCCTCGTCATTCTCATTTTCCTTTTCTAGTTGGGTATTTGGGGGCGGCCCTTGGGGTGCGTTTGGTGGGGAATTTGGAGGAGGTCCTTGTGGAGCATTTGGTGGGGAATTTGGAGGGGGTCCTTGTGGAGCATTTGGTGGGGAATTTGGAGGAGGCCCTTGGGGTGCGTTTGGTGGGGGATTTGGAGGTGGCCCTTGTGGGGCATTTGGAGGAGGCCCCTGAGGCATCCCTCTTGGTGGCATCATTCCTGGTGGCATTCCCCCCGGTGGCATCATTCCTGGTGGCATTCCCCCCGGCGGCATCCCTCCAGGTGGCATCATTCCCGGTGGCATCATTCCCGGTGGCATTCCCCCCGGCGGCATCCCTCCAGGTGGCATCATTCCCGGTGGCATTCCCCCCGGCGGCATCCCTCTTGGTGGCATCATTCCTGGTGGCATTGCTCCCGGCGGCATCATTCCCGGTGGCATTGCTCCTTGCGGCATCACAGGTTGTCCTTGTGGGGTATCATTTGCTTGTGGTTGTGTTTCAATTTGATTTTGTTCAGGCGGCGCTGCTGAAGTTATCGGCGCTTCAGATTGAACTTCAGGCGTAGAAATTGGGGCTTGTGCTGGCGCCACTAAATTTGTAGAAGCAGGCATTTCGTTTGAGAAAGCAGTAGCCAAAGGATCTGATTCTGCAGGAGCATGAACTGCGGGTGCGGCTGGAGTGGCAACTTCGTCTCCGAATCCCGTTAGTGCGGAATCAAAAGCAGCTTCAAAGATACTACCCCCTACTGCACTACCTTTACCTTGCGAATCGATTGGTTTGCGAAATGTTTCCGCTATTCTAATGTCACAAGAATATGGGCCGAGTTCGGCCTTCTCTATGTTTCCATCAGTGTTATGTTCTATTTTGAATAACCATGCACCGGAGTCTGCCGAAACAAAGTAAGAAAAATCCTGTCTCATCCCGGCAGAAATTTCTGTTGCTGCTTCAAAAGGTTCAACTTTTCCACCATCCATAGTTCGCATTTTTGCATCGATTCCTAGAGCGTCACTAACTCCTTCATTAGTTACTTCAATTACGACCCTCAAGGCATCTCTGTCATCTTCATCGATGTCATCAACAATACAGTGAACTTGAATTTTGAGCGCTCCACTATGGAGTAAAATCTCGTCACTCATCGCCTCACCAATTATTCCGACTACTGCACCATTACTTGAAGCGCGCCCTGCTAAGGGCGATGCTATTTTGCATGATTAGACAAAATCAAATATATTTCAATTGATGAATTATCTTAGATGCTTACGATTGCTAGGGGACAAAGAATTCCCATCTACTACAATTGAACCAACTGTTAAATCAATTGAACTTTGGTGTGTGTGGCGCTTTTGTATCAATAAAATATCCTTAATCCCAAAGATAAGCAGTCCTACTACTGGAATTGCATATTTTATTTTTCTCAGTGCTCTTTTATCCCATTCCAATCGAGTCAAAGCCGCGCCATCTTCCCTTACTACTGCTAGCCCCATCCAACGCTGAGAAAGTGTTCTAGCAAAACGAATACCTGTATACTTGTGATACAGATAATTCCCACCAAAAATAAGAAACCAATTTACAATGAATAGAACGGTGCCGCGCCCCCCTGAAAATAATAATCCAATATTGTATGCTTGTACAATACTTGCTGCTTGGCCGCCTAAAATTGAAGTTAGAAGATAGAGAACACCCATAACAAAAATGGTGTCCATAATATAGGCAAAAGCACGAGTTGTGGCGCGTGCAAGAATAGCTCCTTCAGGAATAGGCCAATGCCCCGAATTTTCTTGAACGGCCATTTTTGCAGGGTTTATATTGTCACCAGAATGGTGCGTAATTGCCATCTCGTCGTCACTCATTTATCCACTCTCAATTACTTTGGAGGACGTGCCACGCCTCAAGTTTCCTCTCTCTTGCCCATTCAAGCCAACTTTCCCAATCTCCATCTTTTCTCAACGTATTTGGTGACCCTACCACAATTAGTCCCCTTTTTGGTCTTGTTAGGGCTACATTTAGTCGCCTATGGTCTGAAAGGAAACCAACTTCTCCCGTCTCGTTTGCTCGAACAGTTGATAGCACGATAACCTCTTTCTCTCTACCTTGATATCCATCAATACTTCTTATTTCCAAACCTTCCGATTCGTCACCAATTTCACCAGATAGAATTCCTTTTCCATCTAACAGGTCAGTTAGCAGCCGAACTTGGCCATTATACGGGGAAACAACTCCTATGTCTGATGGTTGTAGATCACCAGGTTCGAGTAACTTCTCAACGATTTTCACAACCCAACCCGCCTCATCTCTATTTATTCTGGACTTTCCGTCCGCCGCCAATTCTTCTGAACCATCTATTGGCACAAATGCCACGGGGGCATCCCAATCAGGCCAGATAAAACCGGCTGGGGCCAGACGTTCTTGTGCAGTAACACCGTTCTCAAGTTGGTTGTCGTAATATCTCGCTGAGGAGAATTCCGATATTACTGGATGCATTCTGTATTGAGTTTTCAACATATGAGGATTTATTCCAATTTCAACTAAACGCTCAAACATACTTAGTCGCAACCCATCATCTTCAGCTCTTCTAGAAATTACAGTTGGCGGTAATTGACGATGATCTCCTACCAGCACAAGTCTCCTACTTCCGCGCATTATTGGTACCCATGTGGCAGGCTCAATTGCTTGGGTTGCTTCATCGATTAGTACGTTTGAAAATTTCTTTTCCCCCAGAACCATATGTCCAACTCCAATACAGGTGGAACAAACAACTTCTGCACAGTTTAGTACATCTTCAGTCATCGTTTTTTCTAGAGATTTGATATCTTTCCACCCCATTTTGAGATCACGGTGAGCAAGCCCTCTCTCTTTACCCTTTAATGCAGGGATTCTACGTTGCAAATTTTCTTGAAGCCCAATTAATTCTCGGACTTCTTCTTGTAAAGGGTGTTCTTCAACGCGAGCTCGTACTGTAGAACCTCTTAATTTAGCCCTAACTTTTACTGGCTGCCCAACTCTGACAGCGTTAATTCCTAAATCAAGCAACCCTTCTAGCAGATTGTCTACAGCCACATTACTATCGGCAACTGCTAGAATTGGCCCAGTGCCTTGTTCAGCCCACCCTTTGAGAATTCTCACAGCAGTGTGAGTTTTTCCGGTCCCAGGTGGCCCTTGAATTAGGCTTAAGCGACAAGTCATTGCGGCATCGAAAGCAGCAATTTGACTCTCATTTAAATCATCGGGGGGGAAGACCTCACGCCTTTTTACACCTCGATATTGAGGCATAGTTCTAGCGGCCTCATTAATATCTCTTGGCCGACCCAACAGGAGATCTGCTAGTTGAGTCGGTGGCTCATCTCTAAGTATTTCTAGCAGCGCATCTTGCATTCTATCATGAGCAACACGATTCGCTCCACGATCGATTCGCCACGTCCCCGAACGAATTTTTTCCAAACTTTCAGATACTACCACAGATAACGCATTTCTTTTTCTCATCAGTACAATACCTTCTATCGGAATTTCTTTCAGTGGGTCATTTCTACAAATTGTAACGATGTCTCCTTGAGCAAATCGATGATTTCCAAGAGTTTCACCTTTGCCAGCATGAAACTTAACAATACGCTCACCAAATAGCCAACCGTTGTTCCTTGCTTGAAGTTCTATCAGCGCATAACCATGGGCTAATAATTTATGTTTAGACCAATTTCTTAATCGCTCATCAACCTGAGTCATTTCATCTTCCAATTCCCATTTTATCAAACGCGAAAAGCGATTGTGAAAGTCTTGCGCCCTAATGAATCGCATCGTAGGTTCATCAGAATTTTTTCCCGTTGAACCAAAATCTGCGTCAGGCTTCAGCCGTCGCACCTCACCACGCCTTTCATCCGCCACATGTTGCCGGCGGGCCAATACTCCTTCAATCTTCCAATTCTAGAAACTCGCCGTAGGCGAATGATTCTATTACTCATTGAGTGGTGACAATTATAGCAGAACCGTGCGCGGATAATTAGTGAGGCAAATGTTCGGACGGTGGCGTAAAGGCAAAGAAGAGTCAGGATTGACCTGCCCACTTTGTGGAGAAGTATCTCCAGAAGAAACTGTAGAATGCCCGAAATGCTACCATCAACTTGGAAAGAGTAGTCTCGAACAGAAGTTGTCAGTTTCTGAAGAGGATAGCACCTCTCTTTTTGATGAACTTCTATCTGAGGATGAAGATGATGACGAAGGAGAAATAGTTGATTGGTCACGCCATTCTTTTGAAATAGATGACGTCGCAATCGATGTTAGTCAGTATGAAGAAGATTCAGACTCAGTTACGCTTTCCCATTCTCCAAATTTTGCAGCAATAGAGGCAGATGTACCTAAGCCAGTCAGACAGGTTACAGAAGAGTTGGAGGAAGGGGCGTATGAATTATCTTCCAAAGATGCACCAAAAAATGTTGAAAAATTTGTAGTTCCCACTTCTAATGATGAATTAACTCCAATGGTTGAACCGGAACATCGTGTAGATTTGGTTGTACCACTCCTCCCTTCTGGTGCCAAAGATTCTTCATCGGATGATGAAGAAGGGCCCCTTTCCGATCCATCTGCAGTTGATGACGAAGATGAACCCACAGTTGAAAAATCATCTGCTAAAGAGGAAACCGCATCATCTGAGCCAACACAATCAACCCCAGTAGTTAAGCCAATAATCCCTAAGTTATCAAGTGAATCAACTTCGAGTGTCAATGGAGCAACAATTCCTAAATTACCAGCAACTCCTGATAATATTTCATCAACAAAAAAACCTGTTCCGATTCCCAATATTCCATCGACCTCATCTAAGGATTTGGAATCCCAAGCAACAAAACCAGTTACAACTCCCGTACTTCCAACCCCGCCAGATAGTCGTCCAGGTTCCGAGGCATTCAAACAAGAAATTGATTTGGATGTTGACGCTAATAAAACGAAATCTTCAGAGGCACCAACAGTTCCAAATCGAGACGGTGAGATGTGGCCTTGGCCTCAACAAGAAGCCCATGATGACTTGACAGTCAAGCGTGAATTGAGGCAGATTATGGAGTCAGTTAAAGCAGGAAATTTAGATGAAGCCTCAAGAAATCTAGACAAGTTAGGTCCTCATTTGGGAGACAGAAATGAAATTTTATTCCATGTAGGGGTGGTTCTCAAGAAATTAGGAAGAGAAGACGCTTTACGCCGAATGTTAGAATCGGCTCGCAGACTCCATCCAGAAGATCAACACGTAGCAACCGCCCTAACTAGTCTTGGAATGTGAAATATTTGATGGGTTCATAATGCGAGTAATTCCCACACTCATTGTTGATGATGAATTAGTTCTCAGGCCCGCTGGCCCAATGCATCTACAATCATTAGTGGAGGCCTTTGAGGAGTCATCTCCTGAAGTTATTCATGGTCTTCCTTGGTACAACATGGAAGAAGATATGTTAGTTCAATTAAACGATTACCTAATTGACGTTAATCAAATGGGAAAAATTGCTAGAGCATATCATTGGGCAATAATAGATCGAAGCGATGAAACATTTCTAGGACTAGTTGCTCTTGATCGCTTTACTCGTACTAATAGGGCTCATTGGAATATTGGATATTGGGTTCGAAGGAGTGCCTGCCGTAGAGGAATAGCTAAACGCACATCTATGAAGGCACTGGATTGGATTTCAACATCTCAAGGTGGGCCAACAGCAGTAGAAATTACAGTAAATCCAGAAAATGAAGCAGGTCTAGCAACGTGCAAATATTTGGTGAAAAAGTGGGGTGGCGTTAGGGCCCCAGAGGCTGATGGAGAGGTGGAAGTTGCAGCAAAACGTAGGCATCACATCACCTTTATTCTACCTAGGTTACCTCTAATTCCCCACTCAAATTTAGCAAATGGTAGTGTTTGGCTATCGCTTGATACAGATGATCTATGCCATCATCCCAGGAGCTATGGCCACCCTACTAGAACAAGGTCAAACACCCCAGAGTCTCCTTACCGAATGAGTGAGTTACTCGAATCAGGTTGGAAAGGTTTCATGCAGTGGAGAAATGGTACTGGTAAGGACTTACCAGTTACACTTTTTGTTATCGCGGAACAACTAGATGATGAAAAATTTGCTAACCGATTACAAATGTTATTGCAAAATGATGATTTTGTTACGATTGGTACTCATGGATACAAGCACCGTTGTTGGTCTGCATGGCCAGAAGATTCAGTAGCGTTTCATCGAGATTTGTCGATGTCAATATCCCGTTTGATTGAGTTTGCAGGAGAAAAGTTCAGACCTTGGTTTAGGGCTCCAGGTGGCTACATAGCACCATGGATGGCGGATGTGTTGAGACGCCAAGGAATTATATTAGATTCATCGGTCAATAATTCCATAATTACTCGTAGAAAGGCAGGAATGAAGAAAGATTGGGGTGCTGTAAAAAGTATGATGTTGAGTAAGGGAATTGTTGAGAGGGAATGGAGTGTTTGGGCTGGAATTCCAGTCACAGGCCCGGCTCTAAGGATACCCATTCTTCGGAATATAGCAAATCGAAGGTGGAGGAAATCAACTCGCAACAAATCCTGTGCTTCAGAACAAATTTTATTGAATCAGAATTATTCAATTGACACCCTTTATTGGCATTTATTGGACCATGCAAGAAATGATGAAAAATGGTCTCCACCCCTTCATAAAACACTCTCAAATTATTAGTTCTGATTTTACAAAGCGTAATATGGCCCCCCCAAGTCGTCGCATCGACCCTACGGGTCGGATAGGCTATTTGAGGCCCCACTGAAGGTGATTAAATGTCAGATGTAAAATACCCTGGAATCCCTACCACCACAGATGGCGCTGGTAACGTTGTTTGGGTAGAGAGTCATATTACTGACGGTTCCTGTGCATATCCAATTACATCTTCAACTACGATGGGTGTAGGGTATAATTTAGAAGTTGCAAATGGTAAAGAAAATCTATGGGGTACTCGTCTAGCATTCCTTGAGCCTGAATCTGAGCACTCATCAGCCTCTGCTGCTGAAGGCTTTGCAGTTGCTGGAGGTCGAGTAACTAATTTTACCAGTGG
>MDTE01186077.1_pt1 | contig 12618 bp, 10 predicted proteins | sample 811231 | NCBI WGS metagenome assembly MDTE01 (sample SAMN05326651, study PRJNA326480) | marine metagenome | isolation source: seawater | place: Indian Ocean: Red Sea | collected 2010
TTAAAAATTTCATATTTAAATAATTTTTTTATTTTTTAAATTGCACTGTAAACATTACTTTTAAATATTTTAAATTTGCAATCAAGCATAATATCATAATATATTTTTCATCTTACTTTTTTTAATTTCTTTCAACGTATTATTTTTAACCTCAAAAATCTTATCACAAAATTTAAGGGCACTTATTCTATGAGACACAATGATTGTGGTTTTTTTAAGTTTTCTAATTGTATTTAAAACATTATTTTCTGTAAAACTATCTAAACCACTAGTTGCCTCGTCTAAAATAATTACCTCAGGGTTATTGATTAAAGCTCTAGCAATTCCTATTCTTTGTTTTTCTCCTCCAGAAATATTTTGTCCATCTTGTCGGATTTTTTGTGAAAGTCCTAATTTATTTTTTTTAAAAAAATATTTTAAATCTACTTTATTAATTAAATTTTTTAAATAATTGTCTGAAAATTTTTTTTTGCTTGCACCAAATAACAAATTGTTTCTTAAATTTTCATTAAGGATAATAATATTTTGAGGAACAAAACCAATATTATTCTGCCATCCCTCTAAATTATCTTGAACCTCTTTACCGTCTATTTTTAAGTTACAGCCATCGAAATTTCTAAATCCACATATTATATCTATTAATGTGCTTTTTCCAGAGCCACTTTTACCAATTATACCTATCTTTGATTTTTTTTTTATATTTAAAGAAATATTTTTAAAAAGAGATTTGCTAGTATTTTCAAAATTAAATTTTTTTATTTTAATTGAGATATTTTTTTTAAATGGAAAATTATTTATAGTCTTTCCCTTTTTATAAATTTTATGCTTATTTTCTATAGCTAATTTTTCAATGCTTTTATAAGAATATTTTAAACTTTGTGAAAAGCCTAAGATCTTATTTATAATAGGTATCAGTCTAAAAGCTGATATCAAATATACTGATAATATTTGGATTATCTTTTCATTTGAATAATTACTAATAAATAAGAAATAAAACAACATTATCATCGATAAAAATAGAAAATACTCGAAAAAATTTGTAGGAAGCGACTTTAAGAAATTAACTTTGAATACTAATTTACTAAAAATTTGATTTAATTGACTGACTTTTTGGAAAAAGAAATTTTCTCTTGATAATATTTTGATAGATTTGATGGCTAAAAAACTCTCATTTATATACTGAATTCTTTTTTTTCTATTTGAAAGTCCCTCAGTAGCCCAGTCTGAAAGCTTATTTTTAACACCTAAAAAATATAAACCTCCAACAGAACCAAAGAAGAGAAACACACTCAGAGTAATAATTGGATTGAAAAATAATAAAAAAATTAAAAAAACGATTAATAAAATGGCATTAAGTATAATTTGAGTAAAACTCATAATGTATAAAATGCTCATATTTATCTCGTCTGTGAAATTTCTTAAATACACAGCACTATTTTTTTTAAGAAGTGTAAATAAATCTCTATTTAAAAAATTGTGGTATAACTTGTTGGAAATTTCTTCTCTAAAATTTGCCAAAATAATATTTTCTTTCCAAGATATAAATATTAACAGTAATAATTTTAAGGTAAAAAAAATAAGAATAAAAATTAAAATTCTAGTAATATTGTTTTCTTCTACAATTAAAAAAATACCAATAATTTTCTCCACAAAAATAGGAAATGAACTACTTAATCCAAGAAAACTATTTATTACTAAAATTACAAAACCAATTCCTAAAAGCTCTAAAACTGAAGCTACAATCATTATTAATATCAAAATATAAAATTGATATTTTTGATGTGTATTGAATAAATTTAATATTTTTTTCACTTAAAATTTTTTTTATGTAGGTATTCCCCTACTTTGAAATCTAACATTGTATCAATATCAAAACCCTCTATTTCATTCAGTTCGTAAAAAAAAGGTTTTTTGCTAATAACTGTTTTATTTTCTTTCATCTCTTCTCTTGAAATTATGTTAATTGCAAAATTAAGTTTAAACATATTTTTTATATTCTGTGATTTAGGTGCTTTAGATGGATTAAAATTTATTGGTTTTTTGTTTAAGTAAACAAACTCTTTTATAGGTGTCACAGTGTTAATACTCCCATATTTTTTTTTTATTTTATGAAATTTGTTAATAATAGATTGGTAACTGCTTACTTTTACCAGTGGTGAGGTGCAATTAGTGAACATAATATATTTGCTATCAGTAGTTTGTGCAATGTGTTTCCAGAAATCACTATTTGAACAACTTGAGCTCGCAAAATATTTTTGACGTCTCCAGTAAGAAACATTCATCTTTTTTGCAATTTTAATTGCCTTTTCTGAGTCAGTATTGATGATAATATTATCGTAATTTCTTAGTTTTTTTAATTTGAGTATTTTATATTCAAGTAAATTTTTCTTATTAAATAATCTTAAATTTTTATTTTTTACTCTTTGAGAATTTTTTCGAACAGGAATTACTATTGATAAATTTTTTTTCATTTTTGTTTATTTAATCTTTTTCTTATTTCTCTTTCTCTTTTTTTGTCTTCACTATATTTTAAATTTTTTAAAGGTTTATTTTGTTTTATCTTGTATTCAAGCCATAGCGTCTCAAACTCAAATGATTTTGTAATCAATATATTTAAATTATTTAAATTTTTTTCAGAAAGTTTGATTTCTATATTTCTAGTTTCAATGTAATCAAGAAGCTTCAAATCATAGAGTCTTTTTATAAAACTTTTGGCTTTGGTAGTTATTGATCCTCCCATTTTAAAGATCATTTTTTTTCTAGATTTTTTTTTAATTTTTAAAAGTGTGCTTTTTACTTTATCAAAAATTTTTTTTGAATTAACGTCATCCTTACTTAAGCCTAAAGATCCAACAATATCAGATCTACCTATTACGACTCCATCAAGATATTTAAAGAAAACTGAATTAAGCATTTTATCTAAATTATTTAATGCATTTATAGTCTCTAAATTTATGAGTAATTTATTTTTTTTATCAATATTTGCACATAACATAAATTTTTCTATCGCGTACTCACTTTCGACCATCGGGGCAACAATACTGTCTGTTTTTATCGACTTACAAAAATAGATATCATTTTTTGCTTCACATCCGCCAATTTTAACATTGAATTTTAAATTCAATTTTTTTGTTAACTTTCTAAGTAATCTTATTTCACTGAAAGATGAGCCCTCATCCTCTAATGATTGTTTTATACCAACTACACCAAATAACTTTAATTCTCTCAATTTTTTTTCTAAATTTTTCATAAATATTGATTAGTTGCTCTTTTAATTTTTTCAATAGCTGAAAGATTTTTGTCAAAAACCATTGAATAATTTTCTTTATTTTCTAATTTGCTAATAAATTGTTCTCTTGTAAGATCTAGAATCTTGTTAACTCTATTTTCAAATTCTTCGAAAGTACAATTATTTAGTTTACTAAAACCATATAACGGAGAATCAAAAATTTTATTTTCTGAAAGATTTAATGACAATGTTTTTCTACCTAAAGATAAGTTTTCTCTCAACATTGTTGTATAACCCGCGATAGTGAGTTCACTTTCAAGCATAAGTTCGTAACTTAAATATTTTTTCTTTCTAAAATTTAATGTGGAGTTATTAATAATAAAATTAAAATTATCTTTATTTAAGTACTTTCTATACAATTCAATCTCATCGTCTAAATTTTTCTTAGTACTATTTAATCTTTTGAAAGAACATAAAAATCTTTTATTATATTTTCTTACATACTTAACTACGAAGTTAATCAATTTTCCTTGTCCGTCTACATATCCTATTGTATTATGTTTCTTATCAAAATTAAGTATAATTGCGTCTGAAATCAAAATAATATCATATTTGTATTTTTTTTTTTCTTCATCATTAGGATTATAATTAATTTCTTTTATTAAGTTAGCTAATCTCAAACTTCCAACTGGGAAAAATCTATCGACGATTATTGAATTTTCTTTAAAAAAATCAATTTCAAAATTACCGAAGCAAAAGAAATTAGGTATATAAAAATTATTAAAAATATTCTTTTTAATTATTTTCTTTTCATAGTGGTCTTTAAATTTTTTATAATCGTATCTAGTTCCGTTTTGAATTGCAAAAAAATTAATTTTGTCTTTCATTTTTTTTGCTATTGCAGAAAATTTTAAATCATTATCTGTGCAAGTAATTACAATTTTTGGTGAAACAGCTTCAATTAATGAGATTAAATAAGCTGTCCAAATATTCCCTCTAAATTTCAAGATCGTTTTTAAAATGATTAAAGGGTGAATATAAAATTTATCTACATTATCGTATCTTGTCTTTAGTAAAAAATATTCATCACGATTTAAAACAAATTTTAAATCTTCAACTGGCATATCGTCATATACTAAAACTTTTTTTTGATTAGGTAGTCTAAGGGAAAATTTGCTTGTTGGAATTTTTTTAAAAAACTTTATTAATTGTTTAATCATATATCATTTTCTTTCCTCAAGCTCTTTTTTGAGATCATCATATTCTTTCATTTTTCTTTTCATAAAATTAATAGTCAATTTAGTTCTAAATGCTATGCCTTTTGGAGTGAGCACGTACTGAATATACGAAACTTTATTTTTTTGATTTTTTAGATTACGAATTTTTACTAAACCTTTATCTTGAAGCGCTTTTAAGCAGTAGTTTAGTTTTCCTAGGCTAAAGCCTAAATATGTAGCAAGTTTTCTTTGCGAAGACTTTGGTTTTTTCTCAATAGTCCTCAAAATTTCAAAATGGTCCTGATTATCTTTCATATGTTCAAATATTGAACAATTTAGTGTTCATATATTGAACTGTCAAGATTATTTATGTATAAATACCGTAAATTAATGAAAAATGTTATAGCATCAATCTACCCGGCTCCTTTTGATGATCAAATACGTCATGAACTAAATGCGTCCATATTTTCTAACGGTAAAATATTTTCATACGAAGAAGCAAAAATTACATCTGTTAAGAATGATGGTACGCCCTTGTTTCCAGAGAGAGCATTATTTTTAGGATTTAAAGAATTAAATATTTTGCCAAATCAAGTTAAAACTTGGGTCCTCCCAAATCCTAAAACCAAAGATATAAAAAAACTTAAAGTTTTTTTTTCTTTCATAAAAGCTTTTAATGGAAATGAAAAAGAATTTTTAAATTGGGCAAAAAAAAAAATTCGATTTATTAAGCACCACGATCTCCATACTCATTTAGCTATCGGTTCATCTAATTATAAAAAAGGAATATTCTTTAATATAGATGGCGGAGGAGATTTAGGTGATAAGAGACACTCATGTTGGGGGACATTTAATAAACAAAAATTAAAAGAGTATAAATATTTAAATGGTTTAAATAGTTTAGCAAATTTACATTCTTTTATCACAGAATATTGTGGATTTAATACAGAAAATGGAAAAGTCTCAGGACTTGCGTCTTATGGTAAATTAATTCCTCAATTAAAATCAAAGCTAGATAAAATTATTACAATAAATAATTCGGGTATTTATTTTGACAGAAAAAGATATGGGCTAACAGAGCCAGTTATAAAAAACATGAATTGCGAAAATTACGATAGAGATAAAATCTTGAGAAGCAAAATTTCTAAGACAAACATTTTAAAAATTTGTGAAGGTTTTTTACCGCAGGACGTTGCTAGGACAGCAGAGGAATTGATTTCTGAAAAAATAATTATTTTTTTGAAAATGTTAAAAAAAAAGTATTTTAAAAAAGAGCAAAACATTGTATTTTCTGGCGGATTATTTTTAAACGTTAAAATCAACGCAGATATAGAAAAAGAAAAAATTTTTAAGAATTGTTTTTTCCCAATGTCACCCTCCGACTCTGGCCTTTCGTTAGGTGGTTTATTTTCGCAAAAAATTAAAGTCAATAAAAAAAATTTTTCTAAATTTGGATTAAGTCCATTATTAGGTCCCTCATTTGATAAAAGTGAAATCGTATCCAATATAAGTAAATTTAAACTAAATTATTCTAAACCATTAAAACTTGAGAAAGATATAGCTACAGAGATTATAAAAAAAAAAATTGTAGGTATATTTAATGGTAGGGCTGAATTCGGTCAAAGATCTTTAGGAAGCAGATCAATATTAGCTGATCCAAGAAACAGGTACTCAAAAAATATACTTAATCAAAAGATTAAAAGAAGAGATTGGTTTATGCCATTTGCGCCAGCAGTAATAGACAAAAAATTTAAGAATTTTTTTGAGAGTTCAACGCCCTCTTTGTACATGCAAAAAGCAGAAATGATAAGAAAGGGATTTAGTAAATTAATACCATCAGCTGTACATATTAATAATACTTGTAGAGTTCAATACGTAGATAAAAAAATCTTCCCTTTTTTTTGGAGTGTAATAAATGAATTTTACAAAAAAACTTCAGTTCCTATAGTATTGAATACCAGTTTTAATCGCCATGGAATTTCTACAATTTGCACTCCAAGACAAGCAATAGAACATTTATTAGAGGGAAATATTGATATTTTGTATTTACATGATTATAAAATTGAATTTATTAAAAATAGGAGATTTTCTAAAAGAAAAAACAAATTTAAATCAGAAAATACTGAGCTTTTTGTCTTATGTAAAAATTGGCTTAATAATAATAAAAATAAAATGTCCCTTAAAGGATTTAAAAAATATAAAAATTATTTAGATAAACTATGAAAATTACATATATTACACATGCATGTATATTAATTGAGGTCGATGGAAAAAAAATAATTACAGATCCCTGGTTAGTAGGTCCTTCTTGGGGGGGTAGTTTGTGGCATTTTCCAACACATAAATTTACTCCTAAAAATTTACCAACTCCAGATATAATATTTTTTTCTCATGGACATGATGACCATTTTCACGAACCAACAATTAAAAAGTTTCCTAAAAAATGGTTTAAAGCTAAAATCGTTGTACCAAAATTTAAAGAAAAATGGTGGAGCGAAGGGCTAGAGACTAAATTCAAGAATATAAAATATCTTAAACACAATGAAATTTATAAGTTATCTAATAATTTAAAATTACAGATATTTATGAATGACAGGGGTGATATAGACAGCTCTCTTAAAGTAATGTCAAAAGATAAATCATGTTTTCTTCAAACTGATAATCTTATGACTCCCAAAGAGGCTAGAAGAATAGGTAAATTAGGTAAAATCGATATTGCATTTGTCTTACCTTATTTAACCGGAATTTATCCTGCTTATTATAAAATGAGTAGAAAAAAAATGATGGAATTAGGAAAAAAAAAGAAACAAAGTTCTTTAAATTATTGTATGAACATTGTTAAAAATTTAAAACCTGAATACGTAGTGCCTTATGCGGTAGATGTGGCTTCTTTAGGTAAAAATTTCTATGCAAATTTTATTCATAATAATAATAAGGTCGATTTATATAACTTTTTTAAAAAAAACAATATTGAGCCAGAAACAATGATAATGAACCCTGGTAACAATATTGAATTTTTATCGAGTGGTTTATTAAAAAAAAATTTAACCAAATATGACTTTAGTTCTGTAGCATTTAAAAAGTTTAAAGACAAAAAATCTAATCAATTTAAAAAAATAAATATAAACGAAAAAAAATTAGAAACACTTAAGAAAGAAAAAATATTAAATTCATTTATTAAATCAATTCAAGGTGGTTTAAATAGTATAAAAAGAATTAATTTTAAAGTTTTATTTTTGATAAAATTTAAAAACCAAAAAAATATGAAAATACTTTTAGATTTAAAAAGGAAGCAAATATCTCGAAATATATCTGGAAATAATAATCCTGAACTAGCAATATTTTCAGAGTTTTATAAAATTGCTAATTTAGTGAGTGGAAAATATCCTATGAATTTTATGACTTTCCACAATGGAGCCATTGTCTGCGAGAGAGAAACTGATAATTTATCAAAAAATGAAAAAACATTTTGGGATTGGATTTATAATCTCTCTTTCTAAATGGAAATTTCAGAATATTTAAATGGATTTTTTAAAAAAGGAAATATAAATAAAGGTGATAAGTTAATTCTCCATAGCGATATTACAAAACTTTATAAAAATTTAAAAAAACTTGGATTTAATTTTACATTAGACAATATAGCTGATCATTTAATCGAGTACATTGGTGAAAAAGGAACATTAATTATTCCCACATTTAATTTTGATTTTTGCAAAGGAAAAACTTTCTCTATTAAAGATACCCCATCTCAAATGGGAGTTTTTTCAGAAACTTTAAGATTAAAAGCTGGAAAAAATAGAAGTTGGCACCCTGTTTACTCTTTTGTAATTTTTGGGTCTTTACCAAAAGATTATTTAAAATTTAAAGATTATTCAGCATATGGAAGGTTAAGTTTATTTCATTGGTTGACGTTAAGTGACGGAAAAATCTCTGTTATAAATTTGCCAGATCAAAAATCTATGACTTATTACCATTATGTAGAAGAGGAATTGAAGGTCAATTGGCGCAAATCAAAAATTTTTACTGGAAATTATATTGACTTCGAAAATGTAGAACAAAATATTAAAGCTGAAATCTTTGTAAGAAAAATTGAAGAAGGTATAGTTACAGACGTTAAAGAGATGGAAAATATTTTATGGGATAAAAATCTCTATATTTCTGAAATGAAGTGCAAGCATGATTGTAGATCCATACAAGTGAGAAAACTTAATAAAGAAGTCAAAAATATAATTCTTAAAAATAAAGCTAACGGAATTCTTTATAAGATAGATAAATGAATGACCTTATAAAAATTGGAAAAAAAATTTTCCATTTAAATAGAAGTCTTACTGGTAAAGATAATTTAAAAACTTTGAAAATTTTTAAAAATTATTTGCCTATTTTAAAAATAAAATTCTTCAAACCTGGAAAAAAAGTCTACGATTGGACTATTCCAGATGAGTGGAATGTAAAAGATGCTTACATAAAAGATAAATCAGGAACTAAAATAGTCAATTTTGATAATAATTGTTTACACCTTATGTCTTATTCAAGAAAAATTAACAAAAGAATAAACAAAATAAATTTACTAAAAAAATTATATACAAATAAAAGATTAAAAAATGCAATACCCTATGTGACATCTTACTATAAAAAAAATTGGGGCTTTTGTATTACTGAAAAGCAAAAACAAAAAATAAAGAAGAAATATAAAGATAATGATACTTTCAAAATAGTAATCGACACAAGTTTCAAAAGAAATGGAAGAATGCACTATGGAGAAATTTTTATTCCTGGTAAAACAAAAAAAGAAATTTTAATTTCAACTTATATATGTCACCCATCAATGGCCAATAATGAACTTTCAGGACCATTAGTAAGCCTAGCCTTGGCAAAGTATTTTTCTCGGAGAAGTAACAAACGTGGAATTAGATTTATTTTCATACCTGAAACAATAGGAGCAATAGCATATATCCAAAAAAATTTTATAAAATTAAAAAAAAATGTTATTGGTGGTTATGTGCTCACGTGCATTGGTGATGAAAAAAATTACTCTATGCTTTACTCAAAATATGGAAACTCTATATCAGATGAAGCTGCTATTGCCTCTTTTAAAAAACTTAAAATAAAATATAAAAGTTATAATTTTCTAGAAAGAGGGTCTGATGAAAGACAGTTTAATTCACCTAAAATAAATCTTGGTATAAGTTCTTTGATGAGAAGCAAATATGGAAAATTTAAAGAATACCATACCTCTCTAGATGTATTTGGAAAAGTAGTGACTTTAAAAGGATTAAAAGGTGGGTATAAAATAGCAAAATGCTCAATTATATCTTTGATGAGCAAAGAAAAAAATAATATGAAGCTTGAGATTAGCAAAAACAACCCTTTGTCTAAAATTACTTGTGAACCTTTTTTAACAAAAAGAAACTTAGTAAAAAGTGTAAGTAATTTATCCTCAGGAAATACTATTTCAAAACTAAGAAGAGATATTTTAAACTTTCTTCAGTATTCTGACGGAACAAATAATATTATATCTATTGCAAAGCAGATAAAACTAAATCAAAAAAGAATTGATAAAATTTTCAAAATTTGCAAAAAATTTAAATTAATTTATTAATTTAAAAACTTTTTTATTTTTTTACAGATATATTGAATATCATTTTCCTTGAGATTTACATGAATAGGTAAACTTATCGCATTTTTAAAATAAAAATTGGCGTTTGAAAATTTTTCTTTATAAAATTTTTTATAAAAAGGTTGGTTTGTGATAGGAATATAATGCACTTGAGAAATAATTCCTACTTTAAAAAGTTTTTGAATTAACTTGTCTCTAGATATTCTCAAATTTTTTGCATTTAAGGTAATTATATATAAATGATTAGCCGACTCTTGATTAAAGACTTGTTTAGGTAAAAATATTTTGTTTCCCAAAGATTTAAGATTTTCATTGTATAATTTAAATATATATTTTCTTTTTTTCATAAATTTGTCGATTTTACTCAATTGGCTTAAACCTAAAGAGCAATTTATATCACTAAGCCTATAATTGTAACCTGGTTCTAAGACTTTATAATCCCAATGATATCTTTTAGAGTTTTTCTTTCTAAAGATACCGTGGTTTTTTAACCGATTTAATTTTTTATAAAATTTTGTATTATTTGTTGAAACCATTCCTCCTTCACCAGTTGTTATAGATTTTACTGGGTGAAATGAAAAAGTTGCTAGATCACTATATTTGCATGATCCAACAGGTAAATTTTTATTAATTGAATATTTGGCTCCAAGTGCATGGCAAGCATCTTCAATTAAAATAAAGTTATATTTTTTTTTTAATTGATAAAATTCTTTATGGTTGTTGGGAGCTCCACCATTATACATTGTTATCACAGCTTTAATTTTTTTTAATTTATTTAACTTTATACATTTAATTAAATTTTCGGGTTTCATTTGACCTGTAAATTTATCAACATCTGCTAAAAAAATTTTAGCTCCTAACAGGTGAGCCATATTTATAGAAGCTATAAAGTTTATTACTGGAAGAATTATAATATCACCTTTTTTAACTCCAATTGACAGTAATGCCAAGTGTAAAGCTGCTGTACCATTAGAACATGTAATGGCGTGCTTTACTTTAAATTTTTTTTGAAAGGCTAGTTCAAATTTTCCTACTAGGGGCCCTGTTGTCAAATAATCACTGTGCAATGTGCTAAGAACATTGCTGAGATCTTTTTTATCAATATATTGTTTACCATAGGTCAAAATTTTTTTCATAAAAAATTAATATAACGTTCAATCTTTGAACAGTCAATTATTTAAAGTTAGTCGAAAATTTTTTCAAATATATTATTTTTTGTATCAAAATTAGCACAATATTTATTACAATATAATTTTCTTATTTTTTGAACTCTTGTGCTATTCCACCAAAAATTTATATTTTTGTTGTTTTTTTCAAAGAACTCAAAAGCTTCTTTTGAATTTTCAAAGCATATTTTTACTCTTATCAATTCTTTCAATATAGAATTAAAAGTTTTATCAAAGTTTAAATGTATGTCCCTTTTAAGTATTAATAAACATGGCTTGTTATAGTACATCGACTCAATGAAAGGTGTTCCTAAAAAGAAATGGAATGAAATTCTATAATTATTGATAACATCTTCAAAAGATTGATTTTGCTTGTGAAACTTCAAAAAAGGAAATTTAAATTTAAGAGTATTACTAACACTATTAGTTATGCTTCCGTTTAAATATTTAACCTCAATATTTTTTAGTAAATTTGATTTTTTATTATCAATAGGGCTCAAAAAATCAGCTACAGTCTCTACTATGATTTTATTGACTGATGTGCCACTTAAAAACCCGTTTAAAGGTCGCAATAAAGTCTCATTGAATGAATATAAAATAATAAGAGATTTTTTTTTGTGATCATTTTTCTCTTTAACTATTCGATTTTTATGTTTTGGAAAAATAAAAGGTAAACTATTATCTTTTTTCAGATTACCCCAAGTTAAAAATTTATCTGAAATTTTTTTATCTAAATTGCCTGCGTAAAAATCTCCATCAGTAAAAATATTATTATATCCGTGCTGTAAAATATAAAGTTTTGATTTGTTTCTCTTTTGTTTGTGTGCAGAGTAAAGTTTGAATATTTCATCGTAATATTGTCCATAAGATGTAAGAATATATTGAGGGTTTTGGGGCCAATTTAAACTTCCATATGTTTTTTCTAGTAATTGGAAATTCTCTAAAAAAATTTTAGGAAGATTGTATTTGAGACTAGAAATTAGAAAACTGTAAAAATCATTACTTTTTTTGTTTTTTACATTCGAAATTTTATTTCTTATTTCATTATTAAATTTATCTGAAATTGATATTTTTTTTAAAAGGTAACTCATATTAAAAAAATTATTCTTGCTCATTAAAAGGTATTTAAACTTTCTCACTAATTCCAAATTATAAAAAAATATTTTTTTTCCAATACATACATTTAGAACCTCATAAAATTTTACTTCTCTATATTGTTTCTTTTTTATATCTTTAGTATTTTTATGTTCAATTGCATGTAGTTTTAAATTTTTATTTTTAAATTTAAGTATCTGATTAATAACATTAATGCTCCAATTATCGTTTTTCATAGATTGCATCATAAAATGAGCATGTTGAGAATTTTCTGGCACAAAACTTTTTTCTGAA
>MDTE01100837.1_pt1 | contig 12616 bp, 10 predicted proteins | sample 811231 | NCBI WGS metagenome assembly MDTE01 (sample SAMN05326651, study PRJNA326480) | marine metagenome | isolation source: seawater | place: Indian Ocean: Red Sea | collected 2010
ATATGTAAGAAATGAAAATTTTTTCCATGTAAAAATTAAATATGTTAATTTCTGATGTCTCCGATTTATTAAGTAAATCTAAAGCAGTTTGAAAATGACCATTTAATTCATAATATTTAGCAAGTAGATAAGTTTGATTAATTAATTCATTTTCATTAAATAGAGCCAAAAATAAATCATATTGCCCTTGATAAAGTAAATCAATTGGATCAATATTATCCATATTTCGATTTTTATATTGGAAAGTTATAATAATTTACATAAGAATTAAGTTAGAGAGAAATTTTAAAATTATCTTTGATATTGTGTTTATCTCCTAAATTAGTTTTTAAAAATGAATAATTTAAAATATTATGTGTCTAAACTAAACCATGAATTTGAAAAAGAGATTATTCAAAATAAGAATGATATAGAAACTAAAATTCAATATAATGATATGGTTAAAGATGATTTCAAAATATTATCGACTTCCTATGATACGATTAATCAGTTTATGTCATTAGGCACAGATAAACAATTTAGATATTTAACTATTAAAAATTTAATTGCGTTACGAGAAGATGAAAAAAGAGATTATATGACATGGTTAGACATAGGAACAGGGACTGGACATTTGGGTAATGAATTGTATTTACAAAAAGATGACGCATATGTTGTGGCTATGGATATTACAGATGGGATGTTGAGATATTGTAATGATAGAATTGCGAGAAGAGAAGGTAGTATGGATTTGTTATTAGGTGATGCAACTAAATTACCATTTAGAAAAGAAGCGTTTGATGGTGCCTTTTCTGGTTTTGTAGGAAGACATTTCACCAATTATTATCAGACTATATCAGAGCATGGTAGAATAATTAGAGATTATGGCCGATATTCAATGTTAGAAATGGGACGCAGAGCTACATTAATGGCACCTATAGTAGATATATACGTAGGGAGGTTTATGAGTTTATTGGGAAAAATAGCCGCATTCGTGGTAACTAAAGGAAAGGCTCCGTTTAGATTATTGGAGGAAACATATGCGAGATTTTATTCTCCCCAATCACTAAAAAAAATATTTGTAAAATCTGGATTTCATAGTCGATATGTAACTGGGCTTATGGGAAGTGTGGTAATTATGCTTGGGTCAAAGTTACCGTTAGAACAAGGAAAAAAATCCGTTGATTTTGATATATCTGAGCATTAGTTTTAATTGATATCAATTTATAAAGTTGAATATAGAAATGTTAAGTAATAGTGAGGAAAGTTGGAAAAAATATTTCCCTTATGAACCGAGACCATTGCAAAGAACAATTATGAATTTTATAGAAAAGAAAGGAATTAAAGAGAATACTCATTTTGTTTTGGAGGCGGCTAATGGTACCGGTAAAACAATTTCATTATTATCACTAGTGATTCCGTATGCTGAGAGATATGACAAAAAAATAGTGTATTTAGCTAGAACTCATTCTCAAATCGATAGAGTAATTGATGAATTAGAGGAGATATCTGAAAAAAAAGAAGGAGTCAAAGTGAATGGCGTAGGATTAAGGGGTAGAGGAGCACTATGTTTGAACTCCATGGTGAAAGAATATGCAAATAATAATAGAGCCGTTCAAGAATTGTGTCAACAATTAAAGACTTCAAAAAAATGTGAATATTGGAATAATATGAGTGATGAAAAAAGAGTATTACCTTTGATTAAAGAAATTTCTATGCGTCCTGTGAATGCCGAAATTATTTTGGAAATGGCAGATGCGGCATACGTTTGTCCGTCTGAAACTGCAAAATTAGCATTATCGACTGTAAATGTAGTTGCTTGTTCCTATCTTTATATATTTGATCACAATATTAGAAAAATATTTTTAGAGCAATTAAATTGTGATCTGAAGGATGTTATTTTGATAGTGGATGAATGCCATAATCTGGCAGAGAATATAAATCAAATCAATAGTGATGAAATAAGGTCTTTTTCAATTAGACAGGCCCTTAGGGAAGCAAGGTTATATAGAGAAAATAAGATTGAATATTTTTTAGAAACTTTAGAAAATAACATAGAAAAACTAGTTGGAACTATGGGGAATAAATATGAATTAAGAATAGATCCAGCAATGTTTTTAGATCAACTTGAGATTGATTTCAATGATGTTAATTATTATGATACTACAATTGATGAGGATTTTTTTATTGAAATGATTGAAGCTGGTTCAATTATTAGAAATAGACTTGCTAAACAAGATAAAGAGCCAAGAAGTTTTATAGGGAGAATTGGTGAATTTTTATATAAGTGGCATGAAAATATTGGAAAAGTAGAATACTCATTTTCGTTGGAAAAAACAATGACGGGAGAATATAAGAATGCGATATTAAAGATTTCATCATTAGATCCTTCAATAGTTTCTTATGAAATATTAGATAACTTACATTCTTCGTTTTCTATGAGTGGTTCATTAGGTGATCCGGATGCATATTCATTATTGTTAGGATTAAATCGTCTAAATACTATAACGAATATACTACCTTCGCCTTATAAGTCCAATAATATTCAAACTGTGATAACAAAATCCTTGACAACAAGTTATAATAAAAGAAGTGATATGATGTGGATGAAATATGTTCATTCTATAGTTTCTATTGTAGAAAATACGCCAAAAAATATAGGAATATTTACTCCATCCTATACTATATTGAAAAAAATAATGGATTGTGGATTGGAGAACAAAATTAGTAAACCAATATATGAAATAAAAAGAGGTATGAGTTCTGATGATAATGATAAAATCGTATCAAAATTCAAAAATGAAGCGGATAACAATGGTGCGGTGCTAATTTCAGTTTTGGGTGGTAGATCTTCCGAGGGAGCTGATTTCCCGGGAGAATATATGCAAAGTGTAATTGTAATTGGAATACCTTATGCTCCACCGAGTGTACAAACTCAAAGTCAAATTGAATATTTAGAGAGTAAATTTCCTAAAAAAGGAAGAGCATTGGCATATCAAATTCCTGCAATAAACAGAGCGTCTCAAGCAGCAGGTAGACCAGTTAGAAGTTTGAATGATGTTGCATTTATCATGTTGGGGGATGAGAGGTTTAGTCAAAAAAATGTATTTGAACAATTACCTGGATGGATAAGAGACAGCGTTGAAAGAATAGATTATAACCCAAATGAATTAGGGAAGAGAGTAGATGATTTTTATAAAAATTTATGATTTAGCTTAATTTAGGTCTTAATCGTAAAAACACAGAAAATCCAATTATAAAAGTCAACCAAGGAAATGGTAAACCAACTGGTTCTGAAACTTCGGGTTCTGAGGAACTTGTTTCAAAATTTGTAGAGTTAACATCTGTTGAAACAATGGAAGATGATGTGTTGTAAACGGATGTATTTGAATATAAGGGTTTATTGGAAGTTGAAATTAGGAAATCAATAATAATATCTGATGTATAAGTTGAATTAATAAAAATTGGCCATTCATGATCCTGACTAATTAGTTTATAATGTTTTACGCTAACATTATTATTACAATATCCAAGATCATATAGTTCAAAATTAATCTCTATAGAGTTTATTGGATTTGAACAATTATACTTAGTGTTCCAAAAAGAGAGTAAATTACTGACACTACGCATCGTACCAACATTTTCAAATTCTCCATCTTTCCAATCCCAATTTTCATTATAATTGATAATTGAGTCAGAGTCACCGTGTATATGCATGATATTTATTGGAAAATCATATTGACAATCGATAGGAAATAAAGGCATAGAACCTGCATAAGAAGCGATACCTGTAAATCGATAACTTAAATGACAAGCTAATTCATATGTAAACATAGATCCTAATGAATAACCAGTTGCAAATATTTTTGCTTCATCAATACAAAAATTTTCTATTAATTTATCTAAAATAGTATCCACATAGTTGATATCAGAAAAGGATGTTGATGCAGAATTAAGAAACCATTCCCCTTCACTTATTGATCTTTTTTCTGAAATAGCATATATGATAATCATCTTATTTATCTCTGAACTTTGTTCAAAATTACTTACTTGAGGAAATTCGGAATATGAACCTCCACCTCCTGGAAAAATAAATAAGACGGATAAGGGAGTTCCTTTATCTGATGATGGTATGGTTATTCTATAATTTCGTTCATTGTTGTCTACAATAATTATTTGATTTGATTGGATTATTTTAGAGGTAGAATTATTACAATTGGAAAGATTTGAATCATTATTTTTTATATTATAGTTAGAATTAGGGGAATTAATATTCATTGAAAATACTGAATTATAACTAATTATTATTAAAATGGATATGAGGGTGAAATTTATAATTCTCACATTCAGTTTCATAATTATATTCCCTAAGATTCATAATTTAAAAATGGTGGAATTATTGTTTAATTCAAATGATTATTAAAAATTTAACCTATTTTTAGTGAATTTATTTAAAATTATCAAAGAGATTACTAATGGAATTAGACTATAGTTTAATTGATCGATTGAAGTTTCATCTATGTTAGATGAGTCATTTGAAGTGGAGATAGAATTATTTGTAGAAGTATTACTAATACCACTGGAAGTCTCATCTGGAGCTTGAATGTCAACGTCATCACACCTATCGTCATCATTGTTTGTTATTGATGAATAACTGCATATGACTTTAAGAGAGTATTCTATTGATGATTTAAAGTTCCAAGTATCTCGTTCATTTATTGATTGAGTTAACCAATCTGAGATATATTGCTGATCTTGTGGTAAAGTGATTTCACTTTCGAGATATTTAGATTGCATTAGGTAATGATTACTATAATAATATCCTAATGAGTTAATATCATATTGAGAAAATGATGGCTCTGAGGTGTAATAACCCATTACGGATGCAGTCATGTCACCAACCCAACCATCATTTGGATTGAAGGGGTGTGGAAGACCTAATGAATGTCCAACCTCATGTAATATTACATCTGTAAAACCTCGAAGTTTATTTCCATTATCATCATAATATCGTTCTGGATTTAATCCTTGTAGTTGAAATGTTCCAGTGCTTACACCTGCAATTGGCAAACCTCCAATGGTGAATATGGAATTATTAAGAAAGAATACAAGAGAGGGTAATATGATATCTTCACCTTCAAAATCAAAATTATCAGGTATGAAAGTACCAGCAATATAGTCAAATAAGCCATTGTTGAGTTCGATATATGTTTGACCATCTTCATTTTTATATTTTGACAAATCCATTTGTTTTTGTAACTCTTGATAAGCAGATAAATTATACCATTGCTCTGTAACATTAAAATCTAACCAATCGAAAGATTCTTGAAATCCGTTTAAAGTTTCTTCAACTCCTAAAAGCCATTTGCTATCAGATATGTCATATCCATATGAATACCAATCAAAAAGTATTATTGATTGGACTTTAACGGATTGACCAATTTGAGACCCCCAAAAAATTTGGTTGTTATAAGTTGTTGAGGTAAAAGATGTAAGATAATCACCAATCCATAAATATTTATCATCTTCATCGGTAAAATCTTGTATTTTTGAAGAAAGAAGTGTGTCACTGTAACCGTATGGACCCCAAGCAGTGTTAATAAAATCTCCAAACCATAATTCTGAAGAAAAATCAATAAAATGAATAGGTTGATTTTTGTGGCCTCCCCATGCTGATACTGACTTCCCATTAACTAAGCCTTTCGTGCCTGAAAAAAAACCTGTTTGAAATTGATTTGTATCTATGTCAGTAGGCTTTATTGTAAACCAATGGTTCTCGTTGGGGTGCATATCTGAGAAATCAAATAAGTATAATGAATGCTTGTTTGTTATCCCATCCCAGAAATTATTACTTATCCATTCTAATGTAAGATGGGCGTCATAACTAATACCAGTGATATTCGTATAAACATTTGAGTCTCCTTCTTCAAATGCAGTTTTATTAAAAGAATGACCGTTCATTTCATTTGAAGACTCTATCATTTTCAGATAATCCATGATTGATTGTTTTTGTGAATTTTGTATTAGCTTTAAGTTAAATATCAAAATATTAGTTGAATTGAAATAATATTCATTGATAGAAGAAAAACTGGATCCATTAATAGAGTTAATTACTTTCAATATGTTATCATAATCTAAATTAGGATCTAAATAAACATCAATTGTGGTATAATATTTTTCATTTAAGCTATCGGGATATTCTATATTTGAAACAGTTTGATGTGCGTATGATTGTGAGGAACTGAATAACATTAAAATTAAAAATATTACCAAAAATAATTTTCGCATATGGCTTATCAATAAATTAATTATATAAAGAGTCATAATCAAGTAGATCTATAATCTATTATTTTTAATTTTTTGAGTCAGGATTTTTTATAATAATTGAGTTTTGCGAACAAATTTGACATGCAGGAAGTTCCTTATTAATGGATGGCAATCCATCGATATGTAAACTACATAAGTCAAAATTACATGATTTACAGAATAATAAATCTTCAAAATTTACTAATTGACCACAATAATCACAAATTTCAATATCCATTAGCTCATCTATGGGTAAATTTTGATTATTGAACATCATTTAATTTCTGCTTCCTAAAAATTTTAGTAAAATATTATCATATATAACTAGCGCAGTATTTGATTGAATTTTTTATAATTTTAAATTGGAATAATTTTGTGAGTTTTAAAATGTATTAACTATGACTAGCATGACTGGAAGATATAAACGGATGAAATCTTCTAAAACAGGAGAATTACCGGCAATTGGATTTTCGAGCGTAAGCCTGATTATTTCAAGTATTTCCGGATCTTCATCTTGTAATTTTTCTATCAAATCAATTTTAGAATAATGTTCAAGTAATAATTCGATTGATGAGTAAAATTCATTTTTTTTCCAATCAATGTCAATTTCATTACCTGCATCTTCGATGTTACGAATTAAAGTTGGATCCGTTAAGGTGTCATCTAAACTCCAGCTAATTTCATATTTTGTCCCGTTGTAAATTGAGGCTTTCATAATATAACATTGAATTTAATACTTAAAAAAATTAAATGATCCGTATTTGGCATATGTTTTAATATCTAATGTATAATGAGCGAGTATTAAATATTAAGTTCCAAAAAAAAATATAATCAAAAGTAGATATAAAATAATGGTAGATTAATATTAAATTATAATGCCCACTAAGGTAGCATGGATATCTGCTGAATTAGCTCCTTTTGTGAAAGTTGGAGGTTTAGCAGATGTATCCTCAGCACTTCCTAAAGAGCTTAAACGACTTAATGTGGATGTGAGGATTATCATTCCATATTATACAAATATAGTCATAAATGGTTTAGAACGAACTGAAATATATTTAGAAGATCCATTCGGGGAAGAAATACAAATTTATGAGACTAAAGATGAATTAAGTGGAGTAATAATTTACCTTTTAAAACATCCAATTTTCTTAGATGAACCGTATAAAGGGGATTTAAACGCAAAATTTACTATGTTTAATCTGTTGACAGCTAATTTTATTTTAATTAATAAGAAGTGGACTCCTGACATTATACATACAAATGATTGGCATACTGGATTACTACCTTATTTAATGAGAAAACATAAAGAAATTAAAAACATATTTACTATCCACAATATTGCTTTTCAAGGTAAAATGAGTATAGATCACCTAAAAAGTTTATTTATTGATGTTGATGAACTTGAAATTTCAAATAATGAAGTGAATTTTATGAAAATCGCAATTGGATTTTCAGATCAGATAACAACGGTAAGTGAAAAATATGCAGAGGAAATATTGACTAAAGAATATAGTTTTGGTTTAGATGATGATCTGCAAAATCATAGTAATAAAGTAGTTGGAATTCTAAATGGTATTGATAGTAGCATCTATGACCCTAGTGGGGATGAAGTATTATTAGTAAAATATGATGTAAAGAACATAGAGAAGAGATTTGAAAATAAAATAGATTTATTAAATAAATTAGAGTTTAAATATTCAGAACGATTGCTTATTGGGCTAACTACTCGATTGTATGATCAAAAAGGGATTGACTTACTAATAGATAGTATACCCTCCATAATTAATATGGGAATAAATATTGTAGTATTAGGTACTGGAGATCAAAAATATGAAAGCAAATTATCTGATATAGAAAAAAAATTTCCAAATAATTTTAAATTTTTAAATTATTATAATGAAAAAATTTCACACCAAATATTTGCGGGTGTAGATTGTTTGTTAATACCCTCAAGATATGAGCCATGTGGTCTCACACAGATGTATGCGATGCGCTATGGTGCGGTCCCTATTGTAAGAGCAACGGGTGGTTTGGCAGATACGGTGATTGAAAATAATTCAAAACAAAACGGGTTCTTATTTGAGAAGTATCTAATGGATGATCTTATCTTTGCGATTAATAGAGCAAATAAAGCATTTGAGAATAAAATAAAATGGATGGAGATACAAAAAAATGGTATGCAGAGGGATTGGAGTTGGAAAAAATCAGCCTTAAAATGGGTAAATTTGTATAATAAAAATTTAGGAAATGATTAAAAATAAAAAATAAAAGTCATAGTATTTTATATGATTTTTTTAATGGAAATATAGATATTTGTATGATGAATTATACCATTTCCAAAGTACATGCGTTAATAAAAAATGGAAATTTAACTGCCGAGATACTTGTTTCTAAATATTTAGAAAGAATTGATAAGATAGATAAAAGTGGTCCCAAAATAAATTCGATAATTGAGATTAATCCGGATGCTATCATAATAGCAAAGGAATTGGATGCATATTATGAAAAAAATGGTATGAAAGGGCCTTTACATGGCATTCCTATCCTAATTAAGGATAATATTGATACTGATGATAAAATGAAAACTACTGCTGGATCTATAACAATCGAAGAATATGGAGGAGACTGTAAAAAAGATGCAAGTATAGTGGTAAAATTAAGAAAGGCAGGGGCAATAATATTAGGAAAAACAAATTTATCTGAAATGGCAAATTTTAGAGGAAAAAGATCTATGTCTGGTTGGAGTAGTAGGGGAGGAAGAACTAAAAATCCATATGTATTAAATAGGAGTACATCTGGTTCATCATCTGGATCTGCAGCTGCAATTGCTGCAAATTTAGCGATAGGTGCCATTGGAACTGAGACTGATGGATCAATAATTTCTCCATCTCAAGCAAACGGTATTGTTGGAATTAAACCAAGTTTGGGACTAGTTTCAAGAGCGGGAATTATACCAATATCACATTCACAAGATACTGCAGGACCAATGACAAGAAGTGTAGAAGATGCTTGTAAAATTTTGAATGCCATATCAGGTTATGATAATGAAGATAAGTTTATGAACAAATTAGATGATAATATGTATGAATTTCAAATTGATAACAATAAATCAAATTTGAAAAACTATAAATTAGGAGTTTTAAGAGATAAATTTGGTTTTCATGATAAAGTAGATAGTCTGATAAATAATTCAATTGAAAAATTAAAAGAATTGGGAGCAGAGATTATAGATCCTATTGAATTAGAAACTCCTGAAAATTTGGGTATGCTTGAATTTGAAGTTTTACTTCATGAATATAATGGAGATATTATTAATTATTTTGAGAATAGAGAGAACAATACTATTTATTCTCTTGAGGAATTAAAAAAATATAATATAGAAAATGAGCAATTAACAATGCCGTTTTTTGGTCAAGAATTTATTGAAATGGCATTAGATAGAGAGGGGTTGAAAACTGAGAAATATTTGGAGGCAATGACTGCATATAAAATTTTTAAAGAGAATTTGAATAAGTGTTTTGTTGATAATAACATAGATGCATTAGTTGCACCCTCAGGTGGACCAGCATGGATTGCAGATAAATTGAATGGAGATTTTTATGGAGGAGGATCTTCCCAAATCGCAGCAGTATCCGGTTATTGTAACATTACAATACCTGCAGGATATATTGATGAATTACCTGTCGGTATAAATTTTATTGGTAATAGATTTGATGATGAGAAGATAATAAATATTGCAAACATCTACGAAAAAAATACGCTTTGGCGTAAAGATCCCGAATTTATTGAAAGTCTGGAAATTGATTTATGATAATTCTTTATTATTATTATGATGATGAGAGAGGTAGTGAATGTCAAGAATAGCTTTATTGAGTAATTGGTATTCTTCCAAACTTACGGTCAAAAATCATGTCATAATGATGATTTTTTTCTTAACATCTTATTTTGGATTAATTATTTTTACTTTTGTACCATTGTCAAATCAGATTGAAAAATCAGGATATAGCACTGCAGATTTGCAAAATGCTTCAGATAGAAATCAAATTGAAACCATTTTAACTGCATTTGAACCATTTATGAATGAAGTTCAATTATTGACATTTTTTGATTATATGTTTATTATTGCTGGAGTTGGACTCGCTTGGTCTATATTTTCAATAATAAGAAAAAGTAATAGTGATAGTAAATTTATTATGAGATATTGTGATATTGGATTTATAATTACTGCTATTTCAAGATCATTAGATGCGTTAGAAAACTTATTCGTGATATTGATATATTCAAATAAAGATAATTTCCAAAACTGGCTTATTAGTGCAGTAAATAGTGTGGAAGATGTAAAGTGGATATTTGTGACAATTGAATATGTCTTATTGTTTATTACCATATTATTCCATTTTCTCTTTAGATTTTCAAAAGGAAGAAAAAAAATTGAATAATTAATTACTATTGAAAGAGATATCAATATGGAGTGTCCCATAATTTTTTTATAATTTATAATTTAACTAAATATAGGATAAGTAAATATAAATGTCAGAGGACTGGGTAGCAGTAATATTAGCAGGGGGGATAGGTAGCAGATTATTTCCATTGACTCAAGAAAAACCAAAACCAATGCTTGAGATAGCAAATAGACCTATGATCGATTATGCAATTAATCTTGTGATGGATGCTGGAATAAAAAAAATAATAATTGCAGTGAAATATAAGGGCAATTTGATTAGAGAGTGGGTAGATAAACAAATTGCTAAAGGGTATTTTCAAGATTGTGAGATCATAATTCCTGAAATAGATAGTAAGGATACTGCTGATGTTTTAAGACAAATTTCAAATTATGATAGATCTTTATTAGATGGTAATATTGTAATAACCATGGCTGATATTGTAACAAATATGAAATTAAAGGATGCGATGAATTTTCATATGAAACATCCTAATAATCCTATTGCAACAATATGTTTGAAACCAGTTGAAACTCCAGGTCAGTTTGGCTTAACTATGTTAGATAATGATAATAAAATACATCTTTTCTTAGAAAAACCAACTCCAAATGAGTTATTGATGACGACTAAAATGTTTATTGGAAAAAAAGCAACCAGATCACTTCAGCATAATTTAGCCAATATTGGCATCTATGTTTTTGATAATGAATTAGTAGATATCATAATGAAACATAGTGAGTTAATGGATTTTGGATCAAATGTATTCCCGTACTTATTAGATCATAAATATGATGTGAGGGGTTATTTGTCAAATCCTTATTGGGTAGATGCAGGAATACATGAAAAGTATATTTGGGCTAATAATGATGTATTGAAGAAGAAAAGTAAGCCATACTTAGCAAGGGAAAATGAGAGAAATGAATTTGAATTTATTGGAGAAAATGTTGAAATAGGTGATGGTTGTATAATTACACCACCTGTTTTAATTGGTGATAATTGTAGAATCGATAGTAATTCAATTATCGGACCTTATGTTTCATTGGGAAAAAATATTCAAATAGGGAAAAAGGTAAAAATTACAAATTCGATCGTAATGGATAATGTGTCTATAATTAAGGATGGTTCGATTGACAAATGCATATTATCTGAAAATGTAAATATTGAAACTTCTGATCATCAATATAAAATGGTTGTACCATCAAACATAAAGTTAATACAAACGAATAATGATTATAGATATTGAGATAAATGGAGATCATTTAATGAGTAACAGCTTTGAATCAATTATTCAAGATAATAGAATAGTAGGATCATATAAACAAATATTACCTGAAGATGCCGCTTTGTTAGGGGCTGCAGTAGGAACATGGCTAAAGAATAAAGCTACAATAGCTATTGCAAGAGATTTTAGAATTGATAGTAGAATGATGAAGAGAGCGTTTACTGGAGGTTTGATGTCGACTGGAGTATCTGCTTTAGATTTTCATGGTTCTCCCACACCTTTGTTGCAATTTTATATTAGACGCTTTGGAGCTGATGCGGGTGTTATGTTCACTTCGGGCCATTATGAGGACGATAAAACAAGTATAAGAATATTTGATGAAACAGGGGCCGAACTAACATTCAAAAAATTAAATGAAATATTAGAAATTTATAAAAATAAAAATATTAGAAGAGTTTCTCCTGCTGAAATGATAAATATTGAAGATGCGACTGGAGCAACTGACGTCTATATTGAAGGAATAAAAAATGTGATTGATCGAGAGTCGATTGCAAATAGTAATTTTAAAGTAGTCATTGATTGTGCACTTGGTCCTACTTCAATAGTATTTCCTAGTATTTTGAATGATCTAAATGTGGAAGTTATCGCTATAAATTCATTTAATCCA
>MDTE01019485.1_pt1 | contig 12615 bp, 15 predicted proteins | sample 811231 | NCBI WGS metagenome assembly MDTE01 (sample SAMN05326651, study PRJNA326480) | marine metagenome | isolation source: seawater | place: Indian Ocean: Red Sea | collected 2010
GACTTCGAGTAGATCGCAGTGACGAATATGGGTTCGCTAACGGGCTTGTAACGTTCCGCTTTACCATAAAAGGCGATTCAGCAGCTCTGCAATCATCAGCAGTCGGTTGCCTAACTCAGGCTTAATCATTCGTAATTGGTCGGGCACTTCGGTGCTCGACCTTTTACACAACGAAGGAGTAATTCTTGAAAATTAAACTTTTAACATCTATTTCCTGTTCAGTAAACGGAACCCATAAACATGGTGACGTCGTTGACTGGAAGGATGCAGCGGAAGCCAAAAGGTTGATCGCTGCTGGAGAAGCAGAAGCGGTTGGCTCTCCTAAGAAAACAAAAACCGAGAAGGCAACATCCAACAAAGCAGCCGAAACTGCTGCTCTCGATTAGGAGGCTAAGTGGCATTCTTCGCCACGCAAGCTGCTGACTCTCGTCAGATCCAACGCAACAACGCAGAAACAATTTCCATAACATTCTTCTCAGGCGAAACCGCAACTGATGCCGACGGCGCAGTCACAATCGGGATCGTTGACGAAGCTGGAAACACTGTTGTTGCTTCTGGAACTGCTACGACTTCGGCTGGTAGCGGCGTTTACACATACTCACTTGCTGGACAGGCGAACCTGAAGAAACTCACGGCGACGTGGTCAGGGACGTTTTCAAGCAATTCAATGCAATTCGAAAGTCTCCATGAAATAGTTGGCGGCTTTTACTGTTCCCCATATGAGGTCCGTCAAATGGACTCCATTGATGGGGAAACTTCTGCGTTTCCACTTGCTGACATCATCGAGTCAATCGACTGGTCAGAAAGAGTTGTCGAGGATTACATCGGCACTTCGTATGTGCATCGCTACCAAAGAGATGTGCTGGACGGAACCAACGAGCAGAGCATTCGTTTAACGAAGATGTTCCCTCAAAAGATTCTCACAGCATCAATAGATGGAGTCGCACTCACAGCAGCAGAGATAAACAAGATCGCTCTTTACGAAAGCGGAATGATCATCAGAGAAGATGACGTTTGGGATTACACAATTCCGGGTCGAAAAGTAATTATCGAATACGAGTACGGCAAAACAAAACAGCCACCTCAAGATTTGGTTTACGTGATCAAAACTTTGACTCGATTCAATTTGATAAATGCTTACAGTCGGATTCCAGAGAGAGCGACCAGTATCCAAAATGAATTCGGGACAGTTGTTCTTTCACAACCATCGATGGGTCGTCCTACCGCACTACCAGAGCTGAACGTAATTATTAACCGACACAGGCAACGTCCTCCGGTGGTGGGCTAATGAACAAGTCATATCTAATTGTTTTCTTGGCATTAACTGGACTGGGTCTCATTCAATGGGCTCTCTGGTCTATATGGGCTCCACTAACAGGAATCACGATGGGAGTCATTGCTCTTCGAGTGGCATGGAATCTAGATGACGGGAAGAAAAGATGATTCGAAAATTATTAGGCACTCAAACAGAGAGTCGAGACATTTCATATCAGGACATTTTTAAACGTGGTCTTGATGACATACAAGGACGAACTGCCGCAGGTGAGCAAGTAAGTTACGACACTTCACTCACAGTCTCAGCGGTGTACGGTGCGATCCGTCTAATTTCTGACACTATTTCAACTCTTAATTTCTCCACTTACGAAAACAGAAACGGAATTGAAACTCCTTACAACCCAATTCCTGAATGGCTTAGGGAAATGAACCCTGAGCTGACAAACTCAGAACTCTTAGGCAGCGCTCTAGTTTCACTTTTACTTGATGGAAACATTTATCTAGCGACTCTTAGAGATGGGAGAGGACAAGTTCTTTCTCTCAATGTTCTAGACCCGACGGACATCACACCAAAGATGGTTCGTTTTGAGGATGGAACACAGCAGTTGAAATTTGATTCCTCAAAAAATCCTGAATACACCTACACCACTAGAGACATTCAGATGATTCGTGGAATGTTGAAACCAAGTCAGATTGAAGGTGTGTCACCGATCAAAGCAGCTCGTGAAGTAATTGGTAGCTCAATCGCAATCAACCGTTATCAGGGAACCTTCTTCGGCAACGGAGCAATCCCCGGCTCAATCATCACCGTTCCCAATCAGCTCAGTCCTGAAGCAGCAAAAAACATGAAGGAAGCGTTCAACGAAACGCATCGAGGTGCTGGCAATGGACATCGATTGGCGGTCTTAACTGAAGGAGCTTCGTGGCAACGCATTGCTCTAGCAGGTGAAGACGCTCAGTGGTTAGAAGCACAAAGAGCAACAGTGTCAGACATCTGTCGCATCTATGGACTACCACCTTTCCTTCTTGCAGACAATGAAGGATCAACTCAATGGGGTAGTGGACTACACGAACTCAATGTTGGTTTCGTGACTTATTCAATGCGCCCTGTCGTCGCAAGACTAGAGGACGGATTGACAAAGATCATGCGGTCAACAGGAATCGGAAACGCTTATCTGAAATTCGATCTGGCTTCAATGACCAGAGGAACAAATGAGCGGTGGGAAACTTACAAAACTGCACTCCAGAACGGGATCGTAAACATCGATGAAGTGCGGGCATGGGAAGGATTAGCACCTCTACCTGATGGAGAGGGACAGAAACATTACGTGCCTTTGAACATGGCAGAAGTGGGAGCTGAAACAGACGACGACGAGGTTCAAGAATGACCACAATGGCGTCGGCTAAATCGGCACTGCTAACGCAACTTAAGGCTGAATCTGGTCTTTCTGGAATTCAAGTCACGTATGGCGATGCAGGGGGTGCGCAAAGAAGGGAATGTGTTTTTATTGGGGACATTTCTTCGAACTCAGTAACACCTGAATCCTTCACACAAGGACGAGGCCGACAACTTGAGGATTACAACATTCAAGTTTTCGTCTGTGTTTCGAGCAAGCCCGAATCCGTTCAGGCGGCTGAGAGTCGGGCAGCGACATTAGCGACGGTAGTTGAAAACTCTGTTGCTGATACGCCGAATCTAGGAGGAGGAGTCACTGGACTTTTCTTCTCTGAAGTAGTCGCCATGTCAATGGAAACAAGCGAGGCAGGTGCCGATGGACCATCAGTGGTCATCGAGATGTCTGTCAGAATTTTAGCGAGGTTGTCTTAATGCCAACTAGTAAATCACCGGCGATGCAGACGGTCACTTATTCAGGTGGCTCCGACGGCGTCGTCATTTCATTTTCTTCTGGACACCGTGTGGCGTTCACGAAGGATCAAGCAGTCGAGATTTGTTCTGAAGATGCGAAAGAACTTTCAGACAATCCTGACTTTAAACCTGCTGCCAAAGCAGCACCATCCCCATCAACCAAAACCTCCGAGGAGGACGAGTAAATGTCAATATTAGACACCTTCGTCAGCGTTGCTAAAGAAACAGGCGGATATGGGACTGCAACAACAAGCAGTGCTCGTGCCTTCGAAGCAAAGAACGACGATTTTCAAAGAGATGTCGAGTACATCGAATCAGTTGGCTTCCGCAAGGACATGCAGACGATTCGATCTGATCGACACAAAACTATTTCAGTAGGAGCAACTGGCTCCATTGAGATGGACATTCAAAACAAAGGACTAGGACTTCTTCTAGAAGGAGCTTTAAAAACTGCCACATCTCCAGCGCAGTTAGGAAGTACGGCTGGATATAAGTCAGTTTTTGAAAGCGGAGATGCGCTTTCTTCCGTTTCTTACACCATTCAGGTAGGCAAAGCGGACACAGCAGGATCTTTGCAGTCCTTCACTTATGAAGGTTCACAGATCACAGGCTGGTCAATAGGTCAGGAGCTTGGCAACAACGCTTCGATGACTTTCAACTTTGATTGTGAGAACGAGCAGAACTCAACTGCTCTTGCAACACCTTCTTATCCAGCCAGCACAACTCCATTCAACTGGACTAATGCAACCATCGAAATTGATGACTCAGCTATCAACACTTTCACAAGTTTTTCGATGGATGCTGACCTCGCTGCTGATACGGGGCGCAGGCACCTCAAGGGCTCTGCTACTAAGTCTCAGCCAAAGATGAACGGCGTTCCGTCATACACAGGCTCCATCTCTGGCGAGTTTGCGGCTATGACTCAATACGAAGCATTCGTAAATGGAACGGTAATGAAGATTGAATTCATCCTTACTGGAGCAGAGATTGAATCTCCTTACAACTACATGTTCCATGTAACAATGCCTGCTTGCAAGTTCACTGGCAGCACACCAGTTGCAAGTTTGGACTCACTTAGCACCGTAGATTTACCATTTGTTGCGTTGGACAATGGGACGGATGCAGCCGTCAAGATTGAATACACATCAACTGATACTTCTTTCTAATGGCAACTTCGATCAAGATTGGTCGTAGTAAAGATCCGCTGATTCGAGTTGGTGGAATAAATGGCTTGGCTAACTCTCTCCGAAAGATCGGAGATCAAGAGCTGTCAAAAGAAATGAAGGCAGTTTCTAAAGAAGCGGCTCAGAAAATTGTTCCATACGCCAAAGCAAGGGTTCCTGTTGATTCAGGTGCTTTGCAACGCTCGATCAAATCATCACCAACTAGGCGATACGCAAGGATCATGGCAGGCAACACATCAAAGGTTTCTTATGCACGAGCTGTCCACTCCGGTTACGGAAAAGGCAGAAAACGTGTTAAGGGAACCCCATTCATCAGGTTGGCTATTCCTGAAGCGTGGGGCGAAATCAAAGACGAGTACATCAAGGGCATGAATCGAATCGCAAAGCGTTTTGAGTCCAGACATGGTGTCTCACGAGTGTACGGAAGGTACAGGTAATGACTGAAAAATTAGAAGACATCTTGAACGTGAATCTTAATGACCTCACGATTGCAGAAATGGTTGAGATCGAAGAGCGAACTGGAATGCCCATCGATGCTTTGGGTGATCCAACCTCTCCAAAAGGGAAAGTGTTACAAGCACTTGCCTTCATTGTGAAGAGGAGGGAGAACTCTGAGTTCACTTGGGAAGAAGCAGGCGCTCTTAAGATCACAACCAGTTCCGAGAAGATAGACCCTACAGAAGGCGACGAGTAGAAAACTTGGCGCTCGTCGCCCATCGGTTCGGTTGGTCATGGGCAGAAGTTCACACTCTTAAGTCGTGGCAACTGTCGGTGCTAATTGAATACATGAACAAAGAAGCCAAGCGACAGAAAGACGCTCAGAACAGAGCACGACGAGGACACTAGGAGTCTCATGGCAAGCAAGCCGATAGTTATTTCAATACAGGGTGACACGTCGGGGCTTTCTAAGGCTTTGAAAGGAGCCAGAGGCAAACTCAAAGACTTCGGTAAATCCGTTGGCAAGTTTGGTGTAACTTCTGGCGCCGTCTTTGCGGCTACTGCAACAGCAGCAGCAACCAAAGGCATCTTCGCATTCTCTGATTTTGAAAAGGGAATGAAAGAAGTGATGACTCTGTTACCTGATGCAGGTGACACAGTCTTCGGTGAACTTTCAGATCAGGTAAAGGACTTCTCGAAAGAATTCGGTGTTTTGCCTGACGAAGTGATTCCTTCTCTTTACCAATCGATTTCAGCGGGTGTGCCCAAGGACTCCGTCTTTGAATTCCTAGAGGTAAGCACGAAAGCTGCAAGGGGTGGCCTAACCGATCTTTCAGTGGCGGTTGACGGCATATCGTCCGTGATTAATTCCTATGGGTCGGAAATCATAAGCGCAACCGAAGCATCGGACTTAATGTTCACCGCTGTGAAGTTAGGTAAGACAGATTTCAACCAACTCTCAACCGAGTTATATAAGGTTGCGCCAATAGCAGCGTCTCTTGGAATTGACTTTGGAGCTGTTACAGCATCGCTCGCAAACTTAACTGCTAAAGGTGTTCCTACTGCTCAAGCTGCCACGCAGTTGAAAGCAGCATTTGCCGAACTTGGTAAAGAAGGAACTAAAGCAGACAAGGCTTTCAGGGAACTTTCTGGCAAATCACTAACCGACTTCTTAAAAGGTGGAGGTAAGTTCGAAGACGCCCTGATAATGATGAAAGAGGGTGCAGACAAAGCGGGCGTCAGCGTGTTGGACATGATGAGTTCAATCGAAGCTGGCCAAGCAATACTTGCACTAACTGCTGATGGCGGAGACGCCCTCAACGCAACGATGGAAGAAATGAGTAATGCGGCAGGGGCTACAGATGCTGCTTTTCAAACAATGGACTCCTCGATGTCGGCATCGTTCGACAAGATCAAAGCAAACCTTTCTGTCATGGCGATCGAAACCGGAGAGCGTATTGCTCCAATAGTTGCTCGTGCAACTGAGTTACTTATCGAAGGGTTCCGAAAAGCTCAACCTGTTATTGCAACAGCAAGAGAAGCAATTCAGAATTTTGCCAAAGCAGTTATCGAACGAGCCATTCCGATCTTCTTCAGATTAAAAGAAGTCGCAATCAATGTCGCAGGGTGGATTCGCAATGTGATGATCCCTGCGCTTATCGAAGGGTTCCACAGATTTCTAGAAGCAGCAAAGGTTGTAATTGAATGGATCAAAACGAATCTCTTTCCAATAGCGATAATGGTTGCGTCTGCTCTTGTGACTGCTTACGACAAAGTTCGAGAGGCTCTAATAAAAGCATTCAACTGGATGATGGCGCACAAGGACGCAATGATCGTTCTTGGCGGTGCGATTGCGGGACTGGTCACAGGGTTTCTTCTTTGGAAGGCAGCGATGTTTGTTGTCACCAAAGCAACGAAAATAATGATGGCAGTTCAAAAGGCATTCAACATCATCATGGCGCTCAATCCAATAATGCTCGTTGTAATTGCAATCTTTGCACTTGCGGGAGCACTTGTTGCTGCCTATTACAGGTTTGACTCAGTAAGAGAAATCGTTGATCTTGTCTTTTCAAAACTAAGTGAATGGGCTCAATGGTTATGGGGCTATTTAAAACCCGCTATAGAAGCCACAGTCACAGCAATCGTCATTGCTTTCTGGGCAATACTCAACTTTTTCAAAAAAGACTTCATACCGATAACTAAAAAGATCATCGGGGCTTTAGTAACTGGCTGGAAAGCATTCTCTGATTTTTTCATGGAGTACGTTTGGCCAATTATTAAAGCTGCGTTCGATGGAATCATTTCAGTATTAAGCAATTTTTGGGATGTCATCTACAGGGTTTACCGATTCGTTAAGGCGCTCTTTCAAGGAGACTTCGAAGAGGTTTGGTACCAGTTCAGACATCTCGTTTGGCAGGTTCTTCAGTTCATTGTCGATCTGTTTATTAACTTGCCTTTCAAAATCTTCAAAGCAGCTCAGGGATTAATTGGGGTTTTCAATGGGATCGTCGCTGACTTTGCCAAGTACCTGTTTAACAAGATCATGGATTTCATTCTTGCTATCCCTGATCAGATCATCGAATTTATGACAGGTATTGCTAAGGACATTCTTAATCTCGGCAAGGACATTGGTTCATGGATCATTAACGGGATTGTTGATGCGATAAAAGCAGCAGCAGGTGCCGTTTTCGACGCAGTTAAATCCATCATTCCAAGTCCTTCTGACATCGTCGGCGGTGTTGTTTCAAGTGCGAAGGGCTTCTTCAAATCCGTAATTCCGGGGTTGGCTGACGGTGGCATTGTTACCCGACCAACTCTTGCAGTTGTCGGAGAAGCAGGACCAGAAGCAGTAATCCCATTGAATCAAGCAGGTGGCATGGGAACGGTAATCAATTTGAATGTGACTGCTGGAATGGGAACAGACGGAGCTGAGGTAGGACAACAAATAGTCACAGCTCTTCAAAGTTGGTCACGACAGAATGGCAGCATTCCGATCACAACAGTGAGTCAATAATGGCAACGATAGTAACAACAGTTGAGATCGCTTTTGACGGCTCGACCTTCGTTGACATTTCAAACAAGATCACTCGTTGCAAGATCAACTACGGCAGGAAGAAACCAGACGAATGGGATTTTCCAGCCGGTAAAGCCTCTCTTGTTTACGACAATAGAGACAACTCATTAACTCCGGGGCACTCTGACTCAACGTATGGAAGCAGCTCTCAGTTAATCGGAAGGGAAGTAAGAATTTCAACAGCCGTTACTGGCGGTTCGGATTCTCACTCAACTTATATTTTTCGGGGATTCTTAAGCGACCTTGACTATGTTGCAGGATTTGGAACATCAACGGTCACGATTTCGGTAGTAGACGGTTTCGATCGTCTCGCTCAGACTTCTATTCAAAATCAATCGCTTAGTAGCAATTACACAGGTTTAGTGATCAAAGACATTCTTGATCTTGCCACTGTGAATTATCCATCAGGTACCAATCCATTGGACAGAGATTTGGATTTAGGAGTCACCAAAGCAGTTGCAGCAAGTGGTGTGACAGAGAATGCGTTGGACTACATGCAGAAATTGAGCCGTACAGAAAACGGTCGGTTTTTAGTTCAACATGCAGGGATACCAAGTAGCACAAACAAAGGTGGAGTTTTGACTTACCTTTCGCAAAATGCTGCTGCTAGAGATTCAGGTTTAACGATTTCAGACGCAAAGACTTTGCCAACAGGATCAGTTCAAGCAAAAACAATCGATCTCCAGTGGGGCTCAGAGAATCTTGTGAACGCTTATGAATTTAAAGATGGAACTGGAACACTTCACACAGGCTCCTCAGCAAGTTCAATCACAAAGTATGGGCAAAGAATACTTAAACGAACCTTGCTCTCAGATGCCACAGCTACTCAAGAGGCAGGTCAATACTGGATTTACCTTCATGATGAGCCTGCTCTGAGAATGTCGAAGGTCACTGTTGAAGTTCATTCAGCAAGCACAGCAGACGCAGAAGACCTTTTGCATTTAAATGTTTTATCCTCACTTGATCTCAACTACACGCCACCTGCATCTTCAACTGCAATCACTGGCGCTTATGTAATCGAAGGTGTCTCTTTAGACATCACAGTTGAGGACATGGCAACGAACGCTTCAAAGATCGTTGCTACTTATTCAACGTCAGCATTTCGTGCTGGCTACTTCACACTTGATGACGCAGTGCTCGGCAGTTTCCCTGTCGTGCTCGCACCATCTTGGGTGGACACTTCTTCATTCCGACTGGGTGACTCTCCAAGAGACATCCTTCCCGTTTCTTTAGGCTAGGAGGCTTAATGGCTGGATACCGCACTTGGTCTACGGGTGACACAGTCACCGCCGCAGACTTCACTTCATATATAAGTTCGCAGGTAATAACTGTGCACACTTCAACGACCACTAGAGATTCTGCAATCACTAGCCCTGCTGAGGGGATGTTCGCTTTCACAAAAGATGCTGACAAACTCTGGTACTACTCCGGTTCAGCATGGGTTGAAACTTCACTTGCAGGTGATATTTCATCGATTGTTACAGCGGCGGCAAGTGGCTTGGCTGGGGGAGCAAGCAGTGGAGACGTCACGTTGACGTTGAATCTTGCAGGCTTAACAGCGGCTCAAGCATTCGGATCAGATGGAGCAGGCGTTGATGTCACTTTCCATTCAGGAACTGCTGGTGACTACGCAATGTGGGACGCTTCAGAAGAGAAACTCATTATCGAGGGAACGAACGGAGCAACAGCTCTAGACGTAACAGATGGCAACGTGGTTATCGGTGATGGAACTTTAACGGTCGGATCTGATGGGGCAGGTGAAGACGTTACCTTCCACTCAGACACAGCAGGCGACTACATGCAATGGGATTCTTCAGAAGAGAAACTAATTCTTGAAGGAACAAATGGTGCAACAGTTCTAGACGTAACAGACGGAAACGTTGTTATTGGTGATGGAACTCTCACAATCGGCTCCGATGGGGCTGGCGAAGATGTCACCTTCCATTCAGATACTGCTGGTGATTACATGCAGTGGGATTCTTCAGCAGAAAAACTGATCTTAGAAGGAACCAATGGCGCAACCGTCCTAGACATTACTGACGGCAATGTTGTTATCGGTGATGGAACTTTGACAGTCGGCTCTGACGGAGCAGGTGAAGATGTAACTTTCTATTCGGACACAGCAGGTGATTCGATGGTGTGGGATTCTTCAGCGGAGAAACTAACGATCACAGGAACCGATGGAGCAACAGCTCTCGATGTTCCCGACGGCAACGTGACAGTCACAGACAAGTTGACTGTCTCAGGTGGAATTGAAGGACCACTCCAAATCAATGCTCAGACAGGGACCACTTACACTTTCGTTCTTGCTGACGCAGGAAAACTTGTTACTTCTTCTAACGGTTCCGCACAAACATTCACAGTGCCACCAAATTCATCCGTGGCATTCCCAGTAGGAACTCAAATCATTGTTCAAAACATTGGCTCGGCTAACTGCACACTGGCTCAAGGTTCAGGAGTCACGATCAACTCGAAAGACTCCAACAAAGAAATCAGCGGTCAGTACGCATCCGCAGCGTTAATCAAAACAGCAACGGATGCTTGGTCACTAATAGGAGCACTTGAATAATGACTTTTAATCCTTTACTACTCGGAGCAATTGACTCATCTGGCGGGGAAGAACCTTTTACCTACTCAACCACAGGTTCACCGACCCTTCGCACTCACGGGATCTACACCTCACTTCACTGGACTTCTGCTGGGCAGATTCAAGTTCTGACGGGTGAAATGGCATTCGATATGTTCGTTGTTTCAGGAGGCGGCGGTGGTGGCGGGTCGTACTACAGTTACGGCGGTGGTCCGGGGGGTGGTGCTGGAGGTGCCAAGACATTCACAAGCGAAACCCTCACGGCGGGCACGTATGCGGTGGCTGTTGGTGCCGGTGGTAGCGGCGGGAGTACGGGCACCATGACTTCGGTTGATGGTTCTGCTTCTTCTATAGCGAAAGTTAGTGGATCAAACGCAACCTCTGGTGGTGGCGGTTGCCAGAGTTCTGGTAATGGGGCTAACGGCGGTTCGGGTGGCGGAGGACACGGCAACGGTGGTGGGGGAAAAGGTAGTGGGGTTTCTGGCGAAGGTCACGACGGCGGCACGGGCTACGGGCACCCCTTCGCTGGCTATTTCTCTGGTGGTGGTGGGGGAAAAGGTAGCGCAGGCGCTAATGCTGCGGCTTCTAGTCCGGGGGCTGGGGGGACTTATGGCACCAACGACTACGCAGATGGTAATGCTTCAGGAACCACAGATGGTCTACATCGTTTTTCCGAAGGAGGTCAGGCAGGAGACACTAGTGCCGGAACTTCGGGGGGTTCGGGTGCTGGCGACGGAGGAGGCGGCGGAGGCGGTCAAAGATCATGGGGAGGACTCGCTGGAAACAGTGGGTGCGTGATTATCAGATGGGTAACACCGACATAATGGCTCATTTTGCAGAACTAGACGACAACAACACGGTCTTAAGGGTCTTGGTCTTGAATGACGAGGACACGGCAGACGAGAACGGCAACGAAGTCGAATCCATAGGTCAGCAGTACCTCACGGACTTGTTCGGAGGGACATGGGTTCAAACTTCTTATAACGATAATATTCGACGGCGCTATGCGGGTATCGGGTCAACCTACGACCCCGACTTGGACATTTTCATCAATCCGAAACCGTTCCCGTCGTGGGTGCTGGATGACGACACACAATGGCAACCACCCACCCCTTACCCCGATGATGACAAGCTGTATGCGTGGGATGAGGACACGACCTCATGGGTTGAGATTACTGATAATGAATGACGTTACAGATATAAAACGAAGGGACTAATTATTTATCAAAGAAGGGATTACTTTTCGAACGGAGAGAATTGAACCTTGAAACATCAAACATCGTTAAAATCGTTGCTGCACTGACGGCATTATTGACCGCTATAAGCGGTCTTTTTATCGCTTTAAGGGGTGGTGACGATCCACCATATAACTACACAGTTATTCACCTCGATAGTCAAAAGGCTTATGAGGACTTCTTGAATAACCATCCAAGTGGGAAATAAAACATGCAACATAAAGACGTAAAAATGAAAGTATGGATTGATCAAGACTTATGCACTGGAGATGGTCTCTGTGAAGAGATAGCACCTTCAGTTTTCTTTGGTCACTCTGATGGTCTTTTCTATGTAAAAGAAGACGGATCAGAGACACCTAAAGAACCAACTCACAGAATGGGTGAAATGGTTGATGTCAAGCCTGAAAATGTTGAGGCAGTAATAGAAGCTGCAACAGAGTGTCCGGGGGAGTGTATTTTCCTAGAGGTTTGCAACTAATACTTGGCAATAATCCCTTCATATGCAAGAATTAAGGGGAACGGACGCCTATTTAGTCTTTCCTACTTCTGTGTCAAAAACGCTAAAGAAATTTTTACACAGAAGTAGAAATAAAAAAATGGGTGTCCCTAACAGAAGGGAAACACCATATGAGTCTAAATATGGAAGAGACAAACGAATGCGCAATTTACGTGCGAAAGTCCACTATTGATCAACGTCAGAGTGGAGGTCGCTCAATATCAGGGCAGATAAAAGACTGTCAGGGTATTGCTGAAAGTAACGGCATGACAGTCGTGAAAGTTTTTGAGGAAGACGAAGGCACCTCTGCATCGCGCTACTCAAAGAAAAAGCGACCTGCATGGGAAGCCGCATTAAATGAAATCGGAACCAAATATAAAAATCTGATTGTTTGGGCATTAGACCGAAGCAGCAGAACAGGTTTCGAAGAAGTCGGACAGATCCTCACCACAGTCGAAGA
>MDTE01123063.1_pt1 | contig 12615 bp, 11 predicted proteins | sample 811231 | NCBI WGS metagenome assembly MDTE01 (sample SAMN05326651, study PRJNA326480) | marine metagenome | isolation source: seawater | place: Indian Ocean: Red Sea | collected 2010
GGATCACGTAGTCGCTTCGGTGTTGGAACTGCGTGATTTGACTGCCAAAGTCGCCGACGCCTTCACAGACGCTCAATCCGTTCAAGCCAGGTACACAGATTCGCAAACTTGGCTCCGAGTTGACATGGTGCATCGGTACCTGGTAGGAATGCTGTGTGGTGGTGAGTCCCATCTCGGTGAACTTGGCATCGATGTAGGCCGAGGTGTTGGCTTCTTCGGTGGTGCCGCTCATACGGCCTTCCCAATCCCCGTGGCCAAGCGCGACGAGTTCTTGCGCAAAGGTGAGCGTTTGAGCAGCATCGTAGTTGATGAGTTCGTATTCATAATCGGGCTCAAAACCCAGCCATGTTGGTCGGAAGACAAACACGGCCGTGACCATCAAGACAACCACGCCAATGGCCATCAATGCCTGCGGAGTAAGTATGTCCGTACTTCTCCACCAGGGCAACTCTTGGACGAGGATCGCGTCTTCTTTTGGCTCTTCTTCGAGACTCAACAAGTTTCCATCCACGCTGTTGGCTTCCAAGCGCTCAATGAGTTGCGCTTTGGTACCGCTCACGGGCAGTTCCTGTTCTCGCAGTAAATCCTTGAGTTCAGCGACGGTCTTCCCCTCAAACTCCATGGGCTCACCCATGCGAGCCTCGTCTTTCATTGTTCAAGAAGTCGGCGGTTACGGGTCGTTTCAGATTTCGTCGCCCGTCCATCGTCGTCCGATGGTGTGTTCGTAGCCGAGTTGGTCTAGGATACGTGCGACGATGAAGTCCACGAGGTCGTCGATGCTCTTTGGATGGTTGTAGAATCCAGGTGAGGCGGGAATGATGATGGTGTCCCAATTCGACAGTTTGGCCATGTTTTCCAAGTGAACGGTGGCATACGGTGCTTCACGCGGCACGATGATGAGTTTGCGGCGCTCCTTCATGGCGACGATGGCGGAGCGCGTGACGAGGTTATCGGAGATGCCAGCAGCGAGTTTTCCGATGGTGGTTCCCGAGCACGGACAGATGACCACGGCGTCGATCTTTGCCGAACCAGAGGCCGATTTTGCGCCGACATTTTCCGCATCTTCAAGCACGGCGTTGGTGGCTTTTGCCAGTTCTTCAGGCGTGGTGTCGCACTCGTGTTTGAGCGTGAGCCGACCTGAGTCGGTGACCACGAGGCGAACGGTCTTGCCCATGTCGGCGAGGACTTCGGTGAGTCGCTTGCCGTAGATGGCACCGGAGGCGCCTGAAATGCCCACGACGACCTCGCCCATGTATCAATTTCGGTGGCTCTCCCATTTAGCCTCTTGTTCGTTCTCAGTTTGGTTCGCTGGTGACTCTACATTACGCAGTGATGGTGTACGAGTGAAATTCTCGTGTAGAGGTCTCAAATAGCATAGAGTTTGTCTCTTGCCATGGCGGATGTGGGAGGAGGCGTCAAATACCCCGTTCACTTCTCAGAGAGAAAACATTTAGCAGAGTATTTTCCATTAGCTATTGGTTTCGTCATTCTTTCATATGTTTACCAGGAGACATTCTATGGTCGCTTAGCAGCTGTGGTTTTTTCCTGGTTTTTCCTAAGAATGAGTCTTGCTGAATTAAAGTACCAATGGGGATATGAAGATTGGAAACGACAGATCGGTGAAAAAATCACTTTGAATATTTTTTTGACTGTTTTTTGGGTTATTTTGGTCTTGTGTTTTGGATTTTTTCTTGTCGGAAATTCGGTAATGTTTTTCATTGATTACGAGATTGTACCTAGATGATTGCGCCCAATCGTTCTTTGACCGTGCAGACAAGGCGTACCTATGGAATCCCCTCGTGTATATTGGGGCCACAACTTAGCAAACAAACAACAACCGCAGAAGAGATAAAATCAATCAGAAAATTCAGTCGGCGTGGTGGAATGGAAGAACATTATCTTGGTTGTTAATACCCATATCGCTCAAAAAGACACTGAAATGACCCATTGCTAATTTCAACTCGACGGCTATCTCTCTTTCATCAAAAACTTGAACATTGGTGGTCCACCGTTCAAAGGTTGCAGAGAAATCGTCATCCTTCTTGAAAAATTTAATTGAGAACGCAGGAAGGTTCACCGAGCTTGGATAGCGTTTGACCACGGTAATGTAATTCTGGAATATGAAGACTGTTCGATAACTCCTCGGAAAGTCGTTATTCCGGAACACCATTGGCAAACCCTGTTCGCTTCCTTCATTGAACACATCAATATTCGTCATTTGATCCCTCCGACATGTGCTGAACAAACCGTTTTACAAAGTCCAACTGTTCTTTATTTTCTGGCCCCATTGACGGCGTAAGTTCGTTAAGGAAGTGAACGGAATCCAAGGCGCTCATCGAACGTATTGCACAGAGCGTGCACGCCAAAATCGTCCCTGCTCGGCCGATTCCAGCACTGCAATGCACCACAACATTGTGGCCATCCAACAGGTGTTGGATGATCTTGTGGACAGTGTTGGTGATGGAATTGATTGAACCAACACCACGGTCTTGAATCGGGACATGGAGAATTTGAAACCTCATCTTTTCCATGTGCGGGAGCTGATTTGTTCCGGTTTTTTCAATAAATTCTGAAACAGGTGTGAGCGATACGACAACATCGATCTTCGCCCTCAGCCATGCATCATAGACGAGACGGTCCGGATCGTATCGTCCATTTGGCATCGGACTTCTATAGAGGGTCCCATTCAAGGAATCATCGATCATCGTTAACGAATCGGTTTTTCCTTCACGCATTGTGCTCACCGTTCAGAGACTTCAGAGAGGTTCATCACCCACCCAACGGTTCTTCCCAAGGAGGTGATTTTGTATTCAACAGATGAGGTTGTCCTCTCAATCAGTCGTATTTGTTCGTCCCATTCAGTCATTTTATTGATGTGATTTGATATGGTTGATTGGCGTTCTTCACTTCCAAGGATTTTACTTTGATGCACCAAATCCGATGTACGGAAGGTACCTCCAAGATTGAACCGAGTTTTATCTTCATCATACCACTGGACAACCAGAGAAAAAATTCGCTGACTCGCACGCTTGCGCCTAAACTGGTACAGAGAAGATTGGATTTGCTGAAACAGTGGGAATTTTACAATTGACGGTTTCAGGGATGCGGTTGGATTGAAATCCCGAGTTTGGGTTTTCGAGATATCAGCGTTCGCCGATCCAAGGTAGCAGGAGACATTGATTGATGTTCCCGATAGGGCCGTGATTCCAAAGAAATAGCCGAGAGGGGTTTGCTGTGTAATCAGCACGTTGTAGGAAGCCTTCGTTTGGTCGTGACTGTTCAGTCCGTTGAAATCGTTTCTCAACATGCCTGCAAAGGACTCGCCAAGCGCAAGGGGATATTCCGAACAATTCAGAGAAACGGTCTCAATATCCACATCTCTGTGCAATTGGATCAGATGATTTTCCAAAAGAAGTGAGTTGGTGTGCAACAAATCCCTCCTTGAAAGGGAATGACACAAGATCACTCGATGGGGGTTGAGCGAAGAGATGGCCTCTTGAATCAAATTCCAATTTTCCCCCATCAGGGGTACGATGACCGTGTTCATGGACATGGTAGGAATTTCATTGTTAATATTCATATCTGTGAAATTCCGACTCTTTTTATTACTATTTTTGAATAAAAATGAAAATAAGTAAAAATTTGGAGAAGTTTTCTTTACTTAACGGACATGCTCATCCTAACCCACCGGAAGTGATACAATGGTGGTTGGGGTTGTTGGTTTGGGTTCTGTAGGCTCTGCGGTGTACAATGTGATGCGAGATCATCATCCGACCGTGGGTTACGATGTCGACGGGCGCGGTTCATTTGATCAAGTCCTCGCATCATCCGTTGTCTTCGTTTGCGTGCCTACTGATGGATTACCGAACGGTGTTCTTGACTGTGAAGCCGTCCGTTCTGTTTGCATGGATATGAGCGAATCTGCCTACAACGGCCTTGTTGTCATCAAGAGCACCTTGCACCCTCGAACCATGGATTCTCTGCATGCACAGTTCGATAATCTCGACCTTGTCTACATGCCAGAGTTTCTGAGGGAAAAAGACGCAGAGGCCTGGTTTCGATCACCGGATCGATTGGTGGTAGGTGGAGAGCTTGCGTTGGCAGAGAAAGCGCTGCGCTACTTTCAATGGGTTCCTCCATCGATTCCCCGCTTGGTGATGAACCCGCTTGAGGCAGAAATCGCCAAGCTAGCTCACAATGCGTACATCGCAACCAAGGTGACCTTTACCTGTGAAATCGAGCGAATATGTCAGGTCACCGCAGTGGACCCGTTCAAAGTCATGGAGGTTATTTGGAACGACCGGCGAATCAGAAACCCTGCCCATCTCACACCGGGGCTTGGCGGTTTCGACGGTAAATGTGTACCAAAAGACACGCGCTCACTTCGTAGCATTGATCCTGCCCCTGGTCAACAAAGTTTGCTTGCTTTTGTACTTGAAAATGGAACAAAGCAACAGGTCCTCAAAAGGAGAGTGGAACATGATTAATTCCGACACGGTGGTTGTCTTGGTAACGACCTACAACAGGCCTGAACTCCTTAAAGAGAGAGCCTTGGAATCCATATTGAATCAATCCAGGCACCATGATGCCATTGTATTGGTTGATAATTCTGATGCAGAAGTCACACGAAGAAAAAACAAATCCACGTTTCATGAGCTTTTTGAAGACGGTGTTTATCTTGTCAACCAACGGACACCGGGTGCAGCGGGCACATGGAATCAAGGACTTCAATACATCAAACAACATCATCCAAGTGCTTGGGTCGCAATTCTTGACGATGACGACGAATGGACACCAGACCATCTGCAAACATGTCTCTCGGTTGCTCAAGATGCCGATGCGGTCATCAGTGGCATTCGAACGGTCCTTGATGGCGAAGTCATTGAAGATCGGGTGCCAACCAACGTTACCATCAGTGATTTTTTTGCGACAAATCCCGGATGGCAAGGATCCAACACGTTCATTCGTTCGACAGCGATACACAAAGCGGGTTGGTTTGATGAGGACCTCCTCTGTACACACGACCGTGACCTTGCAATACGATGCTTGAGCATGGACGACTTCAAGCTCCAATATTCTGAACGAGTCACGATGCATTACCACCTTGAACGGAAACGCGATTCGCTCACCATGACGCAAGGCAAGGGAAAACACACGGGATTACTTCAGTTTTACAAAAAGCACCATCAACTAATGGCAAGGTCCGACGAAGAAGCCTTTTTCAAGCGTTCAAGAGAACTTTTTGGCTTGGACGAAGCATACTTCAAAATAACAAACACTGCGTTGGATACTCCCGGATTTCCAACCTTATCACCCGTGAACAAACCCTCCTCCAGAAATCGGCTGAGAAAAGCCATCCATTTCATCAAGAAACGATGGTGGAAATTACGAACACGAAAGAGTGTCACAAAACTCCTTGGTAGGCAATTTGTTCGCACCCGGGAATTGATTGAGATTGATTTGACGTACGCTTGTAACTTGCGTTGTCATGATTGCAATCGGTCGTGCAGACAAGCACCCGAGGGCCTCGAATTGAGGTTGGAGCAAGTTCGAGAGTTTGTGGACGAATCGCTCGCTCGCTCAATTTCTTGGAAGAAAATCCGATTGCTGGGTGGAGAACCCACCCTGCATTCAGAATTCGAGGAGGTTTTGTATGAACTGGGAAGATACAAATTCTCCTTTCCTACTTGCCGTCTCGAGGTTGTAACGAATGGTTTTGGGAGGAAGGTCAAGCGGATGTTGTTGCGGGTTCCACCTTTTTTCCACATTGAAAACACCATGAAAGAATCGGATGTGCAGCCTCAATTTTACGCCTTCAATCTCGCTCCTGCTGACAGGAAAGGCGCTTCAAGAATCGATTTCACAAATGGGTGCTCAAACATTGAGCAATGCGGCATTGGTTTAACCCCTTCAGGCTACTATCCATGCGCAATTGCTGGTGGTATAGATCGTGTTGCAAATCGAAACCTTGGACGTACGTCAATTCCAGCAAACGATGACGATATGCTCGATTTGTTGAACGAATTTTGCAGACTTTGCGGTAGGTTTGAGTCAAGGGTGTTCACACCACCTGAACTGATGGCATCTTCATCACCGGGAAGAATGTCCGCTTCATGGGAACGGATCTACGATGAATGGCAAGCAAGGAGGGAGTCTTCATGATGCCGGCCTTCAGCGAAGTAAATTCATTGTTCGAGGGTAGATTCAGTTACACATTGAGTTGGAACTCGGCTGACTTCTTTGAATCAAATGTCATCGTCATCATGTTGGCCCACAAGCCAGGAAAAGAAATCTCTCAGGCGATTGATTCGGTCCTAAGCCAGGTTGGTTCAATTCGGCCGGGGCTTTTGTTGATCGATGACTCAACCACAAATGCATGCGTAGGTGTTGATGAGAGAATCAGCAACCACCCATCCATCGCCGTCGCCTCAACACCTCCTTTGAGCGTTGCACAAGGCAGGAACATAGGCCACTATATCGTGAAAACACGAATTCAGCGTGCGGAGTGGATTTGTCGTCTTGACACGGATGATGTGCTCGCCTCAACCAATTCCCTTGAGCAGATTTACCACCAACTTCAGGCTGCAGATTGCACTGTTCAGTGGGCACTGGCAGGAAATCGGCTTGTTGAGGGGGGCTCGTTGCTCAATAGGGTGAACAAAGCAACGCCAGACCTAGCAAACCCAACGTACGTCTTGGATCGCCTTCAATCGATGGCGAACGGCGAATCAGAAGCTGAACTCCCCTCATGCAATCTCTGGATACGAACGGGCTTCAAGGCCGTTTACCCAGGCTTGGAAAGTGCAGAGGACCACTGGTTGGTTACACATCTTCTGCTCAATCAAATGGACGAAGGTTTGCTATTGACGGATGCTATTCATGCTGTTTATTCCCTATCTGGCGGCGTTACAAAACAAAACAAACGCGGTGATCAATACCGGTTGTCAAGGCACCTGTTGCACGAATCCGCGAAGTATTGGGTCGGGAGGCAAATCGAAGCAAGTTCGAATGTTTGCCTCGGGTGGGGCTCTGAAGGTGTCGTTTGGTACGATGAAGGCAGTGTGACCAAACACTTCCACAGCATGATAATCAGCGATGACCATGTTGCTTGGTTGTCCTCAATGGACGATTTACCAGCTCCTCGGGCAACGTGGGTCAAAGAAAGTCAAGGATGGGTTGCCAACTATCCATACGAGCCCCTCGATGAAGCCATTAGCGTTGACCTACCAACTTTGAGCCAATTTGTATCCAGATGTTTGACTTCCAAAGTTGTTTTTTTGAACACCAACAGAGCAAACCTGAGGCTGAGAAACGGTGAACTCCATTGCATTGACCTCGGAGAAGGAATTGTACCGTTCGAAATGCGCTACTTCCGGGACATGTGTGCAAGGTTGTACCTCTTGTTTGTGCATCATCTCAACGATTCACAGTTGGCAGCACGAACTTTAGAAATGAGGAATAACATTTCGGTCATGAAGGATATCGATGGTTTCGAACAATTCTTCCATCGTGAGGTGCACAAACACGTTTACCATAACGGTTCTTTTTTGAAACCAAAGCGAGATGTTCAGCCCAAAAAACGGCATCACAACGACGTTACGCTGATGATCAAATCCTGTGCAATGGAGGCAGGCACGATTGCCAGGCAAGCATCTCACATCGTTCGTCAGATTTGCAAATTCGATGCCTTCCATGAGCGGGTCCTGCTGATTGACCCCAAGCAAGACAATTTCCTGAGAGAATACGCGCCAGGAGACATTGGCGCGCTACAACAAGTTGCTCAGCAGCTTGTTGAGAGAAACGTCGTTGACCGCGTCTTGATTTCCCCCTTGGGAGGCCACGAATCAGTCATCAACGATTTGTACCACCGTTGGTTTTCGTTGAAATCAGACCATACGCATTCGTCGGAAGGCGTACCAATTTTTCCTCAGTTGTGGGGTTTTGAACAGATACAAACACAATTTCTGCTTCAGATGGATGCTGACGTAATGATTGGTAGGGCTGACGATGATGACCTAATTTCAACCATGCTTCATGCACTAGCAGAACAACATGTTTTCGGCGTGGGCTTCAACATCCCACAACAACTTGGAACCGTCTTCACGCCTTACGATGGCAAGTTTGTTCCAGAAGTGCGTTGTGGCCTGTTTGACCTTGAGCGGATGTTTGATCAACGCCCTTACCCCAACGCGGTGAACGGTGATAGCCTCACCACAAGTTGGTACCGTTCCATCGAACAATTTCAAGAAGCAACAGATTGGAGGTGTCTCCGTGGTGGAGACCCTCGCTCTTGGTACATACATCCCCCCAACTTCTTGAAACAGGATCTCGAATACTACGACAGGGCAATCGATTTGGTTGAGCAGAACAAGATTCCTCTTGAGCAGCGAGGTCAATGGGACCTGATCGAAGGTCGTCATCATTGGAAGTACCCCGAGCGAAGGGAAGAAGTCATCTTTTGTGCAACAATCAAAGATTGGTCACCTCACTGGGCAAGAGCGACTCTCCGCAGCCTCTTTATCCAGAAAGATGAAAATTGGGGTGCGGTGTTGTTTGATGACTGTTCCACTCCCAAACATCAAGCATGGTTGGCTTTGCTTGTCGAGGAGTTTTCGGACCGTGTCACTTTGGTCAGGCGTCGATTTGAATCGGTTGATGAGGCGTTTATTTTGCGAAATTTGCGCGAAATTTGTACACGAGATGACCCCCTGATCTTTTCACTTGGGCAAAAAGAAATCCTGTTTGATTCCGAAGTCTTATCTCCCCTGCAAGATTTGTCCCCAGTTCATCATAGCGTTGTTGGTCCAACTTACCTCGCTAGGCACCCACTCGGACTGCCCATGATGAAAACCGAGGTCACCGCAAACAGGTACAATGTCCCTCAATCCACACGAGCCCAACGGTTATCCTCGTTTTCCGGAGTCACGGAGGATGTGATTTCTCGACCGATTTCGGTTGAGCATGCGTTGTTGCTGACATCTCCATGCGTCTACAATGCAAACATGGACGTGGAATCGGAAGGTTCCACTCAATTGCGTCCAACAACGTACATTCCCAACTTGCGAAAACTGGAAATCGACATCACGTATTTTTGTAACTTAACCTGTGCGGGGTGCAGCCGCTCAAGTGCCCAAGCACCAAGCAATCAGCACATGCCGCTTACCATGATCCGTGATTTCTTGGAAGAATCCGAAAGGAAGGGGATGAAATGGGAAGCGCTGCACATTTTAGGAGGCGAACCCACGCTGCATCCAAATTTCGTTGAAATTGTGACCATGCTCGATGAATGGTTCATGGAACACAGCCCTGAAACAGATTTGAAAGTCATCACCAACGGTGTGAGTAAAAAGGTGCAGAAGAACATCATGAACATTCCCGAGCATTGGCGCTATGAAAATTCATACAAACTTGACCGTGAGGTCGACACCAGTCACTTTGAGCCGTTCAACCTCGCCCCGATTGATTTACCCGAATGGAGAAGCGAGGATTTCACAAAGGGATGTTATATCACCCAAGATTCCGGTATCGGATTGACGCCGTACGGATATTTCCACTGTGCAATCGCCGGGGGCATGGAACGAATCATGAAGTTTGGTCACGGTTTTGATTCACTTCCGGACCACCCTTGGCAGTTCCTTGAGATGATGAAAGATTATTGCAGATTTTGTGGCCATTTCCTCAGTGATTCATTCAAAGAGCGATCGGATCGGATTGGAACAGATGTGTCTCCCGAAACGGTCAGTAAATCCTGGCAATCTGCGTACGAAACATGGGAGGTAGAAGGCGATGCTTGACCAATCCGAACGAACGTTCTTGGTCGCCGGTGGGAGTGGATTCATCGGCCAGCACCTCGTTGCTCGTCTGCTTAATGTCGGGCACCGCGTTGTTGTCGTTGACAACCATTCTACCAGTCAACCTCTGCCGCCAAAGGAAGGTCTTACTGTCATTGAAACCGACCTTTCCAATTTGAACGTACACGACTTGCCTCCGCTCTCGGGCATCTTTCATCTCGCATCCATAGCAGCACCCCGTTTGTTTTTGAGCGATCCGATGAAGGTTATTCGACCGAATGTTCACGGGACCGAACTTCTCCTTGATCTTTCGATGCAGAACGATTGTCGACTTCTCTATACGTCCTCCAGCGAGGTGTACGGAAATGCGGGAAGTGCGGTTACGAATCGTTCAATGGGTGAAGAGCATCCCGCCACTCACCTCTTGCTATCGGATAAGAGCCCCTACAGCGCTGCAAAAATCATCGGTGAAGAATTGCTTAGAACGGCACATTCCCTCGGGCGGGATGTTGCTGCTATTCGCTTGTTCAATGTCTATGGGCCTCACATGGATCCAACCCTTCAGGGTCGCGGTCGTGTCATCCCGAATTTCCATCGTGCGCTGATGAACAACTTGCCGGTTCCTTTGGAAGGCGACGGAACCCAATCGAGAACATTTACCTGGATTGAGGACGTTGTCGATGCCTTGTTGGAATTGATGTTCCATCGCTATCCCTTGCCATTGGTTATGAATTTGGGGTCGGAAGAAACCGTCTCTATCCTTGAATTGGCACAAACCATGGCTCGTGTTTTGAATATAGAGCCAACTTATGAATTTCATCAACGCTTATCGGGCGACCCGGATTGGAGACGTCCTGATTGTACACTTCTTCGTGAGGTCATCGGGTGGGTTCCAAGCACTTCGCTTGAAACTGGCTTACAGATGTTGCTCATGGAAGAGTAAACATTGACAGGAGGGAAGCAATGCAGAACAACACAACAGCTTTGAAAACGAGGAATTTTTCACAAGGTGCTCATGATTTTGCATCACTGTCTCAGCATGTTGAATACTACCGGAAACGGTTGAAAGCAGCCTATGTGTTGATTCTCGGCGTAGCTCTCATTGCGATGGTTCTTGCAAGCGTTGTTGCTTTTGTTCTCGAACCCTATCTTAAAACAACACTTCCCCCTTTACAGTGGATTGAGCCAACAGATCTCATGGTGTTCTTTGTTGCAATCATCGCCCTTGAACTGTCTCGACGGAATACAGGCGTCGAACGAAGAATTTCCAAAGCAGCGTTGAGCGGTGACCTCATTCAACTGGACAAACCTCGGTGGGTATACATGGGATTGGGTTCTCTACGAAGGGTTGGTATCAACAACGGTTTTGTCCTCGCATACACACATCCTGATGATACTGAGGTGGGTGTTGAATTACATGTTGGGTTTGATGAAAACTTGGTGAGGGGTGACGTCGTGTTTCTGTCGGATCTCGAATGTCAATCAACCCATCACACTACGAAGTATTGGGAGATGAAAGAGCACGACGGAACCGTTTCATCGGGTTCAACGACGTATTATCACGCAAAGTTAACCATTCCAGATTCGAATGTTGTGTTTCTCAACACACAATACAACCCATGGATTCGTGAGGGGGATTCAGCAGTTGTGGTTGTGAGACTTACCGGTCGGGAAGGTGCGGGCTATCGAATAAAAATTCTGTATTTGCTTTCGTCAGATGACCTTTTGCATGCTGAACACAGGTAATCAAGGTCAAGGCTGTTCAGGTAATCACTCAAGCTTCTTCGTTGGTTGACCAGGATTTCCTCATCACAAGCCCCGCCGCTTCACCTGCATCCATCGGGTCGTAATCGTGCTCGAAAATCAGGTGCTTGACCAAATTGTGCTGCGCCACGCTCTCGTTGCAAACGGGGCAGTCGTGGCGCTCGGGCTCACGGTAGCCTTGGAAGGCCGCCCGACCTCGGGGCGTGGCGAGACCTGAAACGGTTCGAAGCAGTGTCGATATGAAGACGAGACCAAACAGCACGAGACAGCAACCCAAGCCACCAAAGAAACCGGAACCTGAACCGTCTTGAGACAGACGGATGTTCTGCGTCATCTTGCCTTCGCTGGTGTTTCGAAAGGTGTCGAGGTCGATCATATGGGTGAAGTTCTCACCTCGTAGTTGAAGATAGATTTCGGTGCCGTCATCTTCCTGCTCAACTTCAATGGCGAGCAGAAACACGCCGTTCGCATCGGTGATGGCGCTGGTGCCTCGATACTGGTAGCAGTCGACTTCGCCGGGAGGGCACTCGACGTACACGTCGCGAAGCATCACCGGTGTGTTGTCGCTGTAGGTGGCCTGGCCAGAAATACGGTAGGTTTCGGCGCTGGCGAGAGGAAGAGCGAGCACCGCAACGAGGAGCAGAAGCGTGGCAGTGCGCATGGTTGCACGTGTTCATGTTGACTTATGAAGGGTTGATTGCGCCCAATCGTTCTTTGACCGTGCAGACAAGGCGTATCCATGGGGACCCTCGTAACCGGAACCGCCGCCACCTATGTCGAAGAACTGCATATCAACACCGAAAAGCGCTACGAAATCGTCTGCATCACCCGAGACGTCGAACGTGTGGTCGCTGAAAGTGGCATTGCTGACGGTCTGGTCTTGGTGAACCCGATGCACATCACCGCCTCGTGTTATGTCAACGACTTGGAATACGGCTTGCATCACGACATCATGACATGGCTCGAAAAACTGGCGCCTTTCTACGGCAGCGACGGTCGGCAGGGGGAGGAATACCACCACCACCGCACGGGGGAGGACAACGGGGATGCCCATCTGAAA
>MDTE01019888.1_pt1 | contig 12614 bp, 7 predicted proteins | sample 811231 | NCBI WGS metagenome assembly MDTE01 (sample SAMN05326651, study PRJNA326480) | marine metagenome | isolation source: seawater | place: Indian Ocean: Red Sea | collected 2010
ACCGTCGCCGCCCGCGCCACCATCATTGGCGGGGGCTTCTACATGCTGTTTTGTTTTGTGCCAGTATTCATCATTTATGGCGCAAGCCTGCTTGACCCTGCCCTGCTTGCCATGCATCTGGAGGGCGATGGTGATTATCAGCGTATCCTCCCCGAATTTATTTTGCAGCATGTGCCCTTGCCCATTCAGGTTATTTTCTTCGGCGCCCTGCTTTCCGCCATCATGTCGACTGCTTCTGGCACCTTACTCGCCCCTTCGGTCATTTTGGCCGAAAACATTCTAAAACCCGCCTGCAAACTCTCTGACAAACAATTACTGCCTGCTTTGCGCCTGTGTGTATTGGTGTTTGGCCTGATTGTGCTGGGCTATGCCTATTTCAGCAACCACTCGGGATTAAGCATTTTCGACATGGTAGAGAATGCCTATCTTGTAACGTTATGCGGCGCCTTTGTGCCATTGGCATTTGGAGTCTACTGGGCACGCGCCAATACGGCGGGCGCACTCACCTCTATTGCCCTTGGTGTGAGCTGCTGGGTTGCACTGGAAATAGTCAACTGGAACCGCGATAGCTATTGGCTATTGCTGCCCCCACAATTAGGGGGGCTGGCCATGGCCATTATTGGCATGCTTATTGGTAGTTACGCTGGCCAATCTGGCCGTCATTCCAACACGCATGAACACACTGCGTAACTGTTTGATTGATTAGCCCTTCATTACCTTTAATTTAATAGCCATATAATCAAAACTAGGCTTCAATACGCCTATGTACCATTTAGCATCACAAAAGCCTGTCTTATGGGTGGGTCTAGGCATCGTGGCAGCACTAGGTATTGGTGCATTTGTCTGGCTTGGTGGCAACGAGGCCACGCAACGCCCAACGCCTAGCGTCATTGTGATTGAAGTCCCTACCAGCACGTTGACGGATACGATCGAAGCGCTGGGCACAGCCAATGCCAATGAATCGGTCGACATAACCGCCAATGTGACCGAAACGATTCAGTCGATCAATTTTGAAGACGGGCAGGAAGTCGCAGAAGGCGATGTGATTGCTCTGCTCGATCAAAGCGAAGAGCAGGCACAGCTGGAAGCCGCGAAAGCGCAACAACGGGAAAATGAACGCGAATTAAAGCGTTTGAAAACCTTGTTGGCTAACAAGGCGACTTCCAAACGTGAATATGATGAGCGCGTAACACAACGCGAAGTGACCAAACAACAGATAAAGGAAATGGAAGCGCGCATTGAAGACCGCACATTGCGCGCACCGTTCGATGGTGTGCTGGGCATACGCCGCCTGAGTGTCGGCGCATTGGTACAGCCGGGCGGTCTTATCACCACCCTTGACGATGTCAGCCAGATCAAACTGGACTTTACCGTGCCTGCACTGGCATTGCCCGATTTGCGTGCAGGGCAAGCCGTGTCTGTTATAGCGGATGCCTATCCAGATCGCAGATTCGAAGGCATCATCCGCACGGTAAATTCGCGGGTAGACCCCGTCACCCATTCGGTGCTCGTACGCGCGATTCTGCCTAATGACGACGGCGCATTACGCCCCGGCCTGCTGATGCGGGTGGAGCTGTTGCGTGATAAGCGCGACACTATATTGGTGCCTGAGGAAAGCATTATCCAACGCCAAAGCAGCCATTTTCTAAAAATTGTGGGCGAGGATAATAAAGTTGAAGAACGCACCGTACAGATTGGTGCACGGCAACCGGGTGTGGTCGAAATAACCGACGGTTTGAGCGTTGGTGAGCTTGTTATTGTGCGCGGCATTGCCAGCGTGCGCGACGGGCAGGACGTAACCATTCAGGATACGTGGACAGGCTTGCGCGACTCACAATTCTCCACTCCTGCGGAGCAATAGCACCATGTGGCTGTCAGATATTTCAGTAAAACGTCCGGTTTTTGCTGCTGTTATTAATCTGTTGGTAATTGCGTTTGGCATTTTGTCCTTCGACAAGCTGCCCTTGCGTGAATATCCCGATATTGACCCGCCTATCGTATCCATTGAAACCACCTATCCCGGTGCCGCCGCTAATGTGGTAGAGAACCGGATCACCCAGATCATCGAAGACCGAATTGCCGGCGTAGAAGGTATTAAAAGCATCACCTCCAGCTCCACCGATGGCGTGTCTGACGTGACGGTAGAGTTTTATATCGACCGCGATATCGACAATGCCGCCAATGATATTCGTGATCGTGTGTCGGGCGTATTGGACAATTTGCCATTGGAGGCAGACCCGCCCGATATCCAAAAAGCCAATTCTGACGAGCAGGTGATCATGTGGCTTAACCTTCAGGCTGAAGGTATGAGCATCATGGAGATCACCGATTATGCGCAGCGTTATATTGAAGATCGTTTCTCGGCGCTGGATGGCGTAGCACGTGTACGTATTGGTGGCGGGCAGGAACGCTCCATGCGCATTTGGCTCGATCGCAACAAGCTTGCAGCGCGCGGCCTGACCGTTGCCGATGTGGAGCGCAGCCTGCGTGCAGAGAATATTGAGCTGCCAGCTGGAGCTATTGAATCAGAAAAACGGGATTTCACCGTGCGTATGTTGCGCAGCTATGAAACGCCGGAAGATTTCCGTGCACTGGTGCTGGCCGAAGGAGCCGATGGGCATTTAGTACGTTTAGGCGATGTCGCACGCGTAGAAATCGGAGCAGTCGAACCGCGCGGCACCTTACGCGGCAATGGCCTGCCCATGGTAGGTATTGGCATTATCAAACAGTCCAAAGCCAACACGCTGGCGGTCGCACGTCTGGCCAAAGAAGAAATGGCGCGCATCAACGACACACTCCCCGCCTCGATGTCGCTGGAACAAAGCTATGACACCAGTGTGTTCATCGAAAGCTCCATCAAAGAAGTGTTCAAAACATTGTTCATCGCGGTCGCGTTGGTAATTCTGGTTATCTATCTTTTCTTGGGCAGTGTGCGCGCCATGTTGGTGCCCGCGGTGACTGTTCCCGTCTCGCTGATCGGCACGTTCATCGTGCTGTTTGCTTTTGGCTTCACTATCAATTTGCTAACCTTGCTGGCGCTGGTGCTGGCTATCGGACTGGTGGTAGATGATGCCATCGTGATGATCGAGAATATCCACCGCCGCGTCGAGATGGGCGAGCCACGTTTGCTCGCCGCATACCGCGGTGCAAGACAGGTCGGCTTTGCCGTGATTGCGACCACGCTGGTGCTGATCTCTGTGTTTATTCCCATCACCTTCCTTGAGGGCGATATAGGCCGGTTGTTCACCGAATTTGCCGTTACCATGTCGGCCGCTGTACTATTCTCCAGTTTTACCGCGCTGAGTTTCTCGCCCATGCTGTCCTCGAAACTGCTGGAAAAGTCTGGCCAGAACAATCGCCTGACGCGCTGGATCGACACGCGCTTCACCCAATTGCAAAACCTGTATGATAAATGGCTGCAACGTTGCCTGCACAAACCTATGTATGTGATGGCGGTGCTGGTGGCCATGGTGGCGGGGGCCGTTGCCTTGCTGCAAGTGGTGCCATCTGAATATGCTCCGGATGAAGACCGCGGCGCGTTCTATATTGTGATCAAAGGCCCGGAAGGCACGTCCTACGATTATGTTATGGAACATGTGAGCGAGATTGAACGACGCCTGATGCCATTTGCAGAATCGGGCGAATTCCAACGTCTGCTACTTCGGGTGCCGGGCAGTTTTGGCGACACAGAGAATTTTAGCGATGCACGCGGTATCGTGGTGCTCAGCCAATGGGACTCGGGGCGTAAGCCAATTGAACATTACATTCAAAAAGTGCGCGAGCTGACCAGCGATCTGGCAGGGGTGCGCATCTTCACCATTCGCCGGCAAGCGTTTGGCGGCGGTGAAGGCAAGCCCGTACAGTTTGTGCTCGGTGGCCCCACCTATAAGGAACTGGCTGAATGGCGAGATATCATACTGAAAGAGGCAGAGTCCTATCCCGGCCTAACAGGGCTTGATCATGATTATTACGAAACCAAGCCACAGCTTGGTGTGACCATCAACCGTGATCGTGCCGCAACATTGGGTGTGCCTGTGGAAGTCATTAACAGCACGCTGGAGACCATGCTTGGCTCACGCCGCGTGACCACCTTTATCGAGCGCGGAGAGGAATATGATGTGATTCTCGAAAGCGAAAAAGCATTGAAGCAAAGCGTTGATGCGATCGACAACCTCTATGTGCGCTCCGAGCGCAGCGGTGAGCTGATCCCGCTATCTAATCTGGTCGATATCAAAGAATTTGCCGATGCCACCACGCTCAATCGTTATAACCGCATTCGCAGCATCACCATCGAAGCCAATACCGCCAATGGCTACTCGCTGGGTGAAGGGCTGGAATTTCTGGAAAATCTAGTGCGTGACAAACTACCCTCAGGCGCCAGCATCGACTATAAAGGCCCCTCGCTGGACTATAAAGAATCGGGCAGCTCGGTCATTCTTATTTTCTGCTTAGCAATGGTCGTCGTATTTCTGGTGCTGGCAGGCCAGTTTGAAAGCTTCATCCACCCGCTCATCATCATTCTGACTGTGCCATTGGCTGCAACAGGCGCATTATTTGCGCTCTGGGTCACGGGGCAAACGCTCAACATTTATAGCCAAATCGGGCTTATTATATTAATCGGTTTGTCAGCCAAGAATGGTATTCTGATTGTGGAGTTCATCAACCAGCTACGCGACGAAGGGGTAGCGTTTGAAAAGGCCATTATCGATGCCTCGGCCAAACGCCTGCGCCCTATTTTGATGACAGGCATTACCACCATTATGGGAGCTGTGCCGCTTATCCTATCGTCCGGTGCAGGGGCTGAAACCCGTATGGTTATTGGTATCGTGATTCTGGCGGGTGTGGCGATCACCACCTGCTTTACGATTTTTATTATCCCGGTAATCTATAATCTGTTGGCGAAACGCACCGGCTCTCCGAAAGAAACCGAGCGCCGTCTGGAGCAATTGCACGATGACTATAAGAATATTACTTAGCCTGACATGTCTCAGCCTTGCCGGCTGCACCTTAGGGCCTGACTATTCCGCTCCTTTGTCCGATGTGGGTGACGAATGGTTTAGCAGCGAAGATGGCGAGGTAAAACTCGACACGCAGAGCAGCCCAAATGCGTGGTGGAAGCAACTCAAAGACCCAACGCTCAATACCCTCATCGAACAAGCAGTAGAGGAGAATAAAGATATTGGCGTTGCCGCCGCCAATGTAACGCGCGCCAAGGCACTGCGCCGTATGAGCGCGGCTGAATTTTATCCTGCAATTGGCGTAGGCGCCGATGCTACCAAGGAAGGTATCAGCCAGCGCGGCACCAGCAGTCAGTTTGTAGGCGAGAAAGAGCGAAATAGCTTTAGCACCAGCCTGGACGCCAGCTGGGAAATAGATTTATTTGGGCGCATTGCTCGCAGCACCGAAGCCGCAGATGCAGACTATGAGGCCGCTATAGAAGAACGTCGCGGTGTATTGCTGGCGACCATCGCCGAGCTGGTTAGTAATTACTATCAGGTACGTGGCTATCAGAAACGTATTGCGATTGCAGAACGCAATATCGAGTTGCTGCGCGAAACCGAATCCGTGGCCGAATCGCGCTTTAATGCGGGCGCGGTGTCGGAGCTGGATTTAGCGCGCGCGCAAGGCGAGCGCGAGGCTGTTGAGGCAACACTGCCAAGCCTACGTGCCGAGATGATGGCAGGCATATACCGTATTTCGGTGCTGACAGGCCAAATGCCAGAGACCCATGTTGCGACACTGGCCGCCACTAAACCTCTGCCCATGCCGCCCGATCAGGTGCCCGTTGGTTTGCGGTCAGACTTGCTGAAACGCCGCCCCGATATCCGTCAGGCCGAGCGCATGTTAGCGGCGTCCAATGCACAGATTGGTGTGGCAGAAGCCAATCTGTTTCCGCAGCTCTCACTCACAGGCGCTGTTGGAACTGATGCCCGTTATTTCAGTGACCTGTTTACCGTAGATGGGCTGGCCTACAGCATTGGCAGTGCTATTAACTGGTCGCTGTTTGAAGGCGGCGCGTTACGTGCAGATATTGCGCGCGCTGAAGCCGTTAATCTGGCCACATTGCGCAGCTATGAACAAACCGTATTGCTGGCATTGGAAGAAACCGAAGCCGCCCTGATCCGCTATGGCAAAGAATGGCAAACATTGCGCCGCCTGCTGGCTACGCTGAAGAGCCGTCAACGTGCCCACAATATCGCAAAACTACGTTATGAAGCGGGTGAGGAGGACTTCATCGCCATTCTGGATGCAGAGCGTACATTGATTGGCATACGCAATGATATTATCGAGAGCGAGACGCGTATTTTGGTGAATTTGACACAGCTTTACAAAGCATTAGGCGGCGGCTGGCAGGTGTGGGAACAGCAAGAAACGCCCTCTTAATATTCACCAAACCTTCATACTAAACAGCTATTTACAGCCTAAAATCATGCTATGAGCGATGTGCAAAACGCAGAGAACTGGTATGAACTAAGCGAATGGCCGGAAACGGTCGTGTCGCGCGCTAAATTGCTGGCACCAGACCATTACGCCGAGCATGCCCGCATGCAGGGTCTGGCACGGCTGGCGCTTGCTATTGTCGAAAAAAAGTTTCAGGACGAGCTGGGCATCACTCCCAAAGTGGGCATTGAGCTTGAAATGCTTGCCGTTAAAGTAAATCCAAGCTTCCCCGGCATGCCGCATCGCTGGCATCTGGGCAAGAGCAAGCGGGCGAAGCTAGATGATAATCACCTACAGGATTTCTATTTCGAGTCTTATCCCTATAGCGACAAAGTTGAGAAATACGAGCTTACCACGCACCCAATAGATCCATTAGGTGCGGCAGACGCAGTAGAACTATGCCGCGATGGTGCCTATTGGGGTGAAGATTACGGGGCACATGGTCACCACCGCCCTGCAGGGGTGCGGGTTATGGGCGAGCCACGCCAAGGCCCTAATGGTAGCTGGCTAGAGAGCTTTGAAAGCAAGGTGAACGGCGAGCTGATGCATAATGTGCAACGTTTTCTCTTCGTACCGCTTTTAAAGCATCCGCCTTTCGAGCCGGAGGAAGCGCATCTGACCACAGGCGAATCCCCCACCTTCAATGCACTCAGCGCTGGCATGCATGTGAATGTCAGTTTTTACAATACACATGCATGGCCTGGTGTGCCTAAGGGCAGCAACCTTTTGCATACCCCACATCACCGCAGCATGTTGCAGCCGCTTGTGCAGCATTTGATGGGGCAAGGCACGCTGGATTTCATGCATCAGGCGCAATTTGCCGTATCCAGTTTTGCAGAAGATTATGAGCGGTTCGACCAGCAATATAAACTGGAGCAACCGACTCGCTGGCGCAGCCATATTACACAAGGAAACGCGCAGGAAGCCCGCGACTTTTACGCCGTAATGGATGCACGCGACACAGACATTGACGATGCCAATGCGGCGCGTATCGAAAGCAAACTATCCAGCTCAGCGGATGATCCCTACATGGCCACTTTGCTCACACTTGCAGCCCTATACAAAGCCGCGAGTCAAACCATTAGCCGTGATGCTGCATCGGGCGAAGTCCACGTGGAGCCGCCCGCATCCGCTGCCAAAATACAAGACCGCCCTATCCTGCCCGATGGCATGCAACCCGCAGCAGCTTGCGAAGAGCGCAAACACACCTTTGAACGTGCAGATAATCCACTCGTTGGCCTTCTCAACGAACTCGGTGCCTCACTGGACGATCAGTCGCTATACGAGTTAATAGAAGCCACTTTCCCGCCGCAGGCACATAATCCGTGGCAACGGGACATCATCGCCGATATGGCCACACAACCCGACTTCAAATCGCATCTCGGCGACGCACTGCAAGCCGCGGTGTTGAAGGCCGCAGCGCAACGCCCCGCCATCATGGAACAATATGATCTCCGCACCGAAGATGCGTTAGTGCGTTAAGTGTAATCTCTATCATCGCTTTATACCGCGCTTACTATTCACGATAGTTTTTTTATTCCCGCTCATACACCCTCTCCACAGTTAAACAGACCTCTTCATACAGGTCTTCCCGAAATCAATGAAAAGGATATATCATGGCCGAGATTCATGCACTCATTGCCCCACATGGCAGCGAAGTAACCACCTATAAACCCGTCAATGGCGAAGTAAATTACACGTGGACGTTACACACCAAACAAGAGGCGTCGCAGATCATTGATTATGCGCATGAGGCCTTCCTGAAATGGCGGGAAGTGCCGCTGGAACGCCGCGCAGAACTGGTAGGTAATATTGGTAATGTATTAGAGAAATACAAAGACGAATTGGCCGAAATGATGGCTGACCAGATGGGTAAACCTGTGTCTATTGGCCGTCAGGAAATTGACCTATGCGCCGAGATATGCCGATACACCGCCGAAGACGGTGTGAAGCAATTTGAAGAAGAAACCCGTACCATTGAAGATGGCAAAAAAGGAATCATCACTTATCAGCCGCTAGGTGTCATTCTGGGTATGCAGCCCTGGAACTTCCCATGCTATCAGGCGGTACGCTATTCTGTCGCTTGCATTCTGGCTGGCAACAGCACCGTGCTAAAACATGCCGAAGTGAATTTCGCATTTGCGGATAAGTTGCGCGAGATTTATCTGGAAGCAGGGCTGCCTGAAGGCGTATTCGAAACCATTTATGTGGGCGGTGAAACCGCCGATGAACTGATCGGCCACGACAAAGTGCGCGGGGTCAATTACACAGGCAGCGCCAAGGTCGGCAAAATCATTGCCGGTGAAGCAGCCAAGCATCTAAAACGCACTGTGCTTGAGCTTGGCGGTAGCGACCCATTCCTCATTTTAGAAGATGCTGATTTGGACTTAGCCGCCAAGATTTGCGCGCAAGGCCGCACCAATAATGCTGGCCAAACCTGCGTGGCGGCCAAACGCTTCATTGTGGTCGACGCGGTATATGACCAGTTCCGCGAAAAATTCCTCGAAGCAATGAAAGCCGTTGAGTATGGCGATCCACGTGACGAAAACACGCAAATGGGTCCCTTGGTAACGTCTGAGCTGCGTGACACATTGCAGGATCAGGTGGATCGTGCCGTAAAGCAAGGCGCAGAGATTCTGTGCGGTGGTAGCTTCCCCGATGGGGATGGTAATTTTTACCCCGCCACCGTGCTCGACAAGGTGGAGCGCAATAACCCCGCCTTCAAAGAAGAGCTATTCGGACCTGTCGCATCCCTCATCCGCGCGAAGGACGAAGAGGAAGCCATCGAGCTGGCCAACGACCACCATTACGGGTTGGGCGGCGGCGTGTTCAGTAAAGACACTGACCGCGCGATAGATATTGCCCGCACCCGTATCGATTCGGGTATGGTCAATGTGAACAATTATTCACTGTCGCAACCCAACATGCCATTTGGTGGGGTGAAAGATAGCGGCTGGGGCCGCGAACATGGCGGCTTCGGCGTGATGGAATTTGTGAATGTGAAGAGCCTGTTCATACAAGACTAGCATCCACAAGACACCGAATGAAAAGGGCGCGTCACCTGCGCCCTTTTTCATGCCTGCCGTTGCATGGCTGTATTTTGCTAATCAGCTACAGAAACAATTTGTCACGTATACTGGCACCCGCAAAGATTCCTGATGTCAGCATGCCCCAACGCGTTTCATCCATTGCATCAGACCAATTGCCAATAACGACAATAAGCATCGACTCGTATCGGCGAGACAAACAATTTGCTTAGATTATTATGAGATTGGTTGCGGGGGTAGGATTTGAACCTACGACCTTCAGGTTATGAGGCGTATTAGGGGTATTTTTACCAGTGTTCATGAGGCTACATTCAGCTTTATATAACAGATGGTTGTGGCCTTTCTCACTTATTCCAGGATTCACCAAAATACCCCCTTTTTCCGCTCCATAGCGGCACCGGCGCGGCACCAGATTCGGGCAAAAGCGGCACCAGAATTCACAGATTAATCGCTATCAGCCACCCGAAATGCACCCTTCATTAGGCTCATTTCACGGGATGGGATATTCAGTTTCTTTGCCAGCTCTGACCAAGACTGAACCACTGCTATGACCTCCTGAATAATCTCACTTGCCCGATCTTCTTTCACGCGGAAATGCGGAGCAACGCTATGCACTAGATCAAGGTTCTGAGAGTTGTCGTCCTTAGAAATATTGAGCGACAAACCTCCTGCGGTGGCCACGGGGTTGATGTCATAAGCCGGTGAAAGCACCCAACCTTGAGGAGTCAGCATAAAGCCATGATTACGCAGATGGTCATCGGTGTTGGACACGCAGACATAAAACACAATCCGACGCCAGAGTTGCTCCAGGTCTTTGCTTACCTGTGCTCCATGACGAACCAGAAAATCTGCCAGATCCAGATAGCTCACGCCAGTGTCACCGCCGTCCCCATCTTTCTTGCCAAGCAATGTCATAGCTGACGCAAAGTGCAGGCGCTCTCCACTTGCTGTGCGGTCAAATCGCTTGGTAAGGAATGTGTCATATTCTCTGGAGAAATGGCGGATTTCAGACGATGCCGTTTCAAGACCCGCCTTTTGCGCCAGCTGTGAAACCAAATGCTCCCATTTGCCGATATTCATTTCGTCACGGCGGCTGGGGAATTTGGCAATCCATGGATGACCGCTTTCATCAAGTACGCTGGCTTTAGGGCGAGCTCCACCAAGCGAGCCACCGGGAGCGATCAGCATTTTCAGCCATTTAAGATAGTCTTTATCGCTCTCGGCATTGTCGCGTTCCAACTGCAGGCTGGCATATTCCAGCTCACGCAGCTTCGTCCATGGTGGCGCAGCCATATCCGCCTGATCATCTAAAAACGGCCCGTCATTAGACAGGCGAAACCGTAACGCCCCCATGCGGTGGGCATCAAAAACGCCCAGCAAATAATCTGATTCCAACAGTGGGCGCACATCTCGCTCTTCTGCCAATGCCTGCTGCGCTTCACGGCGCTGCATGAGAACACGTCCCCAACGGTCTGGCGAAGAGTCCAGAAACAATCCGAAATTATCATGACCGTCACGCGCATATTGTGGGCCGGAAAACAAACCTAAATCAGGATCAAGATTCTGTGCATAGTCTGATTGCAACCAGGACTTTTCATATTCAAAGGAAAACACCTCCTTACCTCTGGACGGTGCGGCATAGAGCGTTCCCATTAAGACGGGCTCATCCATGCCCCGCCAATGGGCGCACACCTGAATCGCTTTTTGTATGTGTCGCTTTGCCGCCATTAGTTTTTCCTTTTCGCTACGCGCTCTTTCGTATGCGTAAGCTCAGCATCCTGCAGTCGCCTACCTAACGGATCATCACCCGCAAGCAGCAGTAAATCCTTCTCAAGCCCAAGGCAAAAAAGTACATTTGCAACAACCCCTATGCTGACGCCACTTTCACCATTTTCGACTTTTCGCAACGTCACGCGACTAATGCCAGCCCGTTCGGCCAGCATGGTGGTCGTGATTTTTCTACGCAGGCGAGCCAGCTTAATGTTTTCGCCAACGGCGCTCAAAACATCTGCCAATGCCGGTGATAGAGTTACTGCTTTTCCTGCCATCTTTTGTAAGCCTTAATGGTTATTATTATATCCATATAATGCTATATTGTATATTATATTAACCATTGATGCAAGGCTTTGTTTTGCAAGAACCCACCTGATTGTCACACAATCATAGATTGTTAATCCTACATACTCTGTTTACTTTTGCGCGTAATTGTTTATGACTATGTAGTGGAAATACATGACATTACACAGAGGTTTACGCCCGTTGTGCCGGAGCGTAAGCGGAGGCGAGAAGAAGAATGGCAACAAAGCACATCAATTTTACCAAGAAGGCGCTGGAGGCGTTGCCCGCTCCCACTAAATCGGTACGGGCTTATTACCATGACACCAAGGAGGTCGGGCTTTCCGTCTCGGTAACACCGGCGGGCACCAAAACGTTTTTCGTGCGCAAGAAGATCGACGGCGCGGATGAACGTATCACGCTGGGCCGCTTCCCCGATCTCAGTATCGAAAACGCCCGCAAGCTGGCTGCCCAAACCAAAGGCAGCATCGCCATGGGCAAAAACCCGCAGGCGGAGAAACGCGCTATCCGCGATGAAATGACCTTCGGCAAGCTGTTCGAACTCTACATGGAGCGCTACAGCAAGAAATACAAACGCTCGTGGAAATACGACGAGCGCGAGGTCAACAAGCATCTCTCGCATTGGTTTGGCCGCAAAATCTCACGCATCACCAACGAGGACGTGCACAAGCTGCATACCGAGCTCGGCGTTACCAGCGGGCGCTACCAGGCCAACCGCATCCTGGAGCGCGTCCGCGCCATTTACAACAAGGCGATCGAATGGGGCTGGAGCGGACGCAACCCGGCGCTCGGCGTGAAGAAATTCAAAGAGCGATCGCGCGACCGCTTCCTGCTGCCGGAGGAAGTTGCCCGCTTTTTCGACGCGCTGGCCAAGGAAGAGAACATCACCGCGCGTGACTTCATCCTGATGGCGCTGCTCACCGGCGCACGCAAGGGCAATGTGCTGGCCATGCGTTGGAAGGAAATCAACATGGAGCACAAAATCTGGCGCATCCCCGATACCAAAAACGGCGAGCCGCACAACGTGCCGCTGTCGCCGCAGGCGGTGGA
>MDTE01143001.1_pt1 | contig 12614 bp, 10 predicted proteins | sample 811231 | NCBI WGS metagenome assembly MDTE01 (sample SAMN05326651, study PRJNA326480) | marine metagenome | isolation source: seawater | place: Indian Ocean: Red Sea | collected 2010
GTTCCGCTGTTGGTCCAGATGATATTTCCGGTCTCGGCGTCAAGCGCGTACAGAAAGACGCCCATGAATGGCCAGATGCTGGCGCCAAAGTAGACTTTGTCATCGTAGACCACCGGGGCGCCGCGCGCTGGCCAGGCACTCGTCAAGCGATCGTTTCCGAGCACACGTCGATTGCTAGGTCCGCCACGCAACTTCCACACGACGGTACCGTCGACCGCTTTCAGGCAATAAAGCCAGCCGTCATCCGAGACAACGTACAACAAGTCACGCCAGGCTACGGGAGCAAACCGAATCGGGCCACCGGCGAAAAACGTCCACAGCTCTTCGGCAGTCTCCGTCGAGTAAGCGGTCAACTTGTCGCTCACCATCGACGGCACAAAGAACCTCTTACCCACAAGAATGGGCTCGTACAAACGGTCGAACTGTAACTTGACTTGATTCGAAGGCCACGCCGTCTTTGGTGCCGGCAGCTCGAGTACCCACTGCAGGTGCAAATTCTCGGGAAGCTCTTCCTCCGATGCCCCGCGCCGCCCAGCATCGAAACGCCACATCGGCCAGTCAGCACTCAATAGAGATCCGCAAGAAAGCAGAGTCAGCAGCAATACGAATCCGGAACGGTTTCTGATCGTCATAAGTCCTCGCTAGAACCCTTAAGCTCACTGAATATCGCTTGCGGATGATAACAGAAAGGGCGGACTCCCACGACCCTGGCGCCGAAGAAGAGCCGCACAGAAGACGATTAAGATTGAGTGGAACCCGACTTCGGACGCTCCTAAGTGACTCGCCCCTCGCGCTCGACCCACCTGTAAGCTCTCTTCGCGTTGAGGGAGAAGAACTTCTCGGCCGCGTTACGACCAAGCGGTTCGACATAGTCGAGGACAATTTGCAACACCGTTGCGTAATCGGCGGCAGTCTCGGAGACTGGCCAATTACTCCCGTAGATCAAATGATCCTCCCCGAACGCCTCCCACACCGCATCCAACGTCGGCTTGTAATGGTCGATATTTCGCGGAATCGGTTGGGTCGCGCGAGCGGCGCCTTCGACGAGCGCTGAGACCTTGCAGTAAACGTTTGGATGCATGGCAGCAGCGCGCATGCCGGCGAGCCATCCTTCGTTCAGCTTCTGTCCCTCGATGGTGACGTTCCCGATGTGATTGATCACGATGCGCTGCTCGGGGAGTTTCTCGGCGAGTCGAGCAACGGCAAGCGGCATGGTGATCGAACCGTTGACGTCATACGCGAGGTCGTGTTCTCCGAGAAGGCGAATCGCGTCGACAATCGCCGCGTCCTTGAGCGCATTGTCGACTGTCGCCTGGCCGTTCCGAATGCCTCGAAAGAGTGGGTTCTTCGCGAAACGCTCAACGTGTTCAGCGTACCCTTCGCCACCGGGCTTCAGATGGCCAACGATTCCGACAACAAACGGATCGTTTTTCGCGATGTCGAGAAGCCACTGATTGTCTTCCAGCCGTGGACTCGCCTCAACGATTACTGTTCCGGTCACCGGCCTCGGTGATGGCTGCGCGCAGAGGTCCTTCGGGAGAACGGTGCGATAGAGTGAACTCCCTTCTCCTGGCCAGGCGATGCCTTCGGGCCGGCGTGGATCGTAAAAGTGCGTGTGACAATCGATGATGTCGAGCTCTCCCTGCGGCTTGAATCCCCAGGAACGGCAACCCAGGAGCGTGCTCGAAGCAACCGCGACAGCCGCCCTCTCCAGGAAGTCTCTACGATCAAAAAGCATGACTGCTCTCCACTCTCCTCCGAGCTCAACGCGACTTCACTGGGCGCGTTAGAGACTCCTTGTACATAGCGTAAAAGCGTTCGAAGTCGAGTTTCAGCATGACTCGCACAGGTTTGCCGTCGACCCCGTGTGGCTGCGTTTTACGAACAGCCCCGTACTCCGGGCCGAATTGGGTAACGACCGTCAGATTCAGAGTTTCCTCGTTCGTGACAATTTTCTCGTCAAGGAGAAACCCAGCGGCGAGACAATCCCAAATGTGCGCTTTCGCCTCCGGGTTCTTCTCGAAGCCTGGATGACGGTGTCCGAAGTCCTGCTCGACCAATCGAGCAATTGGCGTCTGTGCCCGAATCAGCTCGTCGTAGTGTTCCTTGGAGAACACGGCCTGGTTGGTGATGTCGAGGCCGAACATGACCTTCTCAGGAATGTCCGAGCTGAAGGCCGCGTGCGCGGCTTCGGGATCGAACCAGAAATTAAACTCAGCATAGGCGTTGACGTTTCCCGGGACGTGCACGTTGCCACCCATGAAGACCAATCGCTTGATCTTTGTCTCAATTTCCGGCGCAAGGCGCAAGGCCATGGCGATATTCGTCATAGGCCCAAGGGCGAGTATGGTGACTTCGTTCGGGTGTGCGTTGACAGTGTCGATGATGAACTGCACCGCATTCTCTCGCTTGGGACGTGCTTTCGCGAATTGTCCACCGTAGGGCGGCCGTAGCTCAGAGCGGTTCGTCGGTCGTGGGGAACGATACGCACCAAGCCAGTTGATCCCTCCCCACTCCTTGTCCATGTAGAGAGCACGCTCGCGAGTCAACAAAAGGGGAGAACGCGCGCCAATAAAAAACGGCAAGTCGTCTGCGCCAAGCGTTTCCGCAATATGGAGCATGTACTCGACGCCCTGAATTGGCCACTCGTTGCCCACGACAACTGTGACACCGAGAAGGTCGATCTGTTCTTGACGTTGAAGGAGCATGACGAGCGCGGCTCCGTCGTCGTTGAAGTAGGCTGTGTCGGTATCGAATATGACTTTGTCTTTCGCGGCGACCATAGCTGAGACACACAGAGTGATAGCGGTGGTGACAACAACAAAGCGAACGACGGAGAACGTCGTCGCACGGAAAAAGTTCAACATCGGACGAGCTCCTCAATCAATGTTGGAAGAGGAACTCTTTGGTGTTGAGCAGTGCATAGCAGACATCCTGTAGTCCCTCAAGTCGATCGCTGTGCGCCGCAATGTGGTCGTCCGTCACCGCGAGTTCTTGGGACTGCGAATGACGGAGAAAGGCCAGAAGGCAGAGCTGGCTAACGACTTCGTCGTTGCTCTTTCCGGTATCCACAAGGCGGGCAATGCGGTTGTCCTTCGCCGCGAGATGGCGCGGGACGAGATCGCCGTCCACTAGCTCCAGCCCCTGGAGATGGTTCGCAGCCGTGCTCCGCTCACAAGAAAAGGCCGTCGCACGTTTGGGCGCACCGAATTTTCTGAGAAACTCGCGACCCACGTCCGGGCTCGGGAGTTGCGTCGCGCACGTTCCAACAGGCATGTCGGCAAACGACTCGGAAACCCCAGTCACGTGACAGACCGCGTCGAGAGGCTGCTCTGCACCGAGTCGACGCACCTGCGATCGCGAAAAGTAACGCATAGGCGACTCACGTCGTCAGGACTACCGTCCTCCCCCCTCCATAGAGACGCTTGGCACCAATCCCGCCTTGCGCAAATAACGAAAGAGTTCCGCGTCAGTCGAAATCACGAGAGTCGTGTTGTTTCGCAAACTCTCCCGATAAATCTCCAGCGTCTTCCAGAACGCGTAGAACTCGGGGTCCTCGCCGTACGCCTCCGCGTAGATCTTCGCAGCCTCGGCTTCGGCCTCACCACGAATCGTCTCCGCGTCTTTGTACGCGGCTGAAAGAATCTCGTTCTGATCTTGCAACATACGACCTTCCCAGATCGCGTGCTGCTCGAGTCCTTCGGAGCGATACTTCTGACCGATTTGCTCGCGGTCAGATCGCATTCGCTCATGAACCGCCGCCTGCACCTTTGCGCCATAGTTGATCCGTTTGATCTTCACGTCAACCAACTCGATGCCGTACTGCTCTAGCTCGACAGTCGCGCTCTGGCGAATCTTGGTCACGATCCCTTCACGCCCCACCTCGATGGCCACGTCCGCATCGAGCGTGACGACGTCGCTTTCCGCCGAGACTACGCCCTCGGGGAGTGTCGTCTGACGAGCCTCAACGATCTCCTTGTCCTGTGTCAGAGGACGATCGGAGTTACGTACCGCCTCGACCAAGATGTGCGAGGCAATCGTCTTCCGAGTTGCTGAATCGATGATGATGCTCAATCGAGACTGCGCCGCAGCTTCAGTCCGCACCGTCTCAAAGAAACGGCCGGCGTCTTTGATGCGCCAACGCGCAAACGTATCGATCGAGATCGGTTTCTTGTCGTTGGTCTGCGTCTGCTCTGGGTCACCGTCGAACTCAAGAATACGCTTTTCTAACGAGTTCAGCTCGTCCATGAACGGCACTTTGAAATTCAGACCGGCAGTCGAAATCGTTCGATCGATTTTTCCCCACCGCGTCACGACGACCTGCTCCCCCTCATGAACTACGAACGCGCTCATGGCAAAGAGAAGTCCGCCGATGAACACGACAAGCGTTACGAATCCGGCCATTGCGTTACTTTTCATCGCCCCCTCCTCTTTTCGGATCGGCCCGCACGCGACCGTCTGTCGCCCGGTTCCGACGGCAACGACGACGGTCGCGACGAATTCGCGCGAGAGTCACTCGGCAGCTTCGGCCGTCGCTCTGCACGCTCTCGTCCAATTTTGGCCGCCGCTGCCTGCTTCAAATCGAGAACCTGCAGCGGCGCTTGCTGGGTACTGTCCAAGATGTAGAGCTGGTCGAGATCGGGCAACACCTCCGAGACCGCCTCCAAATAGAGACGAGTTCGAGTTACGTCGGGAGCACGCTGATACTCCTTGAACAGAGCGCTGAATTTCGCCACATCACCCAAAGCTTCATTGACACGTTTTGCCTTATATCCTTGAGCGACCTGCACCTTCTGCCGCGCCTCTCCACGGGCTTTAGGAATCACTTCGTTGTAGCGCCTCCGTGCGGCGTTGATCGTCTTCTCCTTTTCGATCCGAGCCGCGGTCACATCATCATATGCGTCCTTCACGGTTCCCGGTGGAGCGACGTTCTGCAAGTTGACCTCGGTCACTTCGATGCCCGCTTCATACTGATCGAGAACTGACTGCAGGTTTTCCTTCACCTCAATTTCGATCGCGTTGCGCTGCTCGGTCAAGACGTCCGTGATGCTGTAGTCGCCGACCACGAGACGCATGGCACTCTCTGCGACATCACGCAACGTCTCGTCAGGATTGCGCACGTTGAAGAGGAAATTCGGTGCGTTGTTGATTCGGTACTGAACTGTCCACGGAACCTGTGCGATATTCAGGTCACCGGTGATCATGAGCGTCACGTCGCCCTGCTGCTGGCGTGACGCGTAACGCTTGCCGGACGGCCCTGTGCCAAAGTCAGCCTTCTTGATCAACTTCGTCGGCACATGATCGACTGTGTCGATGAAAAACGGTAGTTTCCAGTGCAGACCAGGCGGTGAGATCGCGTGCAGCTTGCCGAAACGCAGCACCACCCCGGTCCCTTGCGCCTCAACCTGGTAAACGCTGGTAAACGCAGCCACCAGCAATACGCCGATGACGACCAGGCTGACCACAATGTTGCGCACGACGTTCACGGGAAGGTCCCCCATCTGGCGCTGCAGTCGATCAAAGTCCCCCTTGTCCATGATGAGAGCTCCTCATTCTCTATGTGTCCGCCGAATCCTAGACCCGGCTGGGTTCGCTGCCGCGCAGTGTACCACCGGCGTGGGTGGAAAGGCCCGCCTTATGCCGTGATTTCCTGAGTCCGAGCCGAGAACTTTCCCGGCACCTCAAACGAACTGAAGCGAATAAAGCGCAACGTTCCGCATATCGAAGCGCACTCGGACCGGCTGCCCGGCGAGATCTCCGACGTCGACGCCCTTCCACTTCACTTCCTGAACCCCACTTGCAGTCAGCGGCTCGCAGCGGTCCGCGGTGAATCCATCGAGTCGGCCTCCGGAACGCCCTTCGAGCGACACGCGGACGTCGCACTCATCGAAACGCGGCGGCACGCGGGGCTTCAACTGCGGGACAGCGGCCTCGATATCGACAATCAACTTGGAACCCTCGAACCGGAGCGGGTGCGTGACGATCGTGCCACGGTAAGGCCCCGCCATCAATCCGACCCAGCGGTTCTGAGGGAGCGTGCAGAGGGCGATCGTGAGATTATTCTCGCCTAGCTTCGTCTGATTCTGACTGTGAGCACCGCTGAACGCGCCATAGTAGATCCACACTTTGCCGTCATGAAAAATCGGACCGGACGGGGTCATATATCCGGCGTCGTAAGTGCCGACCTCACCGCGCCCAAGAAACGGCAACTTGCGATCGACCCAATTCCAGTGGAAGCCGTCGCGACTCGTCATGAGAAAGACGTCCCACGTTTGCTCAAAGGTCTCAAGCATGGCGTTGAAGCCAACGTAGAACTGACCGTCGATTCCCCCGGTCAACTGCATGTACTGATAGTCGACACGATCCTTGTAATCAGGCGTCATCATGAGTTTCGACGGTGTCCAATGAATGAAATCTTCGCTCGTGGAGTAGGCATACGAGCGAATGTGGCGATGATCGCCATTGCCGTAGATCTCCGGCGCGAGTTTCGCACCCGGTCGTGGCCAGAAGACGTACTTCTTGATGTGCGGGTCCCAGCCGAGAATCGACGGAGCATCGCCCATATCGGGGCCGTGCCGCACAACCGGGTTGCCCTCATACTGGTGCCAGTGAAGACCGTCAGCAGAAAACGCCACCGCCGCGCCGCCGGTGTGGTTCGCCCGTGGACCTTCGTACTCGCCGAACGCTTTGTATCGGCGCTTCGGCTCCGGGTCGTGAGGATCCTTGATTACGTTGAAATAATTCGGGTCGCCCCACGCTGCCAAGATGTTATTCCGCTTCGAGCCGTTGAATTCGTAGATACCAAGCTCCGGCTTTTCCCAGTTGTAACCGTCCTGGGACGTCGCATAGCACCACGGCCGTCTCCCGTCCGGAAGCACCCAGGCCAAGTACCACATTTTGAAAAGTTTCTCTTCCTCGTCGTAGATCACCGTGTTGCCAGTGATCTCAATCCCCAAGGATCTTGGCTCCCACTCACGGTCGGCGATGAGGATCGGATTCTTCGCATACTTCTCAGGGCGAGTCATGAACGTGCTGATCTTGCTCGCCTCGAAGATCAAGTATTCGTCGAGGAACGCTTGCTTCGTACTGCCCACGTCGATGATTCCCGGGACTGGGCGACTCGCCGGCTCAAAAAGGCGATCGAGCGTGTCGGCGTACAATGACTTAGCTGCCAGAGATCTCGCGCCGGCAAGCGCGGCACACGTTTTGAGGAAGACTCGACGTTCCATCTCTCTCTCCTGCCGTTGATAGATCACGGTCGATTGACGTCCGACGACGCGGAAGCTTTGCTCCTGCCACTCCCAAGCCGATATCATGCCGCATTGACAGATCAACAATCGAAGGAGATGAGCCGTGGAGCATCAATTTTCGCCAACGAAATACTACAACAACTTGGGACCGTACGAACCGGTTCTCCGTGTCGCGGACGGCGACTCGATCCGTACAACCACGGTCGACGCCCGAGGATTCGACCACCGACGGGAACAGGTAGCAAAGCGGGGAAACCCCCAGACCGGCCCGTTCTACGTCGAAGGCGCGGAACCCGGCGACACGCTCGTCGTCCACATCGACGAGGTCGTGCCGAGTCGACGCTACGGGTTCTGCGGTTCGGCGGTCGCTCCCAACATCGTCGATCCGGAGTATGTGCCAGAGTTGCCCGATGCACCGCTGGGAGAGTGGGACGTTGACACTAACGCGTGGACGGCAACGCTCGTCGCGCCGCCCTCAAAGCTCGGACGGCTAACACTACCGCTCGACCCGATGCTCGGCTGCTTCGGCGTCGCGGCGCGCGGCGGCCAGGCGATCTCTACGGCGACCTCAGCGGAACACGGTGGCAACATGGACTACCGCGGCTTCGTCGCCGGGACGACCGTACACTTCCCCGTGTTCGAGCCGGGCGCGCTGTTCTTCCTCGGCGACGGACACGCCGTACAGGGCGACGGCGAGATCGTCGGCTCGGGAATCGAGATCTCGATGAACGTCTGCGTAACCTTCAACGTAATCAAGGGCAAGGGGATCGGCTGGCCGCGCGGTGAAAACGATCAGTGGATATTCACTGTCGGCAACGCACGCCCACTCGACCAAGCGACACAGCACGCCACCACCGAGATGCTACGCTGCCTCCAGCAGGAACACGGCCTCGACGCGCTGGGCGCGAATTTACTTCTAGCGCAATGTGTACACTACGACATCGGGAACATGTTCGACCCCGCATACACGATGGTTTGCAAAGTATCGAAGGACGTGCTGAAGCGAATCGGTTAGCGGCTATCGAGGTTGGGTACCGATACCGAATCCGATACCTCTTTCGCGATTTCACGTGGGCACCCACTTGAAATCGCGAAAGGCTCCTCAATCCTCCGGCCTCTCGCCCGCCGGAGCCATCTTCACGACCCGTGGCTGGAAGCATGCCAGTGGCTCAACGAGGTCACTCTGCGCTGCCATCACTTCGTTGATGTCCTTGTAAACCATAGGCACCTCGTCGAGGCCTGCCGAAAGGAGGGTGACGTCCCGCTCGGCAAGCAGCTTCTTCGCCGAGCTCCAGGTGAGTGTACTCTTCGCTTTTTTACGACTCATGACGCGCCCCGCACCGTGCGATGCCGAGTTGAGCGAATCCGGATTGCCCTTACCTCGCACCACGTATGCCGGCGACGCCATCGAGCCAGGAATGATTCCGAGTACACCTTCACCCGCGGGGGTCGCGCCTTTGCGGTGCACAATGACTTCTTCACCGTCGTGCTCTTCCTTCCACGCGAAGTTGTGGTGGTTTTCGATATCAAGCAATACGTTGACACGCAGGTTCTTGGCGATCGCGCGGTGAATACAGGCGTGGTTCGCCGCGGCGTACTTGCCCATGAGTTCCATCGCGGCCCAGTATTCGTGGCCCGCCTCGGTGTCGAGATCGAGCCACGACAAGTGACTGAGCTCCTTCGGTAGCTCCGGATGCAGCTGCATCGCCACCTTGCTGTAATGTCCAGCAACCGTCGCACCCGCACCACGGCTGCCGCTATGACTGAGTAGCGCCAAGTACGAACCTAGCTCGATGCCACACGCCACGTTGTGAACTTTGAGCACGCCGAACTCAACGAAGTGGTTACCGCTGCCGCTCGATCCGAGCTGTGACCAGGCTTTGTCGCGCAGTTGACGCGTCACCGCCGTCACGGACCAATCCTCGTCCATCACCTCATGCTCATGACGGCGTTTGAACTTGGCACCAATACCAAACGCTGTCTCTCGTTCGATCGCGTTGCGAAGCCGCCCGGTCTCGCCGTCGAGCGCGGACGTCGGCAAGTCCAGAACCGTGAGCTTCATGCGGCAGGCGATATCCACGCCCACCGCGTACGGGATAACCGCGCCACGCGTCGCCAGAACACCACCGATTGGCAGACCGTAGCCCAGGTGCGCGTCCGGCATCAGTGCGCCACGCACGGACACGGGCAACTTGCACGCATTCTCCATCTGCTGCACAGAACTCGGCTCGAGGTTTTCACCCCAACGACGATAAGTCGCCGGCTCGTCACGCGGCACATAGAGAGCACGTGCGTCAGCAAGTTTCGTCAACTCCGACGCAAGGTCGCCAAAGTACGCGTCGTCCTTGTACGAGCAAGGATCTCGAAGCAGCGCACGAATCGCCTCCCGAATCGCGTTCTTGTTAATGCCCGCGCCCTGCACCGCCTTGACCGCCAGTCCGGCCAAACGAATCGGCTCCCCCGATGGGACACCCAAGTTCTTCAATTCACGTCGCTTCATCGTTTATTCCTTCACGTGCTTAGCAGTCTCGTTGGTTTGCAGTTCGATGATGAACTCGTCGTGAGCCTTCTCGGTTAGCTTGACGTCGATGTCGAGGAACGACCGAATCACGTCGATGTTCGTCCTCGTGTGGCTCGACGGTCGGACGGTTCGAAACGTTCCCCTCTTGGCGAGCGCCAACGGTAGCAAAAGCTGATCAGCCAGGTGCTCGTCGACGGGAATGTCGCTTGTAAGGTAACGCCTCAGCTCGCGCACGGCCCGTTCGGCGACAGAATGAGCCGAGGCCCTGCGCTCACCAAACCCAGTGACAACCTGCGTGACGTGCTCACCGTGAAGCTCGAGAATGAGGACGTTTCCCGATCCGGCAGCGTCCGTGAACTCCTCGACACAAAGTTCGCGCCGATCCCACGTGAGGAGCTCGCGGACCTTCTCTAATTCTCGATCTCCGATATCGAGGGGTAAGTTCGCCACTATCGCGCGAGCGATCTTCTTCGTCGTCTTGCCACGTTCCAGCAAGTCGAAACTCTCCAGGCGCTCCACCGGTTCGATCGCAACTGCGAACGCACCGCCACCCGCCGGATAAAACCCGGGACGATCCAGCGTCGCCTCAACTCGCGGACCCATGCGACGAACGCATGGCAAGAAACTCTTCTCGAGGAATTCAAACGGTGGCGCCATCGGGTTGTGCGTCCCGCCTTCGAGGACAATCTTCGACGGCCCAGACGCCGTGAGCAAAGCCGGCAGAACAGTCTGCAGCACGAGCGTCGCGCTACCCGCACTGCCGATTGAAAAACGATACTCTCCTGGCACCACCGCACCGGGCACGAACTCGATTTTCTGTGAACCAAGCTCGCCGCCACGCACTTCCGCCTGCCCGACTTCGGCAGCGGCACGTACCGCGCTCAAGTGCTGCCGCAGCAGCCCGGGCTTTTTACGCCCGGCACGTATGTTCTCAACGTTGAGAGATCGACCCGTCACCAGCGCAAGCGTTAGGGAGGAGCGCAGAACCTGTCCGCCTCCTTCTCCCATGGAGCCGTCGATCGCAACTCGTTCGCACCTCATCGCTCGTCTCCACTCGCTCTCTGATGCCTTCGCTGGTGGGAGCTTGTCGCTGACGAAGGACTCCTTATCCAATCCACGCCCACGCCCACGCCATCACGGCGCCGGAAAAACGCCTCTAAGTCGACTGGAAGACGACGCTTCCGGCAGAGCATTCGACAACCAAGTCCGACGAATATATGGTCCACCAAGATAAACTATATCGATTGAGATAGATCATGAACACGAAGCAACCCGCCTCACGCCCAACCGCCGTCAGCGGCCTCTTAGCCTGACTCTCGACGCCGATGCCGAGGCGGAGGGCTGGGAACTTTGGCGCCCGAACGTGAGGATCTGCCAACACGACGACTTCGTCGCAAGTCGCTTGGAGCTGCTATTCCAAAACAAGTATGCCCGCCTCGCGCAGACGGAGACCGACGAACTCCGTGAGGGAGCATTTCGGGATGACTTCTGCTATCGACTCTTGGCCGACATCGTCACAATCCCCGCTCTGCGGCAGCGTCTCTTCGATCCGCCCGAAGAGCCGGGCGAATTGCTGACGGACACGGAAGTGGAGAAACGCACAGCTCTCGACCGCCGGGTCGTCTGTAAGCACATCGAAAACGACGTCGACAAGTCGGGTTAGTTGCACCTCACCGTTTCGTAGTAAGATGCCGCATTACGTGGTGAGTAGAATGCTGCGCGTGAGCTTCTAAAGAGTCACAGCAAAGGAAACGCCCATGAGTAGCGCGAGCGATTCCGAGCGCCTGCGAAGGATGGCGCTCGACCACCTTTGGATGCACAACGCCGACTGGGTTCAGATGAATCGAGACGGCGAACCGCTCATCATCGTCGAAGGAAACGGCGTCCGAGTCACTGACGCCGACGGCAACTCGTGGATCGATGTCAACGGTGGCTACGCCTCGGTGAGTGCGGGATACGGCCGGCAAGACCTTGCCAGAGCCGCGTACGAGCAGATGCAGCGCATTACGTTCTTCCCGATGCGAACGGCCAACCCGCCGACGATCCACTTGGCCGCGAAGTTGGCCGAGATCATGCCTGGCAGTCTGTCTCGTGTGTTTCCGGTCAGCGGTGGTTCGGAGGCGAACGAAGCTGCCCTCAAAATCGCGCGCGCCTACCACCGTCGCCGGGGCGACCACGGCCGCTACAAGGTCGTCAGCCGGCGCGGCTCCTATCACGGAGCCACCGGTGGCGTAATGTTCCTCGGCTCAGCCTACGGCGCGACACGAGCCGACTACGAACCCGAGCCTCCCGGAATGGTCTATGCTCCCCAGCCCAACGCCTATCGTTGCGAGCTCGGCAGCCAGAGCGTCTCGGAGTGTGCTGTACGCAGCGCAGAAGCAATCGATGAACTCATCCGCTTCCATGGAGCTGAAACCGTCGCGGCCGTGATCGCCGAGCCAGTCGCCAGCGGCCCTGGCGCCGTAGTCCCGGGCGACGAGTACTGGCCTTTGCTCCGCGACATTTGTGATCGGCATGGAGTTCTACTGATCGCGGACGAGGTTATCAATGGTTTCGGCCGAACTGGAAAGATGTTCGCACTCGAGCACTGGAACGTAGTGCCCGACATAATGACGATCGGAAAAGGCATGTCGAGCAGCTACTTGCCGCTCGGCGCTGCAGTCGCTCGACAGGAGGTTGCCGATGCGTTCGCCGGAAAGCTGCTACAGCACGTCCACACTCACGCCGGGCATCCAGTCGCGGCAGCGGTTGGGTTAAAAAACATCGAAATCATTGAGAAGGAGCGTCTCGTTGAAAACTCCGCGAATGTCGGCGGGTATTTCAAAGAGAAGCTCCACGAGCTA
>MDTE01170031.1_pt1 | contig 12614 bp, 14 predicted proteins | sample 811231 | NCBI WGS metagenome assembly MDTE01 (sample SAMN05326651, study PRJNA326480) | marine metagenome | isolation source: seawater | place: Indian Ocean: Red Sea | collected 2010
GAGAAAGTTGTTTTATAGAACACCCGACCTGTAATTTTTCTTTATCCACTGTAATTACAAGCAAGTCATGTCGTTCTCCAATATTAAAAATTTCATCAGGATGATTTACTCTTGAATAAGATATCTCTTGTAAATGAACTAACACATCAAGCTCTCCATTGTTTACATCAAAAAAACAACCAAAAGAGCTATAACCTTTTACTACAGCACCTTTGATTATATCACCAACTTTATATTTTTCTATAATTTTTGCTTTATCTTCTTTTTTATTTGATGAAACTATTTGTCTTCTAGAAACGCATGCATTACCTCTTACTTTATCAAGTTTAATCAAAGCAAATTTTTGTGGTTCATTCATCAAATGTGAAATATCTTTTAAAGGTTTATCGCTAATTTGACTTCCAGGGCAGAACATTAGAGATCCAGTATCAATGTGTTCAACTATAACTCCACCTTTACACTTACTTTGAATTCTACCAATGATAGGTTCATTTTTTTCAAAAGCTTTTTCTAATTCTTGCCAACCTTTAATTTTTTGTGCTTTAGAAGCTGATACAATAACTTCGCCATTTTTATCCTCAATTTTTTCAAGCAAGACAGGTAATTTTGAACCTAGTTTTAATTTATCGAATAAATTTAGACTTTTGATTTCGTTGATATCTAGTACTGGTTCTGATTTTAGACCCTCTACAAAAAGGAAAACAAATTTTTCACTTATTTTTGTTACTGTTCCATTTATAATTTTGCCTTCTTCAATTTTTACTTTTGACATTTGACTGTTGAGCAAATTTTCAAATTCCTTAACAGTGTCTAAGGACAAATCTTTATAAACTTCCATATTTTTTTTTATTTATCTCCTTTTTTACTAAATTTTTTAATTTTACCCGCATTTGGGTTAAATTTAATTTAGTGGTGTCAACTAATACAGCACCTTTAGTAAAAAGCAAAGGGCTTTCTTTTCTATTTTTATCGTGAAAATCCCTTAATTTTAAGGCTTTTTTTACTTCTTTTAGATTTATAGAACTATTCAATTTTTTAAATTCTTTTAATCTTCTTTTTGCTTTTTCGTTTAAAGAACACTTAAAAAAAATCTTTAAATCAGCATTTGGCATAATTTTGGATGCAATGTCTCTTCCCTCGATGATAACTTTGTTGTTATGTTTTATAAAATCAATTTGGAATTTCTTTAAATAATTTCTTACATATTTTTTTTGAGCAATCGAAGATGCAAGTTTTGTTACATCTGGTTGATAGAGTTCTATTTTATTAAGTTTTTTAATAGTTATTGATTTAGATATTTTTTTTATAAACTTATTGTTATATTTATATTTATTATTAATAATTTTAAATGCTAAATACCTGTAAAGTTTTCCTGATGATAAAAGATTAAAATTAAAAGTCCTAGCAATATAACTGCTCCCAGTACTTTTTCCCGAGGCACTACTACCATCGACGGCTATAGAAAAATTGAATTTTCTTTTCATTTATTTAAAAATTCCTCCTAATTCCTCAATCGTCTTTAAAAATTTTGGAAATGAAGTATTAATTGAGTCTTTATCGTAAATTTTCCATTTTCCACCCAATGCCATAGCTGCAATACAGGACAACATAAATATTCTGTGATCTTTCATAAAATTTTTTACTATAAAATTTTTTGAAAGAGATAAATTTGGATTACCTTTTATCATAAATGAATTTTTATTGACTATATTCTTAATACCAATCATTTTTAAAAACTTTGAAGATAGTTTTAATCTATCACTTTCCTTATGTCTTAATTCATCTAAATTTTGAAAGTAAGAGGTTCCTTTTGCTTTTGCACAAGCAAGAAAAATTAATGGAAGTTCATCTATTAGTCTGCTGTTAAATTCTTTTGGACATTTAATACATTTTAAATTATTTGAACTATAAACATGAATATCTGATATTTGTTCACCTTTATATTCTCGTCTATTTCTAAGAAGTATTTTTGCATTCATTTTTTTTAAAACATCAATAATACCTGTCCTTGTTTTATTAACATTTATATTTTTTAAAATTAATTTCGAATTTTTTGATAATAGCGTTAGTACAATGAAAAAAGAGGCAGAACTTATATCTCCAGGAATTCTATAATTAAAACCTCTATATTGTTTTTCTCCTTTTAGAGTTATCAAATCATATTTATTTTTTTTTTTAATATTTAAATTTAATTTTAAAAATTTAAAGAGTAACTCAGTATGGTTTCGAGAAGGTTTACATTTAATTTTTGTAATTCCTGGGGTATTTAATGCAGCTAACAATATACAACTTTTAACTTGAGCACTTCCTTTCAATTCAACATAATCAATAGGTCTTAAGTATTTTGTTCCCAAAACTTTAAGTGGAAGTTTATTGTTCTTAGAATTAATTTTCATACCAAATTTATTTAATGGCTCAATAACTCTTGTAAAATCTCTGTTAGATAAACTTTTATCACCTTTTAAAACTATTTTTTTATTAGTTTTTGCTACCACTCCAAGAATAAGTCTTGCAAATGTACCTGAATTCTGTGCATTAATTTTTGTATTCTCGCGAAAAGAAAATCCATTCAAACCATTTCCATGAATTTCACAATAATTTTTCTTTTGAGTTACTTTAATACCTAATTTTCTAATTGCTATTAGCGCATTATTTACATCTTCAGAATTTAATAAATTGAAAATTTTAGACGTCCCTATTGCTTGTGACGCCATAATAGCACATCTAATTGATAAACTTTTATCTCCACTAATACCAATAGATTTATTAAAACTATTGATTTTTTTGTTAATCAATAAAAATTTTTTCATTTTATATTTAATTTATTTTGAAACTGTCACCAAAGTACGCAGATTTTGCATCCTCATTCTGTAAGATTTCAGAAGGCTTACCAATTGCAGCAATTTTTTTATTTGCTAAAATTATTGCTCTATCACTTATTGCAAGTAAATCTCTTGCTGCATGATCAGATATTATACATGATCTTGTATTGTCTTCAGTTTGTAGTTTGACTATTGTTTCTTGTAATTCTCTTGTTGACATAATATCTAGTCCTTGAAATGGTTCATCCATCAATATTATTTTTGGATCAGAAAGTAATGACATTGCTATGGACAATCTTTTTCTTTGACCACCTGATAAAAATTTTGCTTTAATATCTTTTACTGACTCTAATTGAAATTTAGAGATCATATTTTCAATTTTAAAAGTTCTTTGATTTTTATCATTTATAACTATCTCACTTATTGCTTGTAAATTTTGTGAGCAACTTAAATTCGCAAAAACTCCTCCTGTTTGAGGTACTATACCCACTCCAAAATCTAGAGCTCTTTTATAAATTGGAATATTAGTTACTTTTTTTTGATTAATTTCTATTTCTCCAAAATCTGGTTTTAAAAGACCTGTAATTAAATTAAATATTGTTGATTTACCCACACCGTTAGGACCTAATAGACCACAGATTTCGCCCTCTCTTATCATAAAAGAAATATCTTCTAGAATTTGTCTTTTATTAAACGCAAATGATATATTATTTAATAAAATCTTTGGCCTTTCTTTCTTGAAAGTTGTTATTCTAAATTTTTTTATAATTGCCATCTACTTTCTTTTTATTTTAATTGTATCTTCTTTGTCAAACATATTAATTGTAATACTTTCCTCAAGAATATTAAAATCAATATTATCTGCAAAACTTTCCATATTTTTATTATTAAATATAATATTACCATTTATTGATGCAAAATTTTTACTTAGATCAATATAAAAATTATCGCTTGTAATTAAATTTGCCTGGTAAAGAATATTTACATTAATGTAAAACTTTGTTTTTAGGTTTAGTTTGTTATAATCTGCTTTTTCTGAAGTTATAAAAATAGTATCTTTACCCACCATTTTTATTTTAGCTTTAACATCTGTCAACTTTACAGAGTTCTCATCATCAATTGAAATCTCGCCAAATTTAGAGTCTATTTTAAATTTATTACCATCCATATCTATATTTTCAAAGCTTAAGTCTTCTATAATGTTGTCTGCCTTTTCTTTTAGTGAGCTTTTTTCAATAATTATTTCATTTTGATCTAATTCTGATTGGTCAACTGTCTGATAAAAATATTTATAAAAAAAGAATAAAGTTATTAAGACAATAGTAAATATTAAAAAAATTTGTGTTAGAGTTTTAACATTCATCAACTTATATTCGCACTTAATATATGGTGGATATGCAATAAACCTATTGTTTTTCTTCTTCTTTTGTTTTTATGAACACATAAACTGGTAATTTTATTTTGAGACATTATTGAAAGAGCTTTTGACGCCAATGTATCTTTATCAACAGTTAAAGGATTGGAAGTCATGATATCACATACATGTAATTTTTTTAAATTTGCATTTTTTTGACTAAATCTTCTAATTTGACCATCTGTAATAATACCCGTAGTGAATTTTTTATTATCCACAGCAATTAATACTCCAAGTTTTTTTTTAGTAATTAGATTCAAGGCTTTTTCCATTTGAAGTTTTTGATTTATAAATGGAATTTTTTTTCCTTTAATCATTAAGTCTTCAACAGTTTTTAACTGGGCACCTAATGAACCTTTAGGATGTAAAACTTTAAAATTTTTTTTGCTAAAACCTTTTTTATTTAATGCGGCAACTGCCAAACAATCTCCTATTGCTAGTTGTTCACAAGTACTACTGGTTGGAACAATTCCTAAACCAGCTTCTTTTACCTCAGGTATAAAAAGTTTAATATCTGATGCTTTATATAGTAATGAATTTTTTTTTGATACGATACCAATTAAAGTGATTCGATTTCTATTAGCATATTCAATAACTGGTTTTAGTTCTTGGGTCTCACCCGAATTACTAAAAAGTATTAAGACATCTTTTTTAGAGATACTACCCAAATCTCCGTGAGAACACTCGTTGGCAGAAAGAGAAAAAGATGGACAGCCCACAGAGGAAAGTGTGGCTGATATTTTGCTAGCGATCAAATAGCTTTTTCCAACTCCACAAAGTATAACTTTGGATTGACATTTAACGATAGCATCAACAGCTTGATCAAATGATTTACTTAATGATACTTTTAGTTTTTTTAATGCAGCTATTTCTAGATCAATAACATTTTTTGCAATACTTTTATAATTAATTTTTTTCATAAAGTTTAATGTTCAAATATATTTAGCTTATATCCTGCGATCTCCATATCAACTAAAGTAGGAATTACTTTCATGCATTGATAAAAAATATCAATTCTTTTTTCTCTTTCTAACATTTTTTTTAATTTATCCTTAATCTCAAATAAATATTCTGTATCTTGAGCTGCATAATTTATCTGTTTAGCAGATAAATTTGGATTACCCCAATCGCTTTGCTGCTCTTTTTTTGAGATATCTTTACCGCAAAATTCTTTTACCAAATCTTTATACCCATGATAACTACTGGCAGTCCTTGCAATTTTTGATGCAATTTTTGTACAAAAAATTTTTTTTGGTTCGACTTTGAGATGATATTTAAGCCATAACAAATCTTGTCTGGCATAATGCATTATAAATTCAGTATTTGGATTAGAAAGAACTTTGCATAAGTTTGGTGCTGAATATGTATCTCGGTTAAGTTTAATTAAATAAAATTTCTTAGATTCTAAACCTAATTGAACTAAAGTTAAAGGGTCCCTTCCCAAAACTAAGCCAAGAGCCTCATTGTCTATCCCAATAACTTTTTCTTCAGATAAATCTATGTCTTGAGGCAAATCATTTTCAAAAATTTTGATATTATTCATTTATTTTTTTTTATATATATAAAGACAATACAATAAAGTCTATTATTTGATAAATGATAAAAAAAAAAGTCTTAATCTTTGGAGCAAGTGGCCAAATTGGAAGAAATATTATAAGAAAAATCACACTCCAAAATTATAAAGTGACTGCAGTGACTAGAAATGCTCATAAAAGCATTTTTTTAAAAACCCAAGCTCCACTTGGATATTTAGATATTGTTGAGGAAAATATATTTAATGAAAAAGTGCTTGAAGAACTTATTGGAAGTCATGACATATGTATTAATTTGATAGGAATTTTATTTGAAAAAAAAATTAATACTTTTCAAAACATTCATGTCAATTTTCCATCATTATTATCTAAAATTTGTAAGAAAAAAAATATTGATCAATTTTTACATATTTCAGCTCTAGGTGTTGAAAACATAAAAGATAGCAAATATGCTAAATCAAAATACGATGGTGAAAAAATAGTAAAAGAAAATTTTGAGGAAACAACTATTCTAAAACCGTCAATTGTTTATTCGCAAGATGATAATTTTAGTACAAGATTTCTCTCTTTATTAAGTCTTTTTCCAATATTTCCACTATTTGAAAATCCAAAATTTTCACCAATTCATTGTAAAGATCTATCTGAAATTATAGTTGGATTAATAGAAAAAAAAATTTGTTCAGAAACTATTGAATGCGCAGGTCCACAAATTTTATATTTTAAAGAAATTTTACAAATCTTATCAAAATCAATTAATAAAAAACGTTTATTTATTTCAGTTCCAAACCAGTTAGCAAAAATAATTGCTAAATCATCAGAAATTTTACCTTCCCCTCTTATTACATTGGATCAATTAAAACTTCTAAAATATGATAATGTTACAACTGGGAAGTATAAAACTCAGAATGATTTTGGACTCAATGCAGATTTAAAATTTGAAAAAGAAATAAAAAAATACAGTTATATGTGGACTGAAAGAGGAGAGTACTCTAAAAATAAATAATTAGGCTGATTTTATTTTTTTTTCAATAAATTTTGGAACGTCATCATCTTTATCTGTTAAATCTTCTTTCTTACCTTTTGGTTGAAATACGATCATTAAATGTAAAGGACAATAAGAAAATTTATCAATTGTTTTTCTACCGCAAAATGATGAATCTTTTTCATTCGGATGTCCTTCCATATATTTACATGTATCTTCCGTCAATTCCTCTAAATTTAAATTTCTTGCAGGTTCAAAATTTTTGTCGAGAAGCAAAGATTTAAACTTCTGTTTTCTTGATCTTTTAAATTTGTTTTCCTCAAAAACTTGGTCATTAGTATTTTTGGTATTATAATTTAATTTCCTTTGTTTTATTTTGGCACTAAGAGACATTCTATGAGCTTTTCCAATAACTGCATTTCTGCTCACACCACCAATAATCTCAGCTATTTGACTTGCAGTGTTGCCTTTGCCCCATAACTCTTTTAATTTTTCAATTTTTTCTTCTGTCCAACTCATATACTACATTTAGTGTATTTAATTTCATTTTTCACAATATAAAGTAATACACATATATAATAAATTTTAACAAGCTTTTTTTTTAATTTTTACACATTTTTAAAAAAAAATTTGTTAATAAAAACTAATGGTTGAATTAGAAAAAAAATACGAAATTGGGGTGAGAAGATTTAATGTAAATTGGGTGGGAGCATACACTTTATATGTTAAAGAAACTTTAAGATTTTTATCAGTTTTTGGACAAACTATAGTAGGTCCAATAATTACATCTATATTATTTTTATTAGTAATTTCTCTCGCAATAGGAGAAAACCGACAAAATGTTTTAGGAGTTGAATTTATTATTTTTTTAGCACCTGGTCTAATTGCAATGCAAGTAATTCAACAAGCTTTTTCACATTCCTCCTCATCATTATTGATGGGTAAAGTTATGGGAAACATAGTAGACATGATTGGTGCACCATTATCAGCTTCTGAGGTCACGTTAGCTATAATTTTAGCATCTATAACAAGAGCTATAATGATATCAATTATTTCTGTAATTATATTTTCACTAGTGATTGAAATTAAAATCAATAATTATTTAATTTTTTCTGCATATTTAATTATTAGTTCTTTTATAATGGGTGCAGCAGGATTTATAGCTGGCCTCTGGGCAGATAAATTTGATCATATGGCTACTATTACTAATTTTATTATTGTACCCTTATCCTTTCTATCTGGCACATTTTATTCTGTTGAAAGATTGCCAAACTTTTTAGTAACTATAAGTAATTATAATCCCTTTTTTCATATGATTGATGGTTTTAGATATTCTTTTATAAATAGTATGGATGGTACAATAAAATTTGGTTTAACTTATTTAATCACTTTATCAATTATAATGTGGATAATTGCATATACTCTTTATAAAAAAGGATATAAAATTAAGTCTTAAAAAAATAATACAAAAAAATGAGTAAACTTGTAAAAAACTACAATCGAAAAAAAATTTCTTTTAAATATGGAAAAGGAAGTTTTTTATATTCTAGAAATGGTAAAAAGTATTTAGATTTTGTTCAAGGTATTGCTGTAAATTCATTAGGGCACGCACATCCAAATTTAGTAAAAGCAATAAATAATCAATCTAAAAAACTTTGGCATGTTTCAAATGCATTTATAATTCCTGAGGGAGAAAAGTTAGCTAAAAAAATTACCCAAAAAACTTTTGCTGATTATGTAATGTTTCAAAATAGTGGTGCAGAGGCCACAGAAGCTGCTATTAAGGTTGCAAGAAGATATTTTTATTTAAAAGGCAAACCAAGTAAAAATAGAATATTGTGCATTAAAAATTCATTTCATGGAAGAACTCTTGCTGCAATTTATGCAAGTGGATCAAAAAAAATGACAGAAGGATTTGGACCAAAAATAAATGGATTTGATCATTTTGAATTTGGTAATCATCAATCTCTAAAAAAGAAAATAAATAAAAATACAGCAGCAATAATGGTTGAAACAATCATGGGCGAAGGGGGTATAAAAGTAATTCCAGATTGGTGTTTAAGGGAGTTAAGAAAAATTTGTGATAAAAAAAATATACTTCTTATTCTTGATGAAGTTCAATGTGGAGTTGGGAGAACGGGGGATTTTTTTGCTTTTGAAAAATCAAAAGTGAAGCCAGATATTGTACCAATTGCTAAAGGAATTGGTGGAGGATTTCCTATTGGAGCTGTTTTAATAAATAAAAAAGTTGCTCCCTGTATGACTCCAGGAACTCATGGTTCAACTTTTGGAGGAAATCCCCTCGCAATGGCAATAGGCAATGTAGTAATGGATATTGTCTCAAACAAAAAATTTTTAAATAATATAAAAAATATTTCAAAATATTTCTTTTTAAGATTAAATGAAATTCAAAAGGAATATCCAAAAATTATTAAAAATATAAGAGGCAAAGGTTTATTAATTGGAATACAGCTTCATACTAATCAAACAAAGTTTATAAAAAAATTAATGGAAAATAGATTGTTAACTATTAGAGCAGCAGAAAATGTTGTAAGAATATTACCACCATTAAATGTCAAAAAAAATGAAATTAATCAAGCTTGCAGAATAATAAAAAAAGTTTGCTCAGAAATAAAATAAAATGAAACATTTTGTTCACCTTAAAGATATACCTGCAAAAGATCTGAGAAAAATTATAATAGACGCAAAAAGAAGAAAAAAACTTAGATCAAAGATAAGTACTTTAGAAGTGGATAAAGGAGCTCCATTAAAAGGTAAGATGTTAATCCAGATGTTTGAAAAAGCAAGCTCAAGAACAAGAATAAGTTTTTATATGGCTATAAAACAACTTGGTGGGGGCACATTAACCTTAAGATCAAACGAAATTCATCTCGGGCAAGGAGGGGAGAGTATAGAAGATACTGCAAAAATACTTTCTACTTATGGTGATGGTTTCATGATAAGAACTGATAGCGATGATAAAGTTGAAAAATTTAAAAATTTTTTGTCAATTCCAGTAATTAATGGATTAAGTCCATCCTCACATCCTACACAAGTATTATCTGATGTTTTTACAGTTGAGGAGATAAAAAATAAACCCATATCAAAATTAAATATTTGCTGGATTGGTGACTCCAATAATGTTTTAAATAGTTTAATAGCTGCTTCTGCTAAATTTTCATTTAATTTAAGCATAGGGTGTCCAAAAAATTATGAACCAAGACAGGAATTAAGAAAATATATAAAAAAAAATAATAAAAGAATATTCATTTTTAATGATGCAAAAAAAGCAGTTAAAAATGCAGACGTTATATTTTCAGATAAAGTTATATCTTTAAATGATAAAGTGAATAAGAAAAAAAAAGTTAACCAATTTAAAAATTTTAAAATTGATAAAAAATTAATAAAACATGCAAAAAAAGATTGTATTTTTTTACATTGTCTTCCACGTGGTCCAGAGGTGAGTGATGAAGTTTTTTTAGGAAAACAATCTTATGTATGGCAGCAAGCTTTAAATAGAGTTCATGTACAAAAAAGTATCTTACTCTATTGTTTTGGAAAGTTAAGGTAAGGGTCTAGGATTTTCACTATTTTGATTAAGATATAAAATTACTGAAGCCCTGTCTTTTTCATCTTTTAGTCCAGCAAAGCCCATTTTGTTTCCTTTAATCCAAGTAGATGGTTTAATTAAAAATCCATTCATCTCTTCCCAATTCCATTCTTTTTTATAAGAAATTAGAGCTTTTGAATATTTGTAATCTTCAACTGCTCCTACAGATCTAAACATTACATTCCATAGCTTTGGCCCAATTTTATTACCACCACCTTGATTAATACTGTGACATGCTGCACATTTTTTAAAAACCTTTTCACCATGTGCTAAGTCAGCTAGCGCAAACATAGCTTTTAAATCTAAAGAAGCTTCAGCCTCATTTTTAACAATATCACTTTCTGGTGGATCTACTTTATAAGCAACAACTGAATCTTCATCTTTGTCAAAAATAAAATCAGAAATTTTTCCAATCCCGAAAACAACTAAAACTGTGATTAGAATTGCAGATATTATTTTTTGAATTTCAAATGAGTTCATTTAAATTTTTATGTCTTTTAATCCTATAACATGTTAAATCCTAAATTACATAATTTATTTATATTAGCTATTTGCGTCCCTTAGACGCATAAATTAATGAATTTATAATGCAAAAAACATTAATATTAATACCATCTAGGCTTTCAGCCTCAAGATTGCCAAATAAACCTTTATTAAAAATAAATGGTAAATCAATTATATCACTAGTTGTTGATAGAGCTAAGAGATCAAAATTAGGTGAAGTCATTGTTGCAACGGAGGATAACAAAATATTAAATGAAGTTAAAAAAAATGGTGGTAATGCGATTATAACAAGCAATAAACATAAAACGGGTACTGATCGAATATATGAATGTTTATCTAAATTAAAAAAAAGAAATATTGATTATATAATTAATTTGCAAGGTGATGAACCAAATATAGATATTAATGATCTAAAAAGATTATATATATTAACAAAAAAAAATAATTCAGATATGGCTACATTGGCGAGTGAGATTCATAATAAGAAAATATATAAAGATAAAAATATTGTTAAAGTAATAACCAATTTAAAATTAAATAAAAATAATTTTCCTTATGCTAAAGATTTCAGAAGACTTATAACTTCAGGAAAAAATATTTATCATCATTTAGGTGTGTATATATATAAAGTAAAAATACTTAAGAAATTTATTAATCTTAGGCAATCTGAAAATGAACTGAGTAATAAACTTGAACAAATGAGAGCTATAGACAATGATATTAAGATAAATGTTGCTCTAGCAAACAAACCCTCAATTGGAATTGATACTATAGAAGATTATGTAGCTTTAAAAAAAATTATGGAATATAAATCATAAGTATGAAAATTGCTTATCAAGGTATTGCTGGAAGTTATAGTGAAAGCTGTGTTAAAGAAAATTATCCTGACGCAGAAACAATTCCTTGCAGGACATTTCAAGATGCATTTGAGTTAGCGAAAAATGACTCAAATATAAAAGCAATCATACCTGAACAAAATCAATTGATAGGATCAATTAATATCGAAACATTAATTCTAAAATATAGATTAAATATTTTTGCTGAACATTTTTTTCCAATTAATCATAATTTACTTGTTTTACCTGGAGCTAAAATAAATGATATAAAAAATGTTTATTCTCATACTGCAGCACTTAGTCAAGTTAATAGCTTTATAAGAAAACATAATATAAAAGAAAATGTAATGGCAGATACTGCTGGAAGTGCAGCTTATATTGCTAAATTAAAAGATAAATCAAAAGCAGCCATAGCATCTAAATTAAGTGCTGAAATTTATGGTTTAGAGATTTTAAAATCTGATATTCAAGATGATAAAGAAAATTTTACAAGATTTCTTGTATTTCAAAAAAATATATCTCAACCAGAATATTTAACGAGTGAAAAGTATATTACATCTTTTATATTTAAACTTAAAAATAAACCTGCTGCACTTTTCCAGTCTCTTACAGGAATGAGTTTAAGACAGGTTGATATGACAAAGCTGCATTCTTTTCCAGAAAAAGGAACTTTTTCCTCATATTATTTTTTTTGTGAAGTCCAAGGTCATATTTCTGATGATAAAGTAGAGGGTGCATTAAAAGATCTGGAAATTCACTGTTCAGAGTTTCAATTATTGGGTGTGTTTAATCAAGATTCTTTTAGAAAAAAATAGTCTTAAACAAATTATTTGTGGATTAAAAAAAATTACTGATATAATAAGTTTGGGTCAATCAGGTGGATGTACGGCAAATCCTGTCAGATTCGAAAGAAA
>MDTE01057680.1_pt1 | contig 12612 bp, 12 predicted proteins | sample 811231 | NCBI WGS metagenome assembly MDTE01 (sample SAMN05326651, study PRJNA326480) | marine metagenome | isolation source: seawater | place: Indian Ocean: Red Sea | collected 2010
CTGTAGAATTAGTGATGGCTTTTGAAGAGGAATTTGGATCAGAAATTTCTGATAGTGAAGCTGAAAAAATTTTAACAGTTGGTGATGCAATTAAATTTATTGAGAATAAAGCTAATTGACAATATTTAAAATGCTAATAGATGCCCACAAACAATGATGGGATAATGGTTATCTTGTCTTCTCCTTCAGGAGCAGGCAAAACAACACTTGTTAATTTAATATCAAAACAAGATAATTTTGAGATTTCTATATCTCACACCACACGTCAACCTCGTTTAAATGAATTTAATGGTAAGGATTATTACTTTGTAAATGAAAATGAATTTAAAAGACTCATTAGAAATGAGGAGTTCTTGGAATATGCAAAAGTTTTTAATAATTATTATGGTACAACTAGAACACCAGTTATTAATAACCTAAATAATGGAAAGAATGTTTTATTTGATATTGATTGGCAAGGTGCAGATCAAATTAAAAATAAACAATTAGATTATAAACTAATCACTTTTTTCATTTTGCCACCAAGTAAGGAAATCTTATATGAAAGATTAACAAGTAGGGATATGAAAGATAAATTAATTGTAAACGAAAGAATGAAAAAGTTTGAAAGAGACGTACTACATTGGATAAATTATAATTATGTAGTCATAAATGATGATCTGAATAGCTGTTATTCAAAAATTAATAATCTAATTAAAGCTGAGATAAATAATGGATCAAAAGATTACGATCCAGAATTTATAAGAAATCATGTTGAAAAATTAACCAAATAATTTTTCATATTCATTTGCAAGCTTAAAATAAGTATCAGAATTTAAATTTTGTGGCCTTAATTTTAAATCAATTTTGAGTTTCAAATAGACAGAATTATTACTTTTAAATATTTGATAATAAGGTTTCTTAATCATTTTTCTTCTGTGCATAAAAAAAATTCTTGTAATTTTTTCTAAGCTTTTTGGATTAATTAATTTATAAAAGTCTTTTTTAGGTTTAAAAAATAATACACTGCTATTAATTTTGGGGCGAGGTGAAAAACTAGAAGGATTGATATCAAAAATTTTTTTAACATCTAGTTTCCAACTAGTTAAAATGGACAATCTTCCATAATTTTTTGAGTTATATTCAGAAATTATTCTATCTGCTACTTCTTTTTGAAACATAAGAATTAAGTAGTCGAACCATATATTTTTGTTATTAAGATTTATAATCCATTTAGATAAAATTTTTGTAGATATATTATAAGGAAGATTTCCAAATACCGTTAAGGTTTCTTTATTTAGAAAATTTTCATCAATTTTAAGTACATCTTCATTTATAATCTTAATTCGACCTCTAAATTTTTTTTTTAATAGATTTGATAATTCATTATCTTTTTCAATAACTATTAAATTTTTAGGATCTTTATTTAAAATTGCTGATGTTAAATTTCCAGTTCCAGGTCCTATTTCGAGGATATTTCTATTTTTTATATCTATAATATTAATTATTTTATTAATAACATTTTGATCTATTAAAAAGTTTTGCCCGAGACTTTTTTTCGCTGTAATCACTTTTTATCTAAAAAGTTTAAAGCTTTAATTAGACTTTGTGGATTAGATCTATTTTTTCCAAACATTTTTTGATTGGGCCCATGATCAGGCGAAATACGTAAAAATGGTAGACCCATAGTAATATTAATAGCATCATATTCAAACAAGGTTTTGAAAGGACTTAAAACTTGATCATGATACATGCCCAAAATAACATTAAATTTTTTTCTGTTTTGTTTTAAAAATATAGTATCTGCAGGATAAGGACCTTTAACATTAATTCCTTTTTTTATTTTTGTTTTTATTGCTGAGTAAACTATTTTTTCATCTTCATTAAATTTTAGAATGCTTTCACAATGAGGATTTATTCCAGTGACAGCTATTTTAGCTTTAATTTTTAAATTTTTTTTAAAAAATGAGTCAATTATTTCTATTTTTTCTTCTATTAATTTTTTATTAACTTTTTTGGCTACAAGTTTAATTGGTAAATGTGTTGTGAGAGGGCACACAGATAATTTTTTATTATAAATAAGCATACCTATTTTTTTTTTTTTAAAATATTCTGATATGTATTCTGTAATTCCAAAAAATTTTTTATTTAGAAATGTTTTTTTATTTATGGGAGCATTAATTAGTTTGTTTGATAATCCATTTTTTATTAATTTGAATGCTATCATAAAAGATTCTTCTATATATTTTTTTGTTAATATTTCTTGATATTTTTTGTTAGAGAATTTTTTTAATTTAACATCAATTAAGTTAATAAATTTATTATCAAGATTTATATCTTTTAATTCATTAATTTTAATTATTCTCAAATTTTTTTTTGATTTATTTATTTTCATTTGCTGTAATAATAATTTTTTACAACATATTAAAACTAAAGGACTTTTATATCTGTTTTTTTTTATTGCTTTAAAAAAAATTTCTAAAAAAACACTATTAGGTTCTCCAGCAATTAAAATAATAGGTTTATTTTTCATTTATTGAATAGTTTATCTTAGATTTATTAAAATAAATTTTTGAAAATTGGTTTAACTGTTTATTTTTTTCTATTTGAATCAAATTTTCAACTTCTTTTTTCTTATCAATTTTTATTTTATTAATTTTAATTTTTTCAATCTTTAATATTAAATAATTATTTCCCAATTTAATAATGTCGGTATATTTGTTCTCTTCAATTAATTTCAATTTTTCTAATATTGGTTTGGATAAACTACTTTCTTTTATCCAGCCTAATTTTCCTCCAAGTCTAGAACTTTCTGAAATACTATATATGTTAGCAGTATTATTAAAACCAATTTCATTAATGCTAAGTTGGATTTGGTTTATTAAATTTTTTAAAGATAAATCTTTTTTTTTAACAAAAACTATTTCCGATAGAAGATATTCTTTTTGTTTGTCATTTTTTAAATTATCAACTTTCTTAATTATAGCTTCTTTGTCTATTTTTAGTTGATCTTTATATTTTTGATAAATCAATTCATTCCAAAATAGTTCTATTTTAATTTTTTCTTTTATTTCGTTTAAAGTAAAACTATTTTTTTCTTTTAATAGTATTCTAAATTCTTCTTCATTATTTAGATTAAGTTTTGAATAAAGATTTTTCAAGAACTGATCAACAAATAAATTTTTACTATTTAAATCTATAAATTTTTTAATCTCTCTTTTTTTTATAATTTCATTTACAATAGAAGTCCTTGCTAAATTTAATATTTGCTTATCATTTAATTGTGTAAGATTTGGATTTAATATTTTTAGATAATCACTTTCTTTTTTAAGATCATAATTTGTAATTATTTCATCATCTATAGTAGCTATTATTGTTATGTTAGCGATTGATATTTTTATAAAAAAAAATGTAAGAAAAAAAATATTTAATAAAATTATTTTTTTAAACATTAATTTTTAAGATTTGGGCTGCTTGTTTCACCAAATGGAATTATAGTCAGTTTAAAAAATATACTTTCACTTGGTTTTAGCTCTCTATCACTATAATAATCTTTGTTGTATTCAATAGATGCTGCTAAGCAGTCATTTTTATACTGATACATAAAATTATAATATTCTGTTAAATCTTTTGTTTTATTTTTTCTTGTAGAGAATGAAAAGCTATTAAATTTACCCATTAAAAAAGTTGATTCATTTGTTAAATAAGAATTTTTCGAGGAAGTATTATTTTCATTAAGATAATCAAATTTTGTAACGAAGTTATTTACTTTAAATTCTGCAATTAAATTTTCATAACTGATATCTTTAAGGTTATTTTTTAAAGCACTATTATATTTAGTAGTAAAATACTTATTTGGATTAAAAATAATTTCGCTAAAAAGATTTGAATTTTTTTCACCCATTTGATGAGAGTTAGATAAATCATCATTTTCTTCTAATCTTAAGTTTTGAGCTAATTTGAGGTTAAAAATTTCGTTTGATTTTTTATTATTAAAAATAGAATAGTCGCTTCCATAAGTAATAGAAAATCCTCCTTCAGTCGTTTCGTCAGTTAATCTATTTATAGAATAAACATTGCTTAGATCAATTTTGGCATCACTATTTCTGCTATCTTTGGTATGTGGTGGAGCTAATTTTAAAGAAAATTTAGGTTTTAAAATTTTTCTATAATTTTCATTTTCTTTAATTAAAGGTAAAAATGAATTGTATTGAAAAATACTTGACAAATAAATGTTATCAGTATTTTTGTAAGCAGATTTTTTATTGCTAGTATTAGAATTTTTAATCAAAAATTCAAAATTATTATAGAATCCATTAGAAGTAATTTTAGGATAAGATTTAAAAATTAGGTCATTTGTATTTGTTCTTTCATGAACATTTGTGTTGTAATTTCTAACCAAAGCTTCAGATTTAAAAGTAAAATTTCCATTTAGATTAGTTTTGTTATCAATATTTTTAACTAAATTAATTCTAGGCAAAATGTATTCATACCTATCGTTATTATCTTTATTTAAATCTTCATATACATTTGTATTAAAACTTATTGATAAATCATCAGAATATAAATTTAAACCTATAGAATTTTCTAAAATATCAATTTCATTAATAATTTCGCCCTCTAATTTATCAGTTTTAAGATAGGTATCATTAGAGGTTTGTTGAATTTTTAAGTTAATTTGATTATTTTCAAAATTTTCAACCTTGAATTCTTTATCATACTCATAGAAAAAATGATTTTTTGAGTTTTTATCTTTTTCAACAAAATAACTAAAATCTGCAATATGATTACTATTTAAGTTAGCCTGTCTGTATTCTGTTTGAAATAAAATTTTTTCGTTAGGATAAAATCTTGGAGAAAAAGTAGCATCTTTATTTTCTGCAATAGCAAAAAAGTAAGGTACATTAAGGTAATTATCAGAATTATTAGAATTTTTGATAGTAGGAATTAAAAATCCAGATTGTCGTTTTACTGTTGGATCGGGGTGAAAAAATTTTGGAAAATATATAACAGGAATATTATAGATTTTTAAAAGAGCATTTTCATAACTTATAATTTTTTTATTTTTGTCGTGTTCTATTTTTTCAGCAGACATTTCCCAAGGAGGACAGCCATCTCGCCTTTTACAAGTTGTAAAAATTCCTTTTCTTAATTTAGTAATATTCTTATCTTTACTGATACTATTAGCTTTTAATCTTGGCTCATTTTCTTTATTAAAAGATGAATTATTAAAATCTATATTTATATCTTTTCCAAATAATTTTCCAGATCTAGTATTTACATATGCCAACTCAGTATTAACAATGTTATTATCTTTATCTTTTAGTTCTAGATTAGTTACTTTCAGTAAGTCTTTATTAATTTCAAATATAAAATTGTCTGCAACATATATGTTTTGAAAATTATCTTTTAATATTGTTTTAGTAGTAGAATTAATTAAATCATTTAATTGTTCATAAACTATTTTTTCTGTTTCAATAAAAAATTTTTTGTCTGTATGATTAATTTTTATATTTCCAGTTGCTTCGAGAGTAGAATTTTTTAGATCGAAAATTGCATTGTCAAATTTAATTATTAAGTCTTTAGATTTTATTAACGCCTCACCATTTCCTGTTGCTTCGATAGTGGAATTGATTTGATCGAAAATTGCATTGTCAAATTTAATTATTAAGTCTTTAGATTTTATTAAAGCTTTACCGTTTCCGATAGATTTTAATATATTCAAATCTTTTAAATATTCAAATCTATCAGAACTTATTTCCATATCATTATCTGAAGAAAAAACCTTGCCTTTTCCTGTTATGATTTTGTTTTGTTCTTTTAAAATATTTATATTTGATGTTTCAAATTTAAATGTGTTTGCAATAGCAGCGCTGCATAAAATAAAAAAACTTATTATTAAAATTATAATTTTATTTATCATTTATGTTGACTAGGCCTATAACTGATATAACTGATACAATCATTAATGGAAAAAAAACTGATAAATATATTGGTATTTTACCATTATTTCCCAGTGAATTAAAAATAAAATTCATATAATAAATTATTACTGACATCAAAATACCAATAATTATATGGACGATTAGAGATTTATCTTTTGAAAAATTAAACATTATTATTGCTGATAGAATTGTTAAAATTCCATAAAATAATGGCATTGAAAAAAGCTTAAGTAAATGAATTTCAATTTCATCTGAAGAATAGCCAAGTTTATTAAAATCTTTTTTTAAGTTAAAAAGCTTAATCAAATCAAGAGTTGAAATGTTGGAAAAAAGATTGTTAATTTTTTCTTCATTAAAATTTGTTGATAAAATTAAAGCATCATCCTTATATTCTTTTGAAATATTATTATTAGTTATCTTTGGCTGATATATTATCCAGTCATTTTTTGTAATATCTATTTTTTTAGACTGAATTGTTCTTAATAGTTCAAAATCAACATTAAATTCATTAATAATTGTTTCAGATAAAAAATTACCTTTAATATACTTTGATTTTATAATTAATTTTTTGTTATTAATTTCATCTTTAATCCAAAGCCCACTATCTGTAACCATAGCTAAATATTTATTGTCTTTAGAAAAATTATTTTTAATATTTGAGTATTGAAATTTCAGTACTGAGGATAAATTATAATAAATCAAAATATTAAAGATGCCTATAAAAATTGATAAAAAAAATAAGATTTTGATGATTTTTAGATTATTTAGACCATTTTTTTTTAGTAAATTTAATTCTTCATTTTTGAATAAATCATAAAATAAAAACTGTGTTGTTAATAGAAAGATGAATGGAAAAATTTCAAATAATGTTATTGGAGCGTTTAATAATGTTAGAAAATAAGGATATAAAAAATTTATATCATAATCTTTAAAAAAAGAAATTTCTTCAAGAAGATTTAAGATAATTGTTAAAGAAAAAAAAATAATACTTATATATAAAAACTTTATTAAAAAATTATTTATCAAATATTTTTGGTAAACTTTAAGCATGTCTCACAGTTCTATAAAAAATAAAATAAGAGATAGTTAATATAATTATTGGCATTATTAGACAAAATATTGTCAAATAATTGGAAGACCCAATGTATCTCATCGATGCTTCTGAAAATATTAAAAGCAAAATAATAGTAATAAAAATTGTAAAATTATATTTCTTAAAATTAATTTTATTTTTTGCATTGATAATTAAAAAACCACTAATTAAAGCTATTACAGGTAAAAATATTGGCTTATAAATTCTTTTAAATAATTCTCGTTTGATTTCCGTTTCTAGTTGGCATTCATAAGACTCTAATTTTTTTTTTATTTTATTATTAATACAACTTAATAGAGTAATTGTATCTATTTCTTGAATTTTTGGAACTGTTATTGTTCGTGTACTTAAATCATTTAAATTAAAATCAATTTGATCAAATTCAAAAATATTAATATCTGTACCTTTATAATTAACAATTCTGCCATCTGTAAGTTTAAATTTTTTTTGAAACCCATCATTAACTAAAATTCCTTTTTTTGCATATATCATTCTTGAGTTTTCATTTCTCATATCCTCTAAAAAAATATTATTATAAGAACCATCATTATTTTCTTTATCTATAAAAATAGTAATATTTTTTGCTATATTTATAAATTTTCCATCTTTTATTAATGAGGTAAAGAAATCAATATTAGAGTTTTTTAAATATTCTCTAGCTTTAAGTTGTGATAGAGGCGATACATAGCTACCTAAGAGTATTTGAAAAATCATAAGATAAATTGAGAAAAATATTAATTTATTTAAAAATTCAATTTTACTAATTCCGTTAATCCAAAAAATACTAAGCTCATTTCTTAATTCATAATTTATAATTATATAAAATAGAGATATAAAAAACATAAAAGGCAATATTCGATTTATAATTTTTGGAAAGTTTAAAAGTGTGTATGAGAAATAAACCTTCAATCCATGACCATCCTCAGTAACAAAATCAAAATAATTGACTGCTTGAAGCACCCATACAATTAAGCCCATTATTAATAAAGAAGATAAAAAGAAGGAAGTGGTGTCTAGATAAAGTTTTTTAAATATTAATTTTTTCATTGAAATAAAATTTTAAATTTATATATACCATTCAACACGTATAGAGTGTATTAAAAATTATGACTATCCAAATTAATTATAAAAGCAAAAGTTCTAAAAAAAACCTAAATAACCTTATCTTATTTACTGATGAAAAATTTAATATAAGGCACTTAAAAAAATATCTATCTAGTGCAGAATTTTCTTACATAAATGATTTACTGAAAAATAGTGATTTTAATAAAAATTTATTCGTTTTTGAGTTAAATTCTAAAAAAAAAATAGTTCTAGTTTCTATAAAAAAAGATTTAAAAAATTCTAAAATAGAAAATTTGGGTGCTGAATTATATGGGCGTATAAATTATGGTAAGAATAATGAATACCTAATAAACTCTGATAGCATAATAGGTAAACATGAAAATTTTATTGGGTATTTACTTCATGGGTTAAAATTAAAATCATATAAATTTAATAAGTATAAAACAAAAAAAGAGAAAAGATCTATTACTATTAATGTATTTGGAAATAAAAATAAACCTTCAAATCATACTTTATTAAAATTTAAAGCCTTAGAAGAAGGAACTTTTTATGCAAGAGATTTAGTTTCTGAGCCAGGAAATATTTTACATCCAGACGAGTATGCAAAAAGATTAAGATTGCTAAAGAAAAATGGTTTAAAAGTAAACATATATGAAAACACAAAATTAAAAAAATTAGGTATGAATGCTCTACTTGGAGTAGGACAAGGAAGTATAAGAGGATCATATCTTGTAACTATTGAATGGAATGGAGCAAAAAATAATTCTAAGCCTTTAGCTTTTGTTGGAAAAGGAGTGTGTTTTGATACTGGTGGCTATTCACTTAAACCTGCAAAATTTATGGAAGATATGACATATGACATGGCAGGCTCAGCTACTGTAGTTGGTTTAATGAAAAACTTAGCATTAAGAAAAGCAAAAATTAATGCAGTTGGAGTTGTGGGACTTGTAGAAAATATGGTAAGTGGAAATGCTCAAAGACCTGGGGATATTGTCAAATCTTATAGTGGTAAGACAATTGAAATTTTAAATACAGATGCAGAAGGAAGATTAGTTTTAGCAGATGCTCTTACTTTTACAGAAAAAAAATTTAAACCTAAATTTATAGTTGATTTAGCAACTTTGACTGGGGCAATCATAGTTTCACTTGGTTCAGAGTATGCAGGACTTTTTTCAAATAATGATAAGCTATCAAAACAATTACTGGATGCTGGTGAGAAAGTCGAAGAAAAATTATGGAGAATGCCTCTACATAAAAACTATGACAAGTTAATTAATTCTAAAAATGCCGATATGCAAAATATAAATTATGTTGGAGGAGCTGGATCTACTACAGCAGCACAATTTCTACAAAGATTTATTTTAAATAAAACACCGTGGGCCCATTTAGATATTGCTGGAATGGCATTTTCAAAATATGGAGGAGCATTAAATTCAGGTGGTGCAACAGGTTATGGGGTAAGGCTATTAAATAAATTAATTGAGGATAATTTTGAATAGTATGGAACAAACTTTATCAATAATAAAACCAGATGCTGTAGAAAGAAATTTAGATAATGAAATTAAAGAGATGTTCAAAAATAAAGGTTTTAAAATTATTCAAGAAAAAAAAATTCAAATAGAAAAATCGGAAGCTGAAAAATTTTATAAAGTTCATGAAACAAAGCCTTTTTATGATGATTTATGCACATATTTATCATCTGGACCAATAGTTGTTATGATATTGGAAAAAGAAAATGCTGTATTAGCTAATAGAGAATTGATGGGTGCTACAAATCCAAAAGATGCGGAAGAAGGTACAATTAGACAAAAGTATGGAATTTCAATTGATAAAAATTCAGTTCATGGTTCTGATAGCATTGAAAACGCTAAAATTGAAAAAGATTTTTTCTTTAAAGATTAATTAATACTTTTTTTAACGCTTTTGGATATAAAATGTGTTCTTGTTTAAGAATTCTTTTTGCAAGTTTTTCTGAATTATCTTGCTTAAAAATTTTAACTTTTTTTTGTAAAATTATTCTACCAGAATCTAATTTAGAATTAACATAATGTACTGTGCATCCAGAAAATTTGTCTTTATTGTTAATTGCTCTTTGATAAGTATTTAAACCTTTATATTTTGGTAATAATGAAGGGTGAATATTCAAAATTTTACCATCAAATTTTTTTATAAAATTTTTGGTCAAAATCTTCATAAAACCTGCAAGACAAATTAATTGAATGTTATTTTTTTTTAAATCAAGTAAAATTTTGTTTTCTGCAATTTTAATATTTTTGTAGTTAATAATTATTTTTTTTATTTTGTACCTTTTCGCATATACAAGTCCTTTGGCTTTTAAATTATTTGAAACAACAAGATTTATTATAAATCTCGAATTTTTTTTTAAAGAAAATTTAATTAAGTTTTTTAAATTACTACCATTCCCAGATATAAATATAGCTGTATTTATTTTTTTAAATCCATTTGATCTTTTCATTAAACTTTACTTTTTTATAACCTTTTTCTATTTTGCCTATAATATATGGTTTAAATTTACTGGGAAAATATTTTTCAATTTTTTTTAAATTTTTAGGATTAATTACTAAACAAAATCCTACTCCGCAATTAAAGGTTCCCAACATTTCTTGATCTGAAATATTGTTTTTTTTTAACCATTTAAAAATTTTCAAGATTTTAATTTTATCAAGATCTATTTTAGCGCAGAGTTTATAAGGAATAATTCTTTTAATATTATCAGTTATTCCTCCACCAGTAATATTTGCACAACCATTTATTAAATTATTTTCTACTAATTTCAAAATTTCTTTAACATAAATTTTAGTAGGTTTTATAAGTTCTTTTTTTAAGAAAGTATTTTTTTTAATATTAATTTTTTTTTTATTTAAAATATGTCTTATTAAGGTATATCCATTTGAATGAATTCCACTTGATGGAACTGCTAATATTAGATCGTTTTTTTTTATTTTATTTTTATTCAAAATTTTTTTTTGTGCAACAATGCCCACTGCAAAACCTGCAATATCAAATTTACCTTTTTCATAAGTTCCAGGCATTTCGGCAGTTTCACCCCCAACCAGTTCACAATTAGATATTTTGCATCCTTTAACAATTCCTCTTAAAATAGACTTAAGTTTATTCAAATCAATTTTATTAATAGAAATGTAATCTAAGAATATAATGGGTTTTGCTCCTTGAACTATTAAATCATTTACACTCATAGCCACTAAATCAATACCAATTGTGTCATATTTTTTGATTAAATTTGCAATTTCAATTTTAGTTCCTATTCCATCTGTACAAGCAACAATTTTTGGTTCCTTTATATTTTTCGGAATACCTGAGATAGATCCAAAACCACCAATATTATTGAACTTTTTTTTGCCTCTTTTTTTTGATGATATTTTAGATATGAAATTTACAAATTTATCGGCAGCATCAATATTGACGCCACTTTTTTTGTAGGTAAAGATATTTTTATTCATTACTATAGGTATTAATTTTACAATGTATTATTTTAAAACCTTATATATATTTTTTTTTATTATAGCTTTAAATATATTTTTCTTTTCCACAAAAAATGTATCAGCAAAGTCATTTCAAATAGATGACATTGAAATTTCAGAACCATTCAAAGAAAAGTTTGATAAAAATTCTGTGATAGACAGAGGTTTTAGAATCGCTTTTTTTGAATTGTTAAATTTATTAGTTAAATCAACTGATTTAAATAAAGTTAAACTAATCAAACTAAATGAAATTAAAAGTATGATCGAGTCTTTTACGATTAAGGAAGAAAAATTCATAGATCAAACATATTATTTAATTCTAGGTGTTACTTTTGATAATAGAAAAATTTACGATTATTTAGAAAAAAAAAAATATTTTTCCATCACAAATAAAAAAAGAAAAATTTTTATTTTTGCCTATTATAATAGATGAAAACACCAATGATATCCTTGTCTATGCAGATAATCCATTATATAAAAAATGGAATTTAATTAACGGTAAAAATTATCTAATAAATTTTTTATTACCAACTGAGGATTTGGAAGACTTTAATTTTATTAAAAAAAAAATTAATAATATTGAAAAATATAATTTTGAAGAAATTATAAAAAAATATTTTTTAAATAATTCTATTATTTCATTGATTTTTAAAGAGAAAAGCAATATTAAAGTTTTATCTAAAATTTATATTAAAGATAAAGAAATAATATTAAATAACTCATTTAAAAGCTATGATTTTAACAATGAAAAAGAGTTAAACTATTTTATAAATGAATTAAAAATAATTTATGAGGATTTATGGAAAGAACTAAATGAAATCAATACATCTATTAAACTTCCATTAATAATTAGAATTGATAATCAAAACTTAAACATTTCTTTAAAAATTGAAAATATTTTTAAAGATATAGATTTAATAAGATATTATTCAATTAAAAATTTTGACAAAGATTATATTTATTATGAGATAATTTTTAATGGAACACCTCAAAATTTTATTAAAATTATGAATGATAAAAATTATAA
>MDTE01079265.1_pt1 | contig 12611 bp, 10 predicted proteins | sample 811231 | NCBI WGS metagenome assembly MDTE01 (sample SAMN05326651, study PRJNA326480) | marine metagenome | isolation source: seawater | place: Indian Ocean: Red Sea | collected 2010
ATAATTCGAACACGCGTTCGGCGCTCGCCGATGCTTTCTGGAGATTCTCCGTCAGATTCGCCAACCTGAGGAATGGCAACACGATTTGGCCCAGGTACATGAGCAACACCACTAAATCTGCTACATACACAGCTAATGCGGGCTGGCTCGTTCCATTCGGCTGCATCCAACCTCCTGCCCAAATAAGCAATACGAAACCTGCACCACTGGCAGCTTCAATAACCCCTGCAGGTACCAGGGACCATTTATTGGCATAGATCATACGATCCCGGTATGACTCGCTCTTCAGACGAACTCGCCTTGCCATGTCTGTTTCGCGCACGAAAGACTGAACCACCGTCAACCCGGAAAGGTGGTCCTGAATGGTCGCAGACACTTCGGCAAATCGACGCCGCGCTCCGCGCCAGGCATTTCGCGTACTTGATGTGATCAGATAAACCATCACCGCAATCACCGGGATCGGCGCCAACGCAATTAATGCCAATTGCCAATTGATCACCAAGAGGACAGCACTTAGCGTCGCCGGAATCACAATCGCCAGCATCGATTCCGGAATTCCGTGTGCGATGTAATCTTCCACGGATTCCACATCCCCAATGGTACGAGCCACCAGGTTTCCTGAGTGATGGCGATTGAGGTAACCAGGGGACATCCGTTGCAAATGGCCGTAAACCCGCAGCGACAACCGATGCAATGTCCGATACGCCGCAATGTGCGAACACAATCCATACAGGTAACGCGCCGCACCTCTCAGCAGATAGACCACTGCCACCCCACACCCGAGCAGCCAGAAATTACCTGCGGCGTCCGGTTCGCGCAGCCAATGAAGCATCTCGCGCACAAGTAGTGGTGGAACGATCCCCAGCCCGGTAAACAACAACCCAAGCAACACGGACCATACCATCAGCTTACGGTCGGCCCCCAGGACCTCCCAAATACGTGTCAAGAATCTCAAACGTCCTCACCTCCCTGACCAAAACTAAATTAAGACGCAACCGCATGCGGTTGTTGTAATCAAAAACCTGCCACCACGTCGAGCAGCCTCGCCTCGCGACAGCTACGGTCTAGCTGATCGAGATAATTACTCCCTGCCAAAACGGATATCGGATCAACCTCCAGCTGAACGGGACGGGGTTCTGCTCGCCTTATCCGGGCACCGCAACCTGGATCACGAATTCCCTCGGAAACCCGAGCCAAACGAGCCTATTCACCTTGAGTCGATCCGAACGCTGCAGTACAAGACTCCTGCAATCCTTGTCAAACAAAATCAAACGTTATGCATCTCGCCGGAGCTCTCATGTGATCAGCCGTCGCAGCGTTCTGGTTTTCGCTTCTTCGCTGGGTGTCCATTTGTCTGGATGCGGGCTGCTCCTCTATCCCGAACGTCGCGGACAAACTCTGGGCCGTCTTGACTGGACCGTAGTCGCACTCGATACGATTGGCCTCTGTTTCTTTTTTGTTCCAGGCTTGATCGCCTTCGCGGTAGATTTCGCAACTGGGACCATCTTCCTTCCGGAAGGAGGAGTTGCCACCAACCCAGCTGACGAACATCCGGCGCTAGTCAGCCTGTCCATTCCCCCGGACCAGCTCTCTTTCAAAGCCATCGAAAAGGTTGTTTCAGACTATACACAACAACCAATACGACTACAGGATGGGAAGTACGAGATACACACACTGGAAGACATCGAGGCGTTCTGGTCCAAGCACGAGGAATTGCAGCGGGACCAGGTATAACCGCCTTCACGGCGCAACACTCACGACCGTCCGTCATATGGATAGCCGGTTATGCCGCGTGGCTCGGGCATCTCGTCAGTAATCTTCTGCCAGGTGGCCCCGCGTTCGCAGAATGCTGAGAACTTTCGCGCGCGGTAGGTAAACTCCAGATGTGGCGTAGCCAGTTCAACGCCTGGATTTTCACGCGCATGCATGATCGACTCGACCAGCCCGGTCGTCAGAAGCGTCCGCTCCAACGGGTAGGGTGGACGAGCGTTGCGAAAATGATTCTGTATCGCATGCGATAACGCTTTAAACAAATTGCGGTTCTGCCATGGGCCTACACGTAGTGCTGTGGCTTGAATCTTGCTCTCCCCTTTCAGCCGGCAGGCAAAATTCCATCGCGTGTCACTCTTGCCAACCGTCAACATAGTCGCTTTCAGGCCGTCAACAAAGTGAATGATCACACCGTGCTGCGGCACCACCCGTTCCCCTGGAATACGACGCAAACTCTTCGGTGGTGTACCCAACTCGGCCGCCATGGCCGCTTCCGCCAAGTCAGCGGACCAACGGCCTCGGCGTGCCGCGTTCCACAATCGGTTGCCATCAAGAAACTCAATACCACGGACACCAGTCTCACCGCCGCGACGGGACTCGACGAGCGACTGCAACACCTCCAGCGCGTGAAAATCATACGCCTCCACGGGGCCGCCGTGAATCGAAACGGCTTCGGTAATATCCGCAGCGTGAGGCAATTCCAGAGGCGGATCTCGTTGGGCCAAAGGCACCGAACTCCCAGCCATTAGCGGAATACCCTCCCGTTGACTGCGCTGATAAATCTGCTCCGCCCAATCCCAGCGATAGCTCAGATGCTTGTCATTGAAAACCGGTACACTGTGGCCACTTGCTTGAAATACCTCAAAAATTTCGTCCAGAAACCGCTTGCGGGGGTACCGCTTCTGACCGCGTCGCGTGTGCCCATAGCGGCCGTGCTCGGCAATCGACAATACCGCATCGACACCCAACCGGCGTCCGCCGTTGCACACCGCCTCACGAATCGTTGGGTAGATCCGAATACCGTATTGGTCTGCCACGTCGCGCGCCATATCCGATCTCGGAAATTGGTCCACATACATGGAGACAATCTCACAACCAGACTCAACGACACGACCGTTGAACAAGTAAGGCTCCAAAAAGTTTTCGAGAATCACATGGGCATGCGAGCGATGCCGCATACAAGTAATGATGGCAGCAACTTTCATGTTCAATTACACCTTATCGTTTCGACTCCGCCTTCGCGGATGCAACATCGTTTCGACTCCGCCTTCGCGGATGCAACATCGTTTCGACTCCGCCTTCGCGGATGCAACATTGACCGCAGGCAACCAGCAGGTCACCACTGCGCTGCAATCAAACGAAAACCGTGTGAGCCGTACTGCTCCCGCACTGCGTCTTTCCGATAGTCCGCGGGGCTGACGCCTCGACTCATTCTACGTGTCTTACCAAAAGTGATACTCTCGTGTCATCCTGAAATGCAGCGTTCAATACGTTATTCTAGGCACTAGAAAAGTGTGCCTGATACCGAAGACAAGAAAGACCAGCAACGCTGGGCAGGCACCGTTTGTTTGTCTCCCACACAGGAACCCTGCGCAGGAACATCGTGTTCGTACAACGCGCCGGTCCATTTCCGCAGACAGTTACTTCTGTTCTCTAATAGAATCCCCCGATCAGGAAAGAACGCTGATGACACGACTTCTCTCTGCCGCGACGCTGTTTGCACTCTGCAACTCATGGAGTGGCTTGCGAGCTGACACCAAATCAGATCAAGAAACAACGGCAAATGACCCGGCAATTATTGCCGGTGATGCGAAATTGGAAACACTCTGGGAAGAAGGCGGATTCACAGAAGGAGCAGCGGTCTCACCGACCGGGCAAATCTATTTCAGCGACTTCGGCCAGCCCTTTGACGCACGGCCGGCCCGGATCATGAAATTCGATCCCGCCACAAAAAAAACATCGGTCCATTCCGCTGACAGCAAGATGGCCAACGGCTTGATGTTTGACCGTCGCGGCAGGCTGATTGCCTGCTGTGCATCACCCATCGGCGGTGCCAGAGCCCTGGTGCAGGTAGGAAGCGATGGCTCGATCAAGACACTGGTCGGCCAATTCGAGGGAAAACGCTTCAACTCCCCGAACGACCTGGTCATCGATCGGCAGGGACGTATCTATTTCAGTGATCCGAAGTACGTCGGGCCGGAAAAAATGGAACTTCCCTCCATGGATGTCTACCGCTACGACCCGGACGGCACCCTGGTCCGCGTCACCAAAGACATCACCAAGCCTAACGGCGTCAACCTTTCACCAGACGGAAAAACCTTGTACGTAGCAGAAACCGACAACGGAACTGCGCAAGCGGAAACGGACATGGACGCAACACCAGGTCGCATGACACTGAATGCATTTCCGGTCAAGCCGGATGGCTCACTAGGCACAAAGCGGGTGCTGGTCAATTTCGGGAAACAAACCGGTATCGACGGAATGACCGTCGACAAAAAGGGAAACATCTACGCAGCCGTGCGCAGCGCTGACTGATTTGGGATCGTGGTGTTTTCCAACACAGGAAAGGAACGGGCCTACATCAAGACACCAGATCTACCTACGAACTGTTGCTTTGGCAAAGGAGACGATGCCGCAACGCTGTACATCACTGCTGGCAAAGGGTTCTATCGCATTGCTATGAAGATCCCCGGGACGCACAGCGCCCGGCCAGAGTAAAATAGCGGGTGCGCCGCATTGCGAAAGAACGATCGAGAGTGACGTCACAACAACAACCAGAAAACCAAAGGGATACCCCGGTTGAAGCTAGTCGGCGGCACCCGCCAACTCAATCAATTGAGCCACATCAAACGATTCCAACAATCCAAAACAGTATGCTTCGGGATGGTCCTGGTAACGAGCGTCGGGGCGCAACAGCGATTTGATTGATGCGAGTTCATCATGCGTCTGAACCACATCAATCGAAGTTGCCCCATCGAGTGCTGCGGCACAACGCGCTGCCAGACTGCATCTTGGCCCATGCGATTCAATGGCCAAACGGCCCGCCACCAGAACCCGGGTCAAGAACTGTGAAGCCGCCGCAATTTGCGAAGCCTGAATCCCCAGTGCGCGCTCGCCGACCGTAGCGATCAACATCGCCTTTTGATAAAGGGACCCTGGTGGTTGCGCAACTCCTACCAGTAATGGATCCATTGCGACGACTCGCGTTCCACTCGCCACCAACTCGCGAATCCTGGCAACCTTACTGGCAAAGCCGGCGTCGGATAACAACAACACTGTGCGGTCTGCTTTAGCGCCCTGCACGACCACCCCCGGCAAACTCCAATCTTCTCCAAAACGCAGGACAAAACGTCGCACTTCCATCCCATCGACGGCGTTTGGTCCAGTAAATCGGTCGGCACCTGTTTCATAACGCTTAGCGCGAAGGATCTCTCGTAACTGCCGGCGTTGCAGGGTCTTCGATTCGGTACTGGCACGTGGGAGTGACACAGCAACCTTGGCAGCCAGCGAATCAAAATCGGCATTCTCCGCGGGAATCATCACCTCCAGGGCTGCTGACGTTTGCAATTCTCCACGCGAGGGGATTTCGTTTTCGTTGGTAACAGTATCGGCGAGAAAATGTCGATTGAGAAATCGATACAGTTGCCGACGGTTATCAACTTCGTAATTGTGCGTTCCGGGATCCGAATTCTCATAGTAGGCGAGTCGTTGCGGAACCCCCGCTTGCTCATAGAAGCGAATCACTGGCTGGTACGTGTTGGACTTCACTGTGCTGGCGACAAAACAACAGTTGTCCTTGGTGTTGTAAATCAACAACAACGGTCGCGGAGTCATCAACGCATTAAGATGCACATAATCCGCAATCGAAACCAGGTCGGACGGGTTCTGTTCCAGGTCGCCAATACTGTTCGTATTCGCCACGCGTTGTGCCAGGGCACTATGGCCCGCCACTGGCACAGCAAGACGCACTCGCTTGTCCAACGCGCTCAACACAATGGTCTGCCAACCACCACCGGAAAGTCCCGTCACAGCCACACGTTCTGAATCAGCGTGTGAGTGCGACAACAAGACGTCCAAGCCACGTGCCATCGCGAGATAAAACACGCTCACGCCACTGACGCCACATACATCCAATTTGGCAAGGTGATTGTGGGAATACCCGGGCCCGTTAAGCTGCCCCATGCCCACCCATTCCAAGTTGAGCGCCAACATCCCTCGTTTCGCCAAATTGATGCAGCGCAATTGCTTGTAGTCCGTGGCCTTTCCTGTTGACTCGTGCCCGTTCACATTCAGTACCGCCGGAACTTTTCCGACAAGCCTGGTTGGCTCATAGAGCAAGCCTGGAATCCACATCCCAGGCACGGCCTGATAGCGAAATTTGCGGATCCGATAACCATGGTCCGTGTCAATCACCTCAGTCCACTGGGGAGCAGGGTCACCGTTTCTCCAATCCGCAGAAACGCCGCGGAACACAACTTCGTCCAGAACGCGACGGCGCATCACCTCGGCCTCGTGCTGCCAGGTTGTCGCATCCGGGGCTAGCGTCAGTTTCTTGATGCGCGCCAAAACGAAGTCACGATGTTGCGCCGCAACAGCATCCGGCGTGACCAGCGTGTCCCCAAGGGCCTTTGCTAGTTGATCCTCGGCGGTCGCCGAGGCGGCCGACAACAGAAATATCGAAAGCAAGATTCCATACTGACGTAACATCGCTTTGTTCACTCCAATCCGAGCATTGAACCCACAAGTCCAATCATTCTGTCACTTGTAGACCTGGGTGCCATAAAGATCAAACCATCTTTGTCTGCGATGGCTGGCGCCTGCTGAACAGTTTCGCACAATTGCTACGACCAGGCCACTTGGCTACTGCACCCGCGCACCTCAACCGGATTGCCGAGGCTTGCAGCGGATCCGCCAGATCGCTCCAATAGTTGGTGACGTCCGGAATTACACTTTCCTGCGTACCTGCCGCGTGGTGCCCACCTTACCGCGTTGGCGTGTCCCGCCTGGCACCAAGGAGATGGCAGTGGAAACAAGAGCCCTTGGAAAAACTGGCCTGAAAGCATCGGTGCTTGGATTTGGGGCTGCACCCATTGGCGTCTTGAACGCGCCGCAGACAGACATCGATGGGGTATTAAACCTACTCCTGGACAAAGGCGTCAATCTGATCGACACCGCAGCCAACTACGCCTCGTCTGAAGAGGCGATCGGCAAAGCTATCGCCGCACGTCGGAAGGAGTACATCCTCGTCAGCAAGTGCGGCCAAGCCTTTCCTGACCTGAAAGGCGATGCCTGGTCGGCAGAGATCATCCGGAACACGATCGACCGGTCTCTACAACGTCTGCAGACCGACTACCTGGACGTCATGCTCCTTCATTCGTGCGGACTGGGAATCCTACAACAGGGTGAAGTAATTGACGCATTACTCGCCGCACGAGATGCTGGCAAGATTCGCTTCGCCGGTTATTCTGGTGACAATGCAGCCGTTGCTTATGCTGCCAGCCTGGCGGAACTGTCAGTGATCGAAACCTCCGTCAACATCTGCGACCAGGTAAATATTGACATGGTGTTGCCCCAGGCAATTGACACCGGTCTGGGGGTCCTCGCGAAACGTCCCATTGCGAACGCTGCCTGGAAGCCGCTCAACGATCAACCGGGCTTTTACAGTGAATACGCTCGCAAATACACAGAACGCTGGTCTGAGATGGATCTGGCGGTCGACGATCTCGGATTCGCAGAGTCGAACGACTCAAGCTGGCCAGAAATTGCGCTGCGTTTCACACTGGCGCAACCGGGCGTGCACACCGCCATCATTGGAACCACACGAACAACACACGCAATTGCCAACATTACGGCGGCGTTAAAGGGTCCCTTGCCGTCCGCAGCGGTTGCAGAAATCCGGGCCGCATTTCGACGCGCCGCAGCCGAATCGTCGGATACCTGGCAGGGCCTTACTTAGCTGCGGTAGTCTGATCCGGGATCACTTTAACTTGGTTACGTAGACAAAAAACGCACCGCGTTGCTTTCCATTTGCTAATGTCAACCAGGTCTGTAACCTGGCGGGTCCCTGTGGGACTTCCAGCTCGAACGCGACATGCGTCGCGTCTTCCGCAACAGATTGCCGTCGTTCTTGGTCTCCAAATCGGATTCTCGCCATGGTTGCTTCAATCGACCGGTTGAGATGATCTGGCCATCGCCGCAATTCAATTCGGTAGCGTGCCTGCTGCCCGACATTGACCTCCCAGTAACCGTTACCCAAATGTCCGGACCGCACGTGGTTCTGGTGCCAGGCCGACTGCGACTGATCGGTCACATGCCAATCGTGCGGATGGAGCTGTGCCCTTGGTTCTGCCGGGCTTCCCAAATGAATACGCACTGGATCAGCAAAAGCCGGTTTCAAACTATCCCACCAGCCGTCATACGCAGCGACCAGTTTTTCAACTACCGCTGGATGCCCTTGTGCCACATTGCTTCTTTGGCCGGGATCTGCCTGAATATCAAACAGTTCCTTGCCATTGACGAGCCTCCACCGCTCGGTCATCACCGCGCTTTTGCGCCATTTCCGCGGCGTCGGCAGACGTTGTGAGTGAACAAAAAGTGTCCGGTCTCGTAATGACTCACGATTTCCGCGCAAGATCGCTTTCAGGCTGACACCATCGCCTGCAAGGCCGGCAGTCCGCTGTAACTGACAGAGGTCGACAATCGTAGGCAATACGTCGACATGTGCCGTTAACTGGTCGACATCGCGCCCTCCCTGTAACGTGCCCGCGGGCCAGTGCACATAACAGGGTACGCGGTGTCCGCCGTCGTACTCTGACCCTTTACCGCCGCGCATACCCGCATTGAAACCTCGCCAACGGGCGTTATCCTTCCTGCCTACCCGCCAGCCCGCTGCAGAACCGTTATCGGTCATAAACATCAAGATCGTGTTGTGCTCCAAAGCCCAGTCTCGCAGGGCTTTGCGCAGTCGCCCTAAGTTTTCGTCGATGTTCGTAATCATTCCATAGAATCGAGCCATCGTGGCAGCAACGCCCATATTGCGATACGGCTGGGAATACTTTTCATCGACCAGGTACGGTCCATGGGGTGCATTCGTCGAAAGGTAACAGAAAAATGGTTGGTCTCCATCCTTGTGCCGCTCGATAAACTCTAGTGCATTGGTAAACCATACGTCCGTGCAGTACCCACTCGCTTTCTCCGCATTTCCAAGTCGAAAGTAGGTATCGTCGAAATAGTCGTTACCCCAGTAATCAGGCCCCTGTCCGACCCCACCACCACCATGGTAGAAGGCCTCGTCAAAGCCTTGATCCTGAGGGCGGCAGGGGTAGTTGTCTCCCAAGTGCCATTTGCCAAACATGCCTGTGCGGTAACCATTGGCTCTCAATGTTTCTGCCAGCGTTACCTCACGCTCACTCATTAATGAACGCCCCATGATCGTGTGCCAGACGCCGGTACGTGTCGAATAGCGACCGCTCATCAAGGCAGAACGCGTGGGAGAGCAGGTGGGGTCGACATGAAAGTTCGTCAGCCGGACACTTTCGGCAAACATCGCATCCATATGCGGCGTCTGAATCATCGTGTTGCCATGCGCGCCAACATCTCCATACCCCTGGTCATCAGTGATCACCAGCACCACGTTTGGGGGCGACGCGGCGGCCAACGGAACTGTCGTCGCCAGACAGACAAACCAAGCCATCAGCACAGTTTGAGTCAGAAAACGCATAGCAGTCCTCGATCAGGAGAGAGCGGAATCACAGTGGGAACCAGTATGGCCGGGTAAAATGAACTGGTCAATTCATGACACTCCTGGTTGCAGCGGCCCGGTGTACAACAACAATCTCGAGCAGGCCGTGGCATCCGGCGCGGCGATAATGTATCCATGACTGCACGCCCCCTGGTGATCAAGAAACAGCAGCACCCGCCTCTGCGACCTCTCGACCTTTCTTGCCAGCGGTGTTTACCGCTGGTTCCCAGCTAAGAGGCGGCGTGCTGAATGCCGACACACTAGTATCGATACGGCCACTACGAAGCCCCTGAGGTATGATCCAAAATCCATATCGGCAAGGTGCGTACTGGACAATCCGCCTGGCAGCGGCTAACGAGTAGTTACGGCGTCACTTGACAGAATCGCTGGAGAACGTGGCATGATGGCAACGCCCGATAGGCTGCACCGCACAGTAGGCACGGAAGCCTGCGTTGAACTTGACAGTGCGCTGCAAATCATCAGGCACTGCGTCGACCAACTTTCCGACGTTCAACTCTGGTGGCGCCCTGCGGAATCCATGAACAGTGTTGCAAACCTGATACTTCATCTTTGTGGCAACGTGCGACAGTGGGTCGTCTCAGGGGTTGGTGAAGCAGTCGATGTCCGCGAAAGACAAAAAGAGTTCGATCAGCGAAACTCAGCACTGAAGGCGGAACTGATGCAGCAACTTGAAAGTACTGTGGCAGATGCGAAAGTGGTTCTCTCGGACGTTTCGGTGGAAGGACTACTTCGGGTGCGGCGCGTTCAGGGAAGTGATGTCACTGGAATGCAGGCTATTTTTCACTCGGTGTCTCATTTTCGAGGCCATACCCAGGAGATCGTCCACATGACTCGTTTTCAGTTAGGCGACTCTTACAAGTTCGACTTCATTCCGACAACTACCGAAGAAGGTGCACTCTGACCGTATGGGTGCCGTGATGAACAAGCCTCGACGAGTGCGCCCGATGCCCTAGGAGGCCTTCCAGAAATCAGTGCTGCAACGAGCACCAACACCATCTATTTCACATGAGCTAACTCTCAACCTGCGTGCTGCCGCTCAATTCTTCGGTACAACACTACAGTCCCAATTACAGCAGTTGTCATCAATACGGCACCCACTATTGGGACAACACTACAAACGAACACTACGGCCCCAAGACCGATGGTGTGTGCTCTGTGACCGCTGGAAAACTTCAACTGATCCCAGCGTTTGACTCCTCGCAGCGCGAGTGGATAGGCAAACAAATCGGCTCCCAGGAGGTACCATGTAAATCCCCAGCCAAATGTAAAAGCCAGCACAGATCCAATCACCGGCAGAAAGTTCAAACAGAAAATCACAGCCTGTCCTGCTACCAGGAAAAGCAAATTGAAACCGGTGTCTTTCAGCTCCTGCAAAATCGACAGCGGCTGGTGTCCATCCGTATCACCCAGCAGACGTTCAACGTGTTCAGCCAACAGACCATAAAAATAACTACACAAAATCGCCGTCAGCAAGAACCAGGTCAACACCGCGAGCAGACCGCATAACAAGATCACCGCCAAGAGCACGATAAAACGACTTGCGGCGGAGAGCCAACTCCAGTCCGGCAACTGCTCGACCACCCATGGCTGCAACGAACCAAGTAACTGGCTGGCCACAAAATAAAGTCCTGCCAGAATCACTAGCGAAATGACCAGGTTTAACGCCACCGGCCACAAAGCTTGCTTCCACAACGACGGATGGACACGCATGATCCGCACACCGTCCCAGGGCGCAAAGAAGCCATCCCTGAATCGCCCCAACCAGTGTGCGGCCAAGGGCCGTTCAACCCATGTATCAACCAATCGCTTACGTTCCATCTGGGCCTGTCCACTATTCACAGCGGAGCACACTAACTCGCTCCGGCTAGTTAGCCAATCACATGGTTGGTGCGGGCCAAGTGCGTGCTTACATGTGGCCTGTCGCCAAACTTCCATCACTATAAAGGATGCTGACCTGGCCTGGGGGCTACGCCGAACAGATTGACCAACTGGCAGGTATTCGTAAGAGACTTCACGTTACGCGGGTCAGCACGGGCAGGCAGATCAGACCCGTACAGAGAAGCGGCTTACTCCTTTCGCACTCGGCGAATGGTTAAGGCCACCAGACCGCCCAGGCATCCGAATCCAACTGCGGCATATCCGATGCGGAAGGCCAAAAACGTGCCCGGGCTCCCAGTCGGCTCGAAGGTAGCCAGAAAACCGAACACGCAAAAGGCGAAGATGAACAACAAAATCAAGCTACGAGCGATGGCGACGATAACTCGCATAGGTGTTCCTACGTGTCAAACCTGTGACCGCTTCAAAGCTGGACCCTGACACACTGTTTATCACCGGCCTGCTCAACCGGACCTGTCGCGTCTCGCCAATCCAGCGATATTTCTGCTGGCTTTTCCGTTGTGAACGCACCTGTCCACTTATTGCAACTGGCATAATTTTGGAGCAGCGGCACATTTGCTGTATTCTGGAAGCGGCAGCGTTGATTCACTCCACTGATCTCCTGACAGCGAGGACGCGTCTCGATGATACTGCTTGCAAATACGATTGCATACGCGGCCGGGGCGGTCGTGGTCGCTCTTGCCGTCACTGGGTTCACCGTGCTGTTTCTGAAATTCCGCAAGGGCAGCATAGAAATCAAGCTCGATCAGCGCAGCGTGCGGTCAGGTGACGTGCTTTCCGGCGCGCTCCGCATCATCAGCAAACAAGACCTCCTGGCGGATCGCATCACTGTCTCCGTCACTTGCACCGAAGGCTGGGAGACGGAGGAATGGGACCATAACGCGAACAACGGTGAAGGCAGAATGGTCACGCGCCGCCACAGCCGTGAGGCGTATCATCGCGAGCACCAAATCGCCAAAAATGTGACACTTGCTGCCAATTCCCGTCAGAACGTGCCGTTGCAGATCGAGATTCCCGGGAACGTGGGTTACCACAGTGTCGGCATCGACTTCCGCTGGACACTCAACGCGCGGATCCACATGAAAGGTCTCGATCTATCCACAAGTCAGGGCATTCGTGTCTTGTACTCCTACCGTTGATACCGAGAAATCGCAATACGGACTGCCTCCGGGGGTGCATGCGC